>Ga0134125_10003002_pt1 | contig 19763 bp, 20 predicted proteins | sample KB31751_FD_96464 | JGI IMG/M metagenome (GOLD analysis project Ga0134125, IMG submission 96464) | Terrestrial soil microbial communities with excess Nitrogen fertilizer from Kellogg Biological Station, Michigan, USA - KB3-175-1 | ecosystem: Environmental > Terrestrial > Soil > Unclassified ... | reverse complement strand
GTGGCGATCGACTGGGACGCCCTGCAGGCGCGCCGGGCGAAGGTCTCCGAATCGCTCTCCAAGGGGGTCGAGTTCCTCTGGGACAAGGGCAAGGTCACGAGGATCGAGGGCGAGGGCTCGCTGACCGCCGAGGGGGACGTCTCGGTGGGCGGCGAGGTCCACGAGGCCGAGGCGGTGATCCTCGCGACCGGCTCGGTCGCCCTGCCGATCCCCGGCGTGCCCTTCGGCGGCCGCGTCCTCGACACCTGGGGGGCCTGGTCGCTGCCCGGGCAGCCGCGGAGGATCGCGGTGGTCGGCTGCGGGGCCTCGGGCGCCGAGATCGCCTCCGCCTACGCGCGCCTCGGCACCGAGGTGGTCCTGGTCGAGATGCTCGACCGGATCCTCCCCGCCGAGGACAAGGACATCGCGAAAGTGGTGGAACGGGTGTTCAAGAAACAGGGGATCGAGATCTCGACCGGCTCGCCGGTGGAGGCCGTCGAGGTCGGCACCGACTCGGTCAGGTTCACCTACGGCGGGAAGAGCGCCGAGGTCGACTACCTCTGCGTCGCCGGCGGCCGTGGCCCCGACACCGAGGCACTGAATCTCGAGGCGGCGGGCGTGCAGCTCGAGGAGGGCGGCCGCAAGATCGCGGTCGACCCCTACGGGCGCACCACCAACCCGAAGGTCTTCGCGATCGGCGACCTGGTCAACCGCAAGGCGCTCGCCCACAAGGCCGAGGAGGAGGGCGTGGTCGCGGTCGAGACCGCGGCGGGCCAGGAGACCGAGCCGGTCGACCAGGGCCTGATCGTCGGCGCCACCTTCACCCACCCCCAGGTGGCCTCGGTCGGCCTCACCGAGGCCCAGGCCGTGGAGGCCGGGCACGAGGTGAAGATCGGCAGGCAGAAGATCTCCGGCGAGGGCGCCGGCACCGTCTACGACGACAGGGACGGGATCGTCAAGCTCGTCGTCGACGCCAGATACGGCGAGATCCTCGGCGCCCACGTCGTCGGCAACCGCGCCTGCGACATGATCGCCGAGCTGGTCGCGGTGATGGCGCTCGAGGGCGGCTACCAGGAGCTGGCGCGGATCGTCCACCCGCACCCGACCGTGAGCGAGGCCGTGCTGGACGCGGCCCGGGCGGTCGACGGCTGGGCCATCCATGCCTGAGGAGGCCGACGTGACGCCTCGATACGAGAGCGACAACATCGGCTCGTGGACGCGGCTCCGGGCCCGCCGCGACGGCTCCCGCACCGCCCTCGTCTGTGGCCCCGAGCGGGTCGACTACGCGACCCTGGAGAAGCACGCCTCCCGCGTCGCGGGCGCGCTGCGGGAGGCCGGGATCAAACCCGGCCGCCGCGTCGCCACCGCGCTGAAGAACCGGGTCGAGTTCGTCGAGCTGCTGTTCGGGACGGCCCGCGCCGGGGCGATCTTCGTGCCGCTGAACTTCCGCCTCTCGAGCGAGGAGGTCGCCTACGCGCTCTCCGACTCGGGTGCCGAGCTGGTGATCGTCCAGGCCGACACCGCGCCCGCCGTCGAAGCCGCACTCGACCTGATCGACGGCGAGCCGCCGCGGGTGATCTCGGTCGACGGGCCGCTCGCCGACTACGCCGCCTGGCGCGACGCGGCGCTGCCGCTCGATCCGCACCCGGTCCGCCCCACCGACCCGGTCTCGATCGTCTACACCTCGGGCACCACCGGGCCGCCGAAGGGCGCCGTGCTCACCCACGGCGGAGTGCTCTGCAACGTCGAGAACTACCTCGCCGACTGGGACCTGCGGCGCGACGACGCGACCCTGGTCGTCAACCCGATCTTCCACGTCGTCCTCTACATCCTCACGGTGCCGCTGCTCTACAAGGGCGGCAAGGTGGTGCTGATGGAGGACTTCGACCCGGCGGCGGCGGTCCGCCTCGCCGAGGCGGAGGAGATCACGGTCTGGTTCGCGATCCCGACCGCTTGGCAGATGATGCTGGCGACGCCGGAGCTGGCCGACCTCGACACCTCACGCCTGCGCTTCGTCGGCTCCGGCGGGGCGGCCTGCCCGCAGCCGTTGATGGACCGGTTCGCCGAGCTCGGGCTCGATTACCGCCAGGGTTACGGGCTCTCCGAGACGACCTCCTCGGCGACCACGATGGGCCCCGGGGACCAGGCCCGTAAGCCGGGCTCGATCGGGCGGCCGTTCTTCCACGTCGAGGCAAGGATCGTCGACGAAGAGGGCGAGGTGCTCGGCCCCGGCAAAGCCGGCGAGATCCAGCTCCGCGGCCGCAACATCTGCGCCGGCTACTGGCGCAAGCCGAAGGAGACCGCCGAATCGTTCGACTCCGACGGCTGGTTCTCGACCGGCGACATCGGCCGTGCCGACCACGAAGACTTCATCTGGATCGTCGACCGCAAGAAGGACCTGATCATCTCGGGCGGCGAGAACATCTCCTCGATCGAGGTCGAGCAGGCGGTCGTATCCCACCCGCGGGTGGAGGAGGCGGTGGTGGTCGGGCTGCCGCACGAGCGGTGGGGCGAGACCCCCTGCGCGGTCGTCACCACCGTCGACGGCGGCGAGCTCGACCCGGCCGAGCTGATCGAGCACTGCCGCGAGCGGATCGCCCACTACAAGTGCCCGACCGTCGTCATCACCCTCGACGAGCTGCCGAAGACGGCGACCGGGAAGATCGCCAAGCTCGCCGTCCGCGAGCGAATCGCCACCCGCGTCCAGTGTTGATGGGCCGAAAACTTGCCATATAGGCAAGTTTTCGGCCCATCAACACCGTCAGGCGGTTCCGGTGCCTTCCTCGACGAAGCCGGACTCGACCCGGAGGGTGACGCCGAAGCGCTCGATGATGTCGCCGCTGCAGGCGCGCATCGTCGCCCACTCGTCCGAGCCTTCCGACTCGGCCATCGCCTCGGGGCTGTCGAAGACCATCTCGGCGACCCGGTAGTGGTCGGTCTCGCCGCCCTCGAAACCGTCCGCGGTGCGGGTGGTGTTGATCGCGATCAGGTTCGGCACCGCGGCCGCGCGCGGCACGTGGGTCTCGGCGTAGTAGCGCTCGAACTCCTCGACGTCCTCGTCCTTCGGCGGCGACCAGTAGGCATAGAGCTTGTACGGCACGTCTTCTCCTCCTCGGCTCGGTTGGTGTCCTCAGCCAACCAGGCCCGCCCGCCTCTCGCGCGATCAGGCGCGACCAACTTCGTCGGGATCGCCAAGCCCCGCGAAGACCGTTCTGCGCGGCCGGTCGACGGCGCTAGGACTCGGAAGGCGCAACCGGGGAGCCGGTCCGCTCGATCGCCCGCGTATGCCTGGGGGTTCCCGCCAGGATCGCGTCCAGCCGATCCTTGAAGTCCTCGCTGTTGACGCGGATACGCTCCGCCGCGGCCGCCTGCCTGCCGGCGATGCCTTCGAGTTCCAGACGAAGCTCCTCCAGGGACTTTCCGGAGAGATCTCTTGCGCGTGCGGTCACCTGCTGACGAGCGTTCCGCTCGACCTGCGCGCGACTCGGACCCAAGACCCGGGCCGTCACCTGCTGCTGTCCCTCGGTTCCGCTCATGACTTGATGATACCCCCGCATCGCGACTGGTTTTTGGGCTTTTCGACCTTCAGTGCCCAACGCTCATCCACCTCAGGATTTCGCCTTCTCCAAGACCTCGACCCGCCGGCGTAGTTTCTCCAACGTTTCCAAACTGGCAAGGGCGATCAAGGCCGCGTCCGTGCTGTTCTCGATGCTTTCCTCCAACTCCATCTGCAGGTTCGCAACTTCCTTGCCGACCACTTTCAACCCCTCTTTGTTGCGCTCCCTGAACCGAGGTCCGCTGGTGGTCAACTCGACCGGCCATTCCCCGGAGATCAGACCACGCACCAGAGGCAACAGAACCAGGAGCGTCCCGTAGAAGAACAGGAGTAGAAGCAGGCCGGCGAAGACGACGTGGTTACCGAAGGCGAGGCTCGGAACGGTCTTGATGTTCGCCGCGATCAGGATCGCGACGATGACCGCGGCGATCAGGAGCAGGGGCGTCAGAACGCGGATCGCGGCCCGCTCGAGGACCGCGCGAGCCTCGGCGGCCTTGCCATCTTCATCCTCCCGACCGACCCGCTCGATGCCCTTCTTGACCCACGCCCCAAATTCCTCGCCGGCGACGGCGACCGCGAGAAGCGCCCAAAAGGCCGCGATCGAGACCGAGACGACGATCAGCCAGCCGAAGTCTTCCGGCGGGACCGAGGCGGCAAAAGTGGTTGCGCCCCCGAGGGCGAATCCGGAGACGAAGGCTACGAACTTGACCAGGCCATTCTTGGTCTGCACCGCGGCCAGAAGGCAAAAGGCCAGGCTCGTCGCGCCCAAGGCGATGATCCCCACCAGGCCGGGGACGCTGGGGGAGCGATCCGTTACCGCCAGCACTGCCGCGAATACATAGAGCGGAAACGCGGGCACGAACAGCATTGCGTGAACTTTCTCACCTTTTACCTGGCGAGAGACGATCCAGAGCAAATCAGGGCCGAAAATCGTCCTCTGTGCGCGTTTTCACAAACGTCTGTTCGCATTCGCGATTACATCGATCCATGGAGAACACCTGGAACATCAAGCAGATCCGCGACGGTGAGACCGTCGAGGTGACGAGCGGCGCCTCCCGCGAGGACGCGCTGCGCGCGATCCGCGTCGCCATGTACGGCGAGGCCGATGCCTTCGGCAAGGCCAACACCGACGTGCACGAGCTTCCGCTCGCCGCTTAACGCAACCTAGGACGCGGCGGCCGAGGGGACCGCTTCGGCGTTCTTGGCCGCCGCTTCGACCACGGCCTCCTGGTGGGGCTGGAGCTCGGTGTAGCCGATGCCGCGGAAGGCCTCGATGAAGGGGTCGTCGACCACCTTGTCGATCTTCAGCAGGCCCTCGATCACGGCGGCGCCGCAGAAGGGTACGTAGGCGGACGAGTAGCCGCCCTCGTGGATCGCCACCAGCTTGCCGTCGCAGACGCGCTCGGCGAGGGCGACCATCGTGTCGGTCATCTCGCGGTAGCCCTCGCTGGTCACCATCATCATCGCCAGCGGGTCCATCATCGACGCGTCGAGGCCGGAGGCGATGATGATGATCTGCGGCTTGAAGTTCTCCACCGCGGGGACGACGACCCGCTCGATCGCCGCGTTGTAGCCGCCGTCGCCAGTACCCGGGGGCAGCGGCACGTTGACGCAGTAGCCGGCGCCCTCGCCCTCGCCGGTGTGCTCGACCAGCCCTGAGCCCGCCGGGAAAAGCCCGTCCTGATGCAGGGAGATCGTCAGGACGCCCGGGTCGTCGTAGAAGGCGTGCTCGGTGCCGTTGCCGTGGTGGACGTCCCAGTCGACGATCGCGATCCGCTCGAGGCCGTGGACGGCGCGCATGTGCTCGACCGCGATCGCGATGTTGGCGAAGACGCAGAAGCCGCGCCCTTCGTCGCGCTCGGCGTGGTGGCCGGGCGGCCGGTTCAGCGAGTAGGCGTTGTCGACGTCGCCGTTCCAGACCGCCTCGATCGTCTCGATCACCCCGCCCGCCGAGAGCGCGCAGATGCCGTAGCCGCCGGCGCCGAAGGGCGCCAGTTCGCCACCGTCGCCGCCGCCTTCGGAGCTTTCGCGCTTGATCCGCTCGAGGTAGGCGGGGGTGTGGACGCGGAGGATCTCCTCCTCGGTCGCCTCCCGCCCCGACAGCTCGACCGTCTGGCCGAGCAGGCCGGTGACGTCGAGCAGGTTGCGCAGGCGACGCTTGGTCGCTGGGCTCTCGCCGTGCTGCTCGGGCTCGACCAGCCCACCGGTCGACAGGTACGCCGACCCGGTTCCGGTGTCGTGCCACGCGTAAAGCTCGTTCCAGTGGAAACCCGTAGCCATCGTGCTCCTCCTTGTGGTTATCCCAATCCCATGGAGCGGCCGATGAGGTCTTTCATGATCTCGTTCGTGCCGCCCCAGATCTTGCTGACCCGGGCGTCGGCCCAGAAGCGGGCGACGCGGTACTCGTCCATGAAGCCGTAGCCGCCGTGCAGCTGCACGCAGTTGTCGAGGATCTGGTTCTGGATGTCGGCGGTCCACCACTTCGCCTTCGCCGCGTCGACCGCGGTCAGCTCGCCGGCGACATGCGCCATCACGCACTGGTCGACGAAGGCGCGCCCCGCGTCGATCAGCGTCTGCATCTCGGCGAGCAGGAAGCGGCTGTGCTGGAAGGTGCCGATCGGGCGGCCGAAGGCCTGGCGCTCCTTGACGTAGACGAGCGTCTCCTCCAGCGCCGCGGCGGCGTGGGCGACGTTGGCGACGGCGACGCTCAGCCGCTCCTGGGGCAGTCGTTCCATCATGTACTCGAAGCCCCGGTTCTCCTCGCCGAGCAGGCTCTCGGCCGGCAGCCGCACGTCCTCGAAGAAGAGCTCGGCGGTGTCGGCCTCGTGCTGGCCGACCTTCTCCAGCTTGCGACCGCGGTCGAAGCCCTCGGCGTCACCGTCGAGGAGGAAGACGCTGACGTCCTTGCGGCCCTCGCCGGTGCGGGCGGCGACCACCACCAGGTCGGCGTTGCTGCCGTTGGTGATGAAGGTCTTGGCCCCGTTGAGGATCCAGCCGTCGCCGTCGCGGACCGCCCGGGTGCGGAGGCCGGCGAGGTCGGAGCCCGCCTGCGGCTCGGTCATCCCGATCGAGGTGATCAGCCGGCCGGCGCAGAAGTCGGGCAGGTAACGCTCCTTCTGCGCCTCGTCGGTCAGCTCCAGCAGGTAGGGGGCGACGACGTCGACACCGAGGCAGAGCGCGGAATTGACGGCCAGCGAGGCGGACGCGAGCTCCTCGCCGAGCACCTGGTTGAAGCGGAAGTCGTCGAGGTCGGCGCCGCCGTACTCGCCCGGCATCGCCAGGCCGATGAAGTCCTGGCGGCCCGCCTCCTCCCAGATCTCGCGGCCGGTCCAGCCCTCCTCGCGCCAGCGGTCGAGGTTGGGGGTGACGTGACGGCGACAGAACTCGGCCACCGATTCGCGAAAGAGGTCGTGCTCGTCGGTGAAGAGCGGCCGGCGCATCGGCGCGACCCTACGCCCGCCGGCGCCGACCGGCGAGCCGCGTTCGTCCGCGCCTTGTCGATAATCCCGACATGCCCACCGTGCTCCTCATCCGCCACGGCCAGGCGTCCTTCGGCGCCGCCGACTACGACGTCCTCTCCGAACTCGGCCGCAGCCAGGCCGACATCGTCGCCCTCTCGCTGGCCGAGCGCGGCTACCGCCCCGCCCGCCTGATCAGCGGCACCTTGCGCCGCCAGCAGGAAACGGCGGCGGCCTTTCGAGCCTTCGGCGCGCCGGACCTCGAGGTCGAGCCGCGCTGGGACGAGTTCGACACCGACGACGTCCTCACCCACCACTCCGATTCCGCGTTGCGGCTGCAGTCCGACGGGGCGGCCGAGACCCTGACCAACCGCGGCTTCCAGGCTGCCCTGGAACCGGCGCTGGCCGAGTGGGTCGCCCACGCCGAGCGCAGCCCGACCTCCCAGACCTGGCCCCAGTTCAGCGGCGCCGGGTCGGCGGCGCTCGAGGACCTGGCGGCCGCGCTCGGCTCCGGTGAGACGGCCGTCGTCGTCACCTCCGGCGGGACGATCGCCGCGGTCGTCGGGGCCCTGCTCGGCGCCCCCGCCGAGGTCTTCGCCGCCCTCAACCGCACCCTCGTCAATGCCGGCGTCACCAAGATCGCGCTCGGCGCCACCGGCGCCCACGTCCTCTCGGTCAACGACCACTCGCATCTCGAGGCCGTCGACCGCTCCCTGGTCACCTACCGCTGAGGCGGGGCGCTGCAAGCTTTGATGTCGCTATGACGACCATCAAAGCGTGGTCACGTGTTTGTGACCCCCAAGGGCCCCGTCCGCGGCGGGCGGCCCGCGGTCGCGCCTGGCGCGCCGCCGCGCTTGGTCGGATTCCACAACTCCTCCCGAACGCGCGCCCGCCACGGCGCCGACCGCCACCTACGGTGACCCCGACCGCACGCGCGACGGAGGAGGAACGATGGAGGACCCGCTCGGGCTCCGCCCACTGAAGGACATCACCGTGACGGAGCGGATCGTCGATCCCGAGGATGTCCCCTGGGTCCCCTACACGGACACGATCTGGGTCAAACCGCTGCGCCTCAACCGCAAGACCGGGCAGTGGACCAACATCACCAAAGTCGTCGGCGGCGGCCAGATCAACCGGCACTACCACGTCAACGGCGTGATCGGGTTCGTGCTCGAGGGCAGCTGGTACTACGTCGAGAAGGACTGGGTCGCGCGCAAGGGGATGATGGTCTGGGAGCCGCCGGGCGACATCCACACGCTGATGAGCGGAGAGGAAGGGACGATCACCCTCTTCCAACTCGAGGGCGCCCTGCTCTACGTCGACGAGGACGACCAGGTGGTCGGCTTCGACGACGTCCTCGCCCACACCAAGACCTACCACGACTTCTGTCGCACCGAGGGAATCCGGCCGCTCGACCTCGACTACTAGGTCGGGTCCGGCGGGTAGCTGGCCACGGTGACCGGGGCGACGAACGGGAACGAGCTGTTCGAACGGGCCGTCTCCACCTGCCCGGAGGATCCCGGGCTCCTTTACTTCGACACCGCGATCACCTTCCGCGACGCGGCGGAGCGGGCCTGGGCGCTGGCGGCCTCGCTACGCCAGCTGGGCCTGCGGCCCGGCGACCGGCTGGCGCTGATGTTGCAGAACGGCCCGGCGACGGTGATCGCGATCCACGCGGCGTGGCATGCGGGCTGCGTCGCCACCGCGATCAACCCGATGTCGAAGCCGGCCGAAGTCCGCCACCAGCTGGCCGACTCCGGCGCCCGCGCCGTCATCTGCCTTGAGTCGCTCCACCCGGTGGTCGCCGAGGCGGCGACCGGGACCGCGGTCGAGCAGCTGATCAGCGTCTCCGAGCTGGCCTGGCTCGACTCGATGCCGCCGGCGCTGATCGGCTCGCGGCGACGCCCCTGCCCCGGGGCGCTCGACCTGGAGACGCTCTGCGCCGAGCCCGCCGAACCGCGCCCGGCCGCGGTGGAGATCGACTCCCCCGCCCTCCTCGCCTACACCTCGGGGACCACCGGGACGCCGAAGGGGGCGATCGTCACCCACCGCGCGTTCATCCACAACGGCGACGCGATGACCGCCTGGGGAGACCTCGGCCAGGGCGACGTCACGATCGCGATGGCGCCGCTCTTCCACATCACCGGGCTGGTCTGCCACCTGGCGACCTCGCGGGCGAGCGCCACGCCGCTGCTGCTCATGCACCGCTTCGAGCCGGGTGAATTCCTCCGCCTGGTCGAGCGCTGGCGCGGCACCTACGTGATCGGCCCGCTGACCGCCTTCATCGCCCTGCTCGAGCATCCCGACTTCGGCCGCCGCGACATCTCCTCGCTGACCAAGGTCGCCAGCGGCGGCGCCCCGGTCTTCCCGGCCGTGGTCGAGCGCTGGGAGAGGCTGACCGGCAACTACGTCCACAACACCTATGGGCTGACCGAGAGCGCGGCGCCCTCGCACCTGGTCGCGCGTGGCGAGCGCGCCCCGGTCGATCCGGAGAGCGGCGCGCTCTCGATCGGCCGACCGATCGTCGACACCGACTCGAAGATCGTCCTCGTCGACGAGGAGGGCGCGGGCGGCGAGGAGGTCGAGGCCGCCCCCGGCGAGCTGGGCGAGATCGTCACCCGCGGGCCGGCGGTGACGCCCGGCTACTGGGGTCGCCCGGAGGAGACGGCGCATGCGATCCGCGACGGCTGGCTGCACACCGGCGACGTCGGCCGGCGCGACGCCGACGGCTGGTTCTACATCGTCGACCGGATCAAGGACATGATCGTGGCCAGCGGCTACAAGGTCTGGCCGCGCGACGTCGAGGACGCCCTCTACGCCCACCCGGCCGTGCAGGAGGCGGCGGTCGTCGGCGAGCCCGACGACTATCGCGGCGAAACCGTCGCCGCCCACGTGGTCCTGCGCCCGGGCGAGGACGTGAGCGTCGACGAGCTGGTCGCCCACTGCCGCGAGCGCCTCGCCGTCTACAAGGCCCCGCACGTCGTCCACCTGGTGGACGAGCTGCCGAAGACCGCGTCGGGCAAGGTGCTGCGGCGTGAGCTGCGAACTACTTCGTCTTCTTGAACTCCAGTTTGCTCGCGTCGAAGGTCGACATCTCGGCGGCGATCCTGCCGCCCTTGAAGACGTAGCCGTCGGTCGAGAAGTACGGCTTGGCGAGGAACGGCGCCGTCACCTTGAACTTGACGAACGAGGTGCCGCCGCTTTCCCATTCCAGCACCGGCTTGGCGACCAGCCCGCAGAGCCCTTCTTCGGAGACCGGCTTGACGAACCCTTCGTAGAGTTCGGTCAGCGCCTTGCGGCCCTTGACCACGACGCCGTCGGGGAAAAACAAGGTGGCGTCACTGGTGTAACCGTTGACCAGCCCTTCGGCGCTGCATTCGGCGAGCGCCTTGCCGTGGGCGGCGACCAGCGCCTTGTTCGACTTCGCCGCGCCGCCGGCGAGGCTGGGGACGAGGATCGCCAGCGCCAGCAGCAGCGCCGACGCGGCGAGCCCGGCCCGGACGATCGGGGACTTCTTCATGGACTTCCCTCCTGGTGAGTCGCCCGCCCAGGGGAGCGGGGCGTGGGGTTGCCCCGACCCTGCCCGCCTCCGCCCTCCCTCCACCAGGTCGCAGGGAACGGTGTTGTCGATACCCATAATTGGAACCGTATGTACAAGCTCTACGCCGTCTGGACCGCCCCGCGCCCCGGCGAGGAGGACGCCTTCGAGCGCCACTACACCGAGGTGCACGCGCCGCTCGCCGCCTCGATCCCCGGCGTCCGCAAGGTGATCCTCACCCGCACCTCCGACACGCTCGGCGACGGCGAGAGCACCCTCCACCGGATCACCGAGCTCTGGTTCGACGACCGCGCCGCGATGGAGGCCGCCGAGGCCTCACCGGAGGGCCAGGCGACGATCAAGGACGCGGTCGAGATCCAGGAGCGCTTCGGCGCCGCCCTGACCAGCGTCGCCGGCCTCGCCGACGAGCAGCCGCTGGGCTGACCACCGTTTGGCGAACTTCCAAGCGGGCGGGGCCGCCGCCTCGCGCCCGGGCGGGCCGCTGGTAGCTTCGCCCCCATGGCCGAGATCGGGTTCATCGACCAGACCCTGCGCGACGGGCCGCAGAGCCTCTGGGGCATGCGGATGCGGGCCCAGCACGCGACGCCCGCCCTGCCCCACCTGAACGCCACCGGGTTCGACACGATCGACCTGCTCGGCGCCACCTCGATGGTGGTGATGCTGCGCGAGTCCGGCGACGACCCCTGGGCCTGGGTCGACCACCTGATCGGCCACCTGCCGAACCAGCCGCTGCGCTCCGCCCTCCGCCCGGTCGCCGCGGGCAGCTTCGGCTTCGTCCCCGAGGGAATCCTCAACCTCTGGATCGAAGTGCTGGTCAAGCACGGCGTCAAGAGTCACTGGCTCTTCGACTGCCTCTACGACATGCCGTTGATGGAGCAGCGCACGAAGGAACTGCAGGCGGTCGGCGGCGAAGTGGTGCCGGCGATCATGTACGGGCTCTCCGAACTGCACACCGACGAGTTCTTCGCCGACCGCGCCCGCGAAATGGCGAGCTGGCCCGGGGTGAAGCGGATCTACATCGAGGACGCCCCCGGCGTGCTGACCCCGGAGCGCGCCGCGACGCTGCTCCCCGCGATCCAGGCGGCGACCCCTGGCGTCCGCCTCGAGATCCACTCCCACAACACCACCGGCCTCGCCCCGCTGGTCTACGTCGAGGCGATCAAAGCCGGCATCGACCTGATCCACACGGCGACGATGCCGCTCGCCAACGGCCCCTCGCTTCCCTCGACCGAGGCGATGGTGGAGATCGTCGAGGAGCTCGGCCACACCCACAACCTCGACAAATCCCAGCTGGCGCCGGTCGCCGACCACTTCTACGCCGAAGCGGCGCGGATCGGCTACGAGGTCGGGGTGCCGAACGAGTACCGGATGCTCCCCTACAAACACCAGCTGCCGGGCGGCATGACCGGGACGCTGAAAAACCAGCTGGCCGAGTACGGGATGCCGGAGAAGTTCCAGGAGGTGATCGAGGAGATCGTCGTCGTCCGCTCCGAGCTCGGCGAGCCGGTGATGGCGACCCCGTTCTCCCAGTTCGTCGGCATCCAGGCGGTGCTGAACGTGGTGATGCCGGAGCGCTACCAGGTGGTCCCCGACGAAGTCCTCCAGTACGCGATGGGCCACTACGGGCCGCTGATGCGCCCGGTCGACCCGGCCGTCGCCGACAAGATCTTCTCGCTGCCCCGCGCCAAGGAACTGGAAGGGTGGGAACGCGACCGCACGCCGGTCTCGGAGTGGCGCAAGCGCCTCGGCGAGCACCTCTCCGACGAGGAGCTCCTGCTGCGCTATTTCTGCCCCGAGGAGCAGGTCGACAAGATGCTCGCCGGGCCGCCGCTGCGGACCGAGGGCTGGAAGCACGACGGCAGCGTGCTGGAGCGGGTCACCGAGCTGATCGAAGAGCACCACTCGGCCCGCCACATCACCCTCGCCCAGCCGGGGATCACGGTGAAGCTCCGCCGCGACGGGGACTGAGCGCCGTGGACGCCCGCGAGGCGATGCGGACGATCGGCAGCTGCCGCCGCTACAAGCCCGACGACGTCCCCGACGGCGTCCTCTACCGCGCGATCGAGGCGGCCCGCTTCGCCCCCCAGGGCGGCAACCGGCAGCCGACCCGGCTCGTGGTGGTCCGCGACCGGGCCAGGAAAGAGCAGCTTCGCGACCTCTATCTGGTGCCCTGGCGCAAGTACTACGCCGCCGCCTCGGCGGGGACGGCGAGCACCGGTTCGCTGGGCGAATACGACTCCGCCCAGCGGGCCGCCGACGCGGCCGACCGCTTCGCCGAGAACATGGCCGAGGTGCCGTTGATCATCGTCGTCTGCGCCCGGATCGACCAGCTGCACGTCACCGACAAAGACCTCGACCGCCCCTCCGTGGTCGGCGGCGCCTCGATCTACCCCTTCGTCCAGAACCTCTGCATCGCCCTCCGGGTCGAGGGCGTGGCGACGACGCTGACCACGCTGCTCTGCGAGTACGAGGCCGAGGTCAAGGAGCTGCTCGAGATCCCCGACGAGTACCTGACCGCCTGCCACCTGGCCGCGGGCTACCCCGAGCGCGCCTTCCCGACCAAGCTCCGCCGGATGCCGGTCGAGGAGACGACGTTCATCGACCGCTTCGGCGACCCGATCGGCACCCCGTAGGCGGTGCCGGCAGGCGCCCGGGAAAAGGACGCTGCCCTCTCGGCGGTGGCCCTGGCAGGCTGTGGCCGCCGCCGAGAGGGCGGGTCTGCGGGAGAGGCCGAGGGACGCCGGGAGGCTTGCGGGGGACGTTAGGGAGGCGTCGTAGGGACGGGACGATCTCAGCAGGGAAGTGCGGAACTCCACGCTTCTTCATGAGACGTCACATCCGTCCCATCGGTCAGCACTTTGCTGTGGAGAGAAAGTAGCTCTACGCCACTAAAGCTCCACAGCACCTCCGCGGCGGCCGATAGGTGAGACTTCTCCGTGACGAAGGTCTCGTAGCTGTGACGCAGCCGCCCCGTCCCTGTGCCATTCCCATCGAAAGCCTCACGTCCCGGGCGTTTCGTGGCGGTCACAGCCTGCCAGGGCCGTCACGAAGCGCCCGGGCCGTAGAACCCCCCTCCGCGACGGCCACAACCCTCGCCCGTCCAGCCACGCTCCCCCCTACGCCGCCGCCAAGCTCCCCTTCTCGATCGACTCCCAGATCTCGTCCTCCTGCAGGTAGTCGTGGATCACCTTGCCGTGCGGGAGGTCGAAGTCGTAGACGCCGAAGTAGCAGTCGACGATCCGCTTCGGCGCCAGCAGGTGCCAGGGGTCGACGCTCGAGACCTGGGGGAAGGAGAGCGAGCCGCGCCCGGCGAAGAGCCGTGGCGTCCCGTCCTGGGCCTTGTGCAGGGTGGCCGGCACGTCGAGGCGCACCAGCTCCGCCACCGAGGGCCGTTTGTTCGGCTCGGAGTTGGGGATGATCCGGGTCGAGAGCACCGGGCAGTCCTCCAGCTCGGCCGGGTCGGCGAGGCGGTCGGCGACCATCGTCGCGGTCATCAGCGGCACCCCGGCCGGGCGCTGCACGGTGAAGGCCATCTGCTCGCCGAAGGGCACGTCGCCGCCACCCCAGTTGCGCTCGAAGACGGCCAGCTTCTTCGCGTAGCCCCAGATCTCGCGGCCGGCGGTCAGCGGGATCTCGTTGTCGACCAGGATGAACGGCTGGTAGAGGTAGGTCGTGCCTTCGAAGGAGGCGCGGATCATCACGTAGGCCTCGTGGTATTGGCCGAAGGTCGAGTAGGGCACCCAGCGGGCCCAGGCGATGCAGGTGGGCACCTCGTCGGCGATCTCGAGGCCCGGCGGCAGCAGCGATTCGACCCCGGCGCGGTCGGCCTCGTAGACGATGAAGCAGTCCTCGACGTCGCGGTAGAGGTAGGGCGGCTTGGCGTAGGCGCTGCCGGGCCCGATCGGCAGCGAGTAGGAGGCGGCGAAAGCGGCGTTGTCCATCGAGGTTCCCTTCGGTGCGTTTAGTGGTCCCGATTCGACTGTAGGCGGGGTCGGCCGAAGGCCGGAGCGGCCGGCGCGCGCACCTTGTGGATTCCCCTAGCCGCGGGCCTACTTCGAGTCGAAGCCGCCGTCGACGACGTAGACGGCGCCGTTGACGAAGCTCGCCTCGTCGGAGGCGAGGAAGAGCGCCGCATTGGCGAGCTCGTCGGGCTGCGCCCAGCGGCCGATCGGCGCCGATTCGACCGCCGCCATCACCGCCGCGTCCGGGGAGGCGAAGATCTCCTTCGTCATCCCGGTCTCCACCGCTCCCGGGCAGATCACGTTGCAACGGATCCCTTGGCGGGCGTAGTCGAAGCAGAGCTGGCGGGTGAGGCCGATGATCGCGTGCTTGGAGGTGGTGTAGGCGGCGCCGCCGTTGCCACCGTTGAGAGCCGCGGTCGAGGCGACGTTGATGATCGCCCCGTCGCCGCGCTCGACCATCTGCGGCAGCAGCGCGCGGGCGGTGAAGAACTGGGCGAAGAGGTTGACGCCGAGGACGCGGTCCCAGACCGCGGTCGGGGTCTCGGCGGCGGGCAGGTAGTCGTCGAGGATCCCGGCGTTGTTCATCAGCACGTCGACCCTGCCGAAGCGCTCCAGCGCGACCTCGGCCATCGCCGCCACCGCGTCCTCGTCGGCGACGTCGGTCCGCAGCGCCAGGCCCTCGCCGCCCGCGGCCTCGATCGCCGCCACGCTCTCCTCGGCTCCCTTCAGGTCGACGACGACCACCCGGGCTCCCTCGGCGGCGAACCTCTCGGCGCTCGCCCGGCCGATCCCCGAGCCGGCCCCGGTGATCAGCGCCACCTTGTCCTGCAGTCGTCCGGCCATCAGGCCCTCCTCTCCGCGTACGCGCCTCGCAGCGCCCTCTTGTCGAACTTGCCGACGCTCGTCTTCGGGATCTCGGCGATGAAGGCGAAGCCGTCGGGCAACCACCAGCGCTCGAAGCGATCGGCGAGGAACTCGGTCAGCTCGTCGGCCTCGGTGCCTTCGGCGGCGACCACACAGGCGAACGGCCGCTCGCTCCAGCGCTCGTCCGGGATCGCGATCACCGCCGCCTCGACCACCGCCGGGTGGGCCATCAGCGCCGACTCCAGGTCGACCGAGCTGATCCACTCGCCGCCCGACTTGATCACGTCCTTGGCCCGGTCGGTGATCCGCAGCCAACCGCGGCAGTCGAGCGTGCCGACGTCGCCGGTGCGCAGCCAGCCGTCGGCGGTGAAGGCGGCGGCGCTCGCCTCGGGCGCCTCGAAGTAGGAGCCGGCGACGACCGGGCCGCGGACCTGGATCTCCCCCTGGCTCTCGCCGTCGCGGGGCAGCTCGGCGCCGTCGTCGCCGACGATCCGCAGCTCGTAGAAGGGGCTGACGCGGCCGGCGTGCTCGCGGCGCGCCCAGCGCTTCTCCTCCTGCTCGGCGGCCACGTCGGCGTCGGCGGCCGCGCCGCGGACCGCCGGGTCGTGGGCGAGCGCGGCGCCAGGCAGCGTCTCGGTCATCCCCCACCCCTGGACGACGGCGACCCCGTGGCGCGCCTCGAAGTCGCGCATCAGCCGCGGCGGGACCTGGGTGCCACCGCAGATCGCCAGCTCGAAGGCCGAAAGGTCGGAGCCGTGCTCGTCGGCGTAACGGAGGACGTCCATCCAGATCGTCGGCACGCCGCAGCTGGCGGTGATCCGCTCGGCCTCGATCAGCCTGGTCAGCGGCTCGGGCTGGAGGAAGCGGCCGGGGAGGACGAGGTCGGCGCCGACCATGCCGGAGAGGTAGGCGAGGTTCCAGCCCATCGCGTGGAACATCGGCACGACGGCGAGGACCCGGTCGCGGGCGCCGATCCGGTAGGTCTCGGTCCCCGCCATCAGGATCGTGTGGAGGGCGAGGCAGCGGTGCGAGTAGGCGACGCCCTTCGGGTCGCCGGTCGTCCCCGAGGTGTAACAGAGGGCGGCTGCGGCGCGCTCGTCGAGGTCGGGGAGCGCGTATCCGTCGGCGGCGATCGTCGCGGCGCCATCCTTGAGGAGCGTCTCGTAGTCGAGTGCGGCGGCGAGCGAGACGGCCTCGGTCGCCGCAGCCGCCGCGGCGACGGCGGCGCCCTCGTCCTCGAAGACCACCAGGTGCTCGGGCGCGTCCTCGCCGAGCAGCTCCAGCACCGGCAGAAGCGCCCCGAGCAGTGCCGCGTCGACGATGATCGCCCGGTCGCCCGAGTGGCGCACGGTGTAGGCGATCTGCTCGGGTGAGAGGCGTGGGTTCATCGTGTGCAGGACGAGCCCCGCGCACGGGACTCCCCAGTAGGCCTCGAGGTGGCGGCGGTTGTTCCAGGCGAAGACGCCGACCCGGTCGCCGGCGGCGAGGCCGAGCCCGGCGAGCCCGGCGGCGAGAGCCTCGGCGCGGGCGCCGACGGCGGCGAGGCTGGAGCGCTCGAGCCGGCCCTCGCCGTCGAGCTGGGTGATGACCTCCGCCTCGCCGTTGATCCCCCGCGCCCGGCCTAGCAGGTGGGTCAGCGTCAGGGGGAAGTCCTGGGTGCCGCCCGCGAGGCCGGCCGCGCTCACAATGAGAGGCCGCCGTCGACGGTGATCGTCTGGCCGTTGACCATCTCCAGGTGGGGATGGCAGAGAGCCTCGATCAAGGCCGCCGCGTCATCCATCTCGACCCCGCGGCCGAGCGGGTTGGCGACCGCGGCGGCGGCCAGCCGTTCCTCGTAGGTGTCGGGGAACATCGCCCGCAGGGCGGTCGTGTCGACGGCGCCGGGGGCGATCGTGATCACGCGGATCCCGCGCGGGCCGAGTTCCTTGGCCAGATACCGGACCACGTGCTCGCCCAGCGCTTTGGCGGTGCCGAGCGCCCCGTACTGCGGGATCACGAACCGCCCGCCGCGGCTGGAGAGGTAGAAGACGACGCTGCCCTGGCCGAGCAGGTCGCCGGCCTCGCGGATCAGGTCGACCATGGCGAGCCCGTTGACGATCACCGATTCGCGCAGCTCCTCGGCGTCGAGCTCGAGCAGCGGCCCGTTGATCGCCTTGGCGGCGCAGTGGACGAGCTGATCGAGGTGATCGGTGTGCTCGCGGACCACCGCGATCACCTCGCGCACGCCCTCGACCGTGCCCACATCGGCCTTGATCAGGTGCGGGGTGCCGTCCGCGGCCGCGACCGCCGCCTCGGCCTCCGCCGCCGCCTCGTCGTTCGAGTGGTAGTTGATGAAGACGTCGTTGCCGTCGACGGCGAACCGCTCGGCGATCGCGCGACCGAGCCCGCTCGACCCCCCGGTGACCAGGATTGCCATGGCGAGACGGTCCCAGATGGCGGGCCACTCGCCCAATGGCCCTCCCGGCCGCCTTTGTGAGATCGACGAAGCGCCTCTTCGCGTCGGGCGCGGCAACGGGCGCGGCGCGCGATCTTCAGTCGATGGCCCTGCCAGGAGGCGAGCGATGAGCCTGCGCGGACGCACCGCCGTCGTCACCGGCGGCGGCCGTGGGATCGGCCGTGCCATCGCCCTCGGCCTCGCCGCCGAAGGCGCGACGGTGGCGGTCCTGGCCCGGACCGCCTCCGAGCTCGAGGCGGTGGTCGCCGAGGCGAAGGAGCTTGGCGGCGACGGGGTCGCGATCCCGGTCGACGCGATGGACGGCCCGGCGCTGAAACGCGCCGTCGCCGACGCCCATGCCGGCGGCTCCCTCGACATCCTCGTCAACAACGTCGGCGGCCTGGTCGGCGATCCCGCCGGCCTCGCCGCCCTCGACCACGACGACGATCTCTTCGAGCAGAACATCAGGCTGAACCTGACCAGCGCCTACTACGCCACCCGCGCCGCCCTGCCGCTGATGGTCGCGGGCGGCTACGGCCGGGTGATCACGATCGGGTCCGGCTACGCGACCCACGGCGGCGGCACGATCTCCTATTCCGCCGCCAAGCACGGCCTCGTCGGCCTCACCCACTCCCTCGCCTACCAGGTGCCCACGGGGATCACCGTCAACTGCCTCTGCCCCGGCTGGACCAACACCGAGGTCCTCAGCTGGAGCGGCCCCGACGGCCCCGCCCAGGCGGCGGCGAAAGCGGAGGTCCACACCGTCCAGGGCCGCATCATCGAGCCCGAGGAGCTGGTCCCGATGGCCGTCCTCCTCGCCTCCCCCGCCGGGGGCGCGATCACCGGTCAGGTGATCAGCGTCGACGGCGGCTTCAAAGTCTGAGCGCTCAGCCGGCGGTGAGGACCAGCGGCTCGCCCTCGGTGATCACGAGGGTGTGCTCGGCGTGGGCCGAGAGCGACCCGTCGCTGGTGCGCATGGTCCAGCCGTCGCCGGCCTCCCGGACGGCGCCGCTGCCGGCGGCGATGATCGGCTCGATCGTCAGCACCAGGCCCGCGGTCAGCGGCTCGGTCAGGTGCGGGACGAAGACGGCGGGGACGTTCGGCGGTTCGTGGATCTGACGACCGATCCCGTGGCCGAGCAGTTCCGCGCAGACCGAGGCGCCACCGCCGCAGACGGTCCCTTCGACCGCTTTCCCGATCGCGTTCAGCGGCGCTCCCGCCCGCGCGGCCAGCATGCCGTCGGCAAGCGCCGCCTGCGCCGTCTTCACCAGCCGCCTCGCCTCGGGTCGCGCGCGACCGACCGGCACCGAGACACAGGCGTCGGCGTAGAACCCATCCAGCTCCGCGGTCACGTCCAGCTTCACCAGGTCACCGTCGCGCAGCACCCGCTTGCCGGGGATCCCATGGACCGCCTCGTCGTTGACGCTGATGCAGTTGACGCCGGGGAACCCATAGTCGAGCTGCGGCCCCGACCGAGCGCCCGCCTCACGGAACACCTTGCCGCCCACTTCATCGAGCTCCGCGGTCGTGACCCCGGGCCGGACCCGCTCCCGCATCGCCCGCATCGCCCGCGCCACCACCTGCCCCACGGCCCGCAGGCGCTCCAGCTCTTCAGCGGTCTCGATCGACATCAGGGTCGATGGTAGTCCGTAGGTCCCGGGCGTCTCGTGGCGGCCCGGGCAAGCTGTGGCCGCCACGAGACGCCCGGGACGTGACCCTTCCGGCGGGAAGCGGGGAGGTTCGTGACGCTTCCGGCGGGAAGTCCACGGAGACGTGGCCGTCCCAGACACGCGACCAGGGTTTTGGTCCCTACAGGGGCTCAAAATCACGCAGTCGACTTTGACCATGCCAGGGCAGGGTCAAAGTCGACAGCGCGTTCTCAACCCCTGAAGATTCGTGGAGTTCCGCCCGTCCCGGTGACGAACGCCCCATCCCTGTGACGGCTCCCCGC
>Ga0134125_10003001_pt1 | contig 19766 bp, 20 predicted proteins | sample KB31751_FD_96464 | JGI IMG/M metagenome (GOLD analysis project Ga0134125, IMG submission 96464) | Terrestrial soil microbial communities with excess Nitrogen fertilizer from Kellogg Biological Station, Michigan, USA - KB3-175-1 | ecosystem: Environmental > Terrestrial > Soil > Unclassified ... | reverse complement strand
GGCGGTCGCCAACGCCTCGCTCTACGACGGCTCGACCGCCTGCGCCGAGGCGGTGATGATGGCCGCGCGGGTGACCAAGCGCGGCAAGGCGGTGCTCTCCGGCGGCCTGCATCCGCACTACGCCGAGGCCTGCTGGACGCTTGCGCACACCGAGGGCGTGCAGACGCAGCGGCTCGCCGCCGCGATCGACGCCGAGGCGGCGGTGATCGAGGCTATCGACGCCGACACCGCCTGCGTGGTCGTGCAGACGCCCAACGTGTTCGGCACGGTGACCGACGTGACGAAGATAGCCGAGGCCGCGCACGCCGCCGGCGCCCTCGTGGTGGTGGTGACCACCGAGGCGGTCTCGTTCGGCCTCCTGAAGCCGCCGGGCGAGATGGGCGCCGACATCGCCGTCGCCGAGGGCCAGTCGATCGGCAACCCGCTGTCGTTCGGCGGCCCGTACGTCGGCCTTTTCGCCTGCCGCGAGGCGTACGTGCGCCAGGCGCCCGGCCGGCTCTGCGGCGAGACCGTGGACGCAGAGGGCCGGCGCGGCTTCGTGCTGACGCTCTCGACCCGCGAGCAGCACATCCGCCGCGAGAAGGCGACCAGCAACATCTGCACGAACTCGGGGCTCTGCGCGCTCGCGTTCACGGTCCACATGACGCTGCTGGGCGAGACCGGGCTTCGCCAGCTGGCGAAAATCAATCACGCCAAGGCTCGCCAGCTGAAGGCCGCGCTGGCGGCGGTGCGCGGCGTCGAGGTCCTGACGCCGCGCTTCTTCAACGAGCTGGCGATCCGGCTGCCGAAGCCGGCCGCGGCCGTGGTCGACGCGCTGGCCGCCAGGGACATCATCGCCGGCGTGCCGTTCAGCCGGCTGGATCCGAAGGCGGGGCTCGACGACGTGCTGCTGGTCTGCGCGACCGAGACCACGCCGGGCGCCGACATCGCCGCCTTCGCCGCCGCCCTCACCGAGGAGTTTGCCCGATGAGCGTCGTCGCTGTCGGACGTCCGACCCGCCCGCAGGCCGAGGCCGATGCGGCGCCCGCCGCGGGCCGCGGCAGCGCCCTGATGCAGGACGAGCCGCTGATCTTCGAGCTCGACGGCTGGGCGAAGACCGGCGTCGACCTGCCCCTGCCCGAGCTCGACGCCGACGACCTGGCGGGCCTGACCCGCGAGGCGCCGATCGGCCTGCCCGGCCTTTCCGAGCCGGAGACGTTGCGCCACTACGTGCGGCTCAGCCAGAAGAACCACGCGATCGACCTGGCCATGTACCCGCTGGGCTCGTGCACGATGAAGCACAACCCGCGGCTGAACGAGAAGATGGCGCGCCTGGCGGGCTTTGCCGACATCCACCCGCTGCAACCGCAGTCGACCGTGCAGGGCGCGCTGGAGCTCATGGACCAGCTGGCGCACTGGCTGAAGACGCTGACCGGCATGCCGGCGGTGGCGCTGTCGCCGAAGGCCGGCGCGCACGGCGAGCTTTGCGGCCTGCTGGCCATCCGCGCGGCGCTGGAGGCCAGAGGCGATGCGCGGCGCACGGTGCTGGTCCCCGTTTCGGCGCACGGCACCAACCCGGCCACGGCGGCGCTCGCCGGCTACCAGGTGGTCGAGATCGCCCAGACCGACGACGGCCGCGTCGATATCGCCGACCTCGCCGCCAAGCTCGGGCCCAACGTCGCGGCGGTGATGGTCACCAACCCCAACACCTGCGGCCTCTTCGAGCGCGAGGTGATGGAGATCGCGCGGCTGACGCACGCGGCGGGCGCGTTCTTCTACTGCGACGGCGCCAACTTCAACGCCATCGTCGGCCGCGTGCGGCCCGGCGACCTCGGCGTCGACGCCATGCACATCAACCTGCACAAGACGTTCTCGACCCCGCACGGCGGCGGCGGGCCGGGCGCGGGCCCGGTGGTGCTGTCGCAGGCGCTGGCGCCGTTCGCGCCGGCGCCCTGGGTGGTGGCGGACGCGGGCGCCTTCCGCCTGGTCGAGCGCAACGAGGGCGAAGCGGCGCAGGCGTTCGGCCGGCTCTGCGCCTTCCACGGCCAGATGGGCATGTACGTGCGCGCGCTCAGCTACATGCTGAGCCACGGCGCCGACGGCCTGAGGCAGGTCGCCGAGGATGCGGTGCTCAACGCCAACTACGTGAAGGCGCGGCTGGCCGGGGCGTTGACGCCGGCGTTTGCGGACGGCCCCTGCATGCACGAGGCGCTGTTCGACGATGCTTGGCTGGAGGGGACCGGCGTCTCGACGCTCGACGTCGCCAAGGCGCTGATCGACGAGGGCTTCCACCCGATGACCATGTACTTCCCGCTGGTCGTGCACGGCGCGATGCTGATCGAGCCCACGGAGACGGAGTCGCGCCGCGAGCTCGACCGCTTCTGCGACGCGATGCTGCGGCTGGCCGCCGCGGCCAAGGCCGGCGATGTGGCCCGCTTCAAGGGCGCGCCCTTCCGCGCCCCGCTGCGCCGGCTCGACGAGACCGCGGCGGCAAGGAGGCCAAGGCTGAGGTGGACGCCGCAGGCGTAGCCACGCCTCCGCCCTCGCCGCGAAAGCCGGAGCCCCAGTCCCGGCGCCCTACTGCAGCTTGGTCGCGACCTTGGCGACGGCCGCGTCGACGAGGGGGTCGGACTTGGCGGCGGCGAGGCGGGCGGCGAGCACCGCTTCGGCGGCCTGGGCGGCGAGGTCGGCCGCGGCGGCCTTCACCTCGGCGGCGGCCTGCGATTCGGCGAGCGCGATGCGGCGCTCGGCCATCTCGCCGCGCCGCTTGATCTGCTCCTCGAGCCGCGCCTTGGAGTCGACGGCGAGGCGCTCGGCCTCTTCGTGCGCCAGCTTGACGATCTCGGCGGCGTGCCGCTCCGCCTGCTCGCGCTGGGTCTTGATGTCGGCCAGTAGCTGTTCGGCCTCCTGGCGCAGCTTGGTCGCCTCGTCGAGCTGGGCCCGGATGCGGTGCCCGCGGTCGTCCAGCGCCCGCAGCGCCATGCCCGGCACCTTCAGCACGATCAACCCGATGACCAGCAGGGCAAGGCCAACGGCCTCCCATGTGTGGGCGTCCTGAAGGAGGTCCATCTCGTCTATCCCACGCTCGCCAGCGCCTGCTCGACCTCGGCGGCGTCAGCCGCCTGGCCGGTCAGCCGCTCGATGATCGCCGCGGCGGTGTCGGCCGCGATGCCGCGCACCTGCCCCATCGCCGCGTTGCGCGCAGCGGCGATCCGCGCTTCGGCGTCCGCCATCAGCTGGCCGACCCGCGCCTCTTCGTCGGCCGCACGCCTGGCCGCCTCGTTGGCGGCGGCCGCCTTGGCGTCGGTCGCCAGCTTCTGTGCGCTGGCGCGCGCCTCGGCCAGCTCCTGGGCAGCCGCCTGGGACTGCGCCTCGGCCTCGTCGCGCAGGCGCCTGGCCTGTCCGATGTCGCCGCTGATCTTGTCCTCGCGCTCGGCGATGGTGCCGCCCACGCGCGGCGCGAACACGAAATAGAACAGCAGCAGCAGAACCGCGAAGACGATCGTCAGCCAGACGATCTCGCCCGGCCACTGGCCGACATCGAACTGCGGCAGGCCGCTCGTGCCTTGTTGCGCAGCGGCAGCATCGGCCATTGATCAGCCCGCGTAGAGGATGATGAGCGCCACCACGAGGGCGAAGATGCCCATCGCCTCGGTCACCGCGAAGCCGAAGAACAGCATGCCGCGCTCGGCGCCCGCGGCCGACGGATTGCGCATCGCCGCCTGCAGGTAGTTGCCGAACAGGATGCCGAGGCCGGCGCCGGCCCCGATGAGGCCGGTCATGGCCAGGCCGGCCCCGATCAGTCGGGCGGCGTGAACGGTGGAAGCTGCGTCCATTGAGGTTGGTGTCCCCTAGTCTTGATGAGAGTTGGTGTCAGTGGCCATGGTCGAGGTTCACCACGTCCGAGAGGTAGGTGCAGGTCAGCGCGGCGAACACGAACGCCTGCACGAAGGCGACGATCAGCTCGAGGGCCGCCAGCGCGACGACCATGAAGAGCGACAGCCCGGAGCCGAAAAAGCCGAGATAGCCGAGGCCGCCGAGATGGATCGCCCACAGCGCCATGCCGACGACGAAGCTGCCGAACATGTAGAGCACCACGTGGCCGCCGATCATGTTGCCGAACAGTCGCATCGAGAGCGTCACCGGCCGCACGAAGAACGAGAACACCTCGATGGGAACGACCAGGATCAGCATCACCCAGTGGACGCCGCCCGGGACGAACAGCTTGAAGAAGCCCAGACCGTTGCGGATCAGGCCGACCACGATGACCATCACGAAGGTGATGACGGCGAGGGTGACGGTGACCGCCAGCTGCGACGTCACCGTGAACTGGCCGGGCACGATGCCCCAGAGGTTCCACACCGCGATCATGCAGAACAGCGCGAAGACGTAGGGCAGGAACGGGCGGCCGCGGTCGCCGATCATCGAGCCGACCAGGTCGCGGTCGATCAGGTCGTAGCAGATCTCGCCGAACGCCTGCATCCGGCCGGGCACCACCTTGCCGCGCGCCGCGGCCCAGAACAGCAGCGAGATGACGATCGCGCCGAAGAACATCGTGGCGACGGCGTTGGTGATCGACATGTCGACGGTGACGCCGCCGACATGGAAGGCCGGAAGCTTGATCAGCGGCCTGATCAGGAACTGCTCCATGGGCCGGATCTCAGCCACGCGCTCTAGTCTCCCTTCCTGGCGTTGCGCGCCGACCTGTCGGCCGATCGCATCGCCGTGATGGCCGACGCCGCCGTCCCCAGCAGCAGGCCGATGATGATCCCGAACGGCGCCGTGTGCGCGAAGCGGTCGACCAGGAACCCAAGCCCCAGGCCGCCAAGCACACCGCCGATCACCTCGCCCAAAAGGCGGTAGCCCTCGCCTATTCCGCGCTCGGCCGATCCGTCGGCCTGGCGCTTCGGCGTGCGCTCGGCCGTCAACGCGTCGAGCCGCTTCTGGAGGCGCTCAAGGGCCTCCTGGCTCTCGTCGTCCGGCTGCGGCATGAATGGCTGTGGCCTTCGCCCAAAATTCGAGGCGAGCCCCAGCGTCCACGCCAGCGGCCCGGCCAGGTCGGCGCGGAACCTATAGACGCGAGGATGGGGCGTCAAGGTTATGTGATTGGGTGGTAGAACGTTGTTTTCGTTCGAGAAGCGGCGACTGCGGCGCCTTGTCGAGGTTTGCCGCCGCGCGATCGGCCGTCACGGATACTTAGGCGCGAATCCCGTCCTAATGCGCCTCCTCCCAGTTGGACGCGTAGCGGGCGTCGACCACCAGCGGGACCGACAGCGAGACCACCGGGTCGGCGGCGCGCTCCATGACGCGCCTGGCGACCTCGCAGGCAGCGTCCGCCTCCTCGGCCGGGGCTTCGAACACCAGCTCGTCGTGCACCTGCAGCAGCATCCGCGCCTTTAGGCCCGCCGCCTCGAGCGCCGCCGGCATGCGGATCATCGCGCGCCGGATCACGTCGGCGGCCGCGCCCTGGATCGGCGCGTTGATCGCGGCGCGCTCGGCGAACTGGCGGTCGTGCACCGAGCGGGAATTGGCCGCCGGGATGTGGATCTTGCGCCCGAACAGGCTGGTCACGTAGCCCTGCGCGCGCACCGTGTGGCGCATGCGGTCCATGTAGGCGCGGATCCCCGGGAAGCGCTCGAAGTAGGTCTTGATGTAGGCGCCGGCCTCGTCCTGCGGGATCCCGAGCTGGTTGGCGAGCCCGAACGCCGAGATGCCGTAGATGATGCCGAAGTTGATCGCCTTGGCGCGCCGGCGCGTCTCGGCCGGCATGCCCTCGACCGGCGCCCCGAACATCTCCGAGGCGGTGGAGGCGTGGATGTCCAGCCCCTCCAGGAACGCGCGCTTCAGCTGCGGGATGTCGCCGATGTGGGCGACGAGCCGCAGCTCGATCTGGCTGTAGTCGGCGCTGATCAGCACCTTGCCGGGCTCGGCGATGAAGGCGCGACGGATCTTGCGCCCCTCCTCGGTGCGCACCGGGATGTTCTGCAGGTTGGGGTCGTTGGACGAGAGCCGCCCGGTGGTGGTGGACGCCAGCGCGTACGAGGTGTGGATGCGGCCAGTGCGCTCTGCGACCGCCGCGCCCAGCGCGTCGGTGTAGGTGCCCTTGAGCTTCGACAGCTGGCGCCAGTCGAGCAGCAGGCGCGGCAGCGCGTGGCCCTCGGCGGCGAGCTGCTCCAGCACCGAGGCGTCGGTCGACCAGACGCCGGTGGCGGTCTTCTTGCCGCCCGGCAGGCCCATCTCGCCGAACAGCACGTCGCCGATCTGCTTGGGGCTGCCGAGGTTGAACGGGCGGCCCACCAGCCGGGTCGCCTCGGCCTCGTAGTCGGCCATCCTGACCGAGAAATCGTTGGAAAGCTGGCGCAGCTGGTCTGGGTCGATCTTCACCCCCTCCAGCTCCATCTCGGCCAGCACCGCCGGCAACGGCCGCTCCAGCGTCTCGTAGACGGTGAGCAGGCCCTCCTTGCTGAGCTTCGGGCGAAGCAGCCGATAGAGGCGGATGGTGATGTCGGCGTCCTCGGACGCATAGGCGGTCGCCGACGACAGCTCGACATGCCGGAAGCTCTTCTGCGCCCGGCCGGTCCCGACCACCGACTTGAAGCTGATCGGCTGGTGCTCCAGATGCCGCTGCGCCAGCTCCTCCATGCCGTGCCCGTGCAGGCCGCCGCCCAGCACGTAGGAGATCAGCATGGTGTCCTCGATCGGCGCGACGGCGATGCCGAGCCGCGCGAAAACCGCGATCTCGTACTTGGCGTTGTGCGCCACCTTGAGCACGGTCGGGTCCTCGAGCAGGCCCTTCAGGCGCTGCAGCCCGGCGGTCATCGGGATCTGGCCGAGATCGGCCTCGCTCTCCAGCGCCAGCCCCTCGGCCGCGGCGTGGCCGAGGGGCACGTAGCAGGCCTCGCCCGGCGCGATCGCCAGCGAGACGCCGCACAGCTCGGCGGCGGCCGGCGAGAAGGCGTCGGTCTCGGCGTCGAGCGCCACGACGCCCGCGGCCCGCGCCCGCGCGATCCAGGCGTCGAGGTCGGCAAGGTCCTTCACGCACGCATAGAGCGAATGGTCGATCGGCCTGGGCGCGTCGGCCTGGCTCGGCCGCGGCGGCGGGGCGACCGGCGCGCCGCCGGAGCGCGCCTCGCCGACGCGCCGCGCCAGGCTGCGGAACTCCATCTCCTCGAGGAAGGCGCCCAGCACCTTCGGGTCGGGATCGTCGAGCGCCAGGTCGTCGAGCGGGGCGGGGACCGGCGTCTCGCAGTCGAGCTGCACCAGTTGGCGCGACAGGCGGATCTGCTCGGCGAAGTCGATCAGCGTCTGTCGGCGCTTCTCCTGCTTGATCTCGCCCGCCCGGGCCAGCAGCGTGTCGAGGTCGCCGTACTCGTTGATCAGCGCCGAGGCGGTCTTGATGCCGATGCCGGGGGCGCCGGGCACGTTGTCGACCGAGTCGCCGCAGAGCGCCTGCACGTCGACCACCTTCTCCGGCGGCACGCCGAACTTCTCCATCACCTCCGGGATGCCGATGCGGACGTTCTTCATGGTGTCCAGCATCGACACCTGCGGCCCCACCAGCTGCATCAGGTCCTTGTCGGAGGAGACGATCACCACCTCGCCGCCGGCGTCGCGCACCTGGCAGGCGTAGGCGGCGATGATGTCGTCGGCCTCGTAGCCGGCCATCTCCAGGCACGGGACGCCGAACGCGCGGGTCGCCTCGCGCACCAGCGGGAACTGCGGGACCAGATCGTCCGGCGGCGGCGGGCGGTGCGCCTTGTAGTCGGCGTAGAGCTGGTTGCGGAAGGTGATCTCCGACTTGTCGAACACCACCGCCAGGTGGGTCGGCGCATCCGGCGCGGCCTTCATGTCGACCATCAGCTTCCACAGCATGTTGCAGAAGCCGGAGATCGCGCCGACCGGCAGCCCGTCGGACTTGCGGGTCAGCGGCGGCAGCGCGTGGAAGGCGCGGAAGATGAAGCCGGAGCCGTCGACCAGGTAGAGACGCACGGCCGGCCCGTCCTGGGTCGGCTGGCGCGGGATCTCGCCCAGGGTCTCGGGCGCGTCGAGAGTGTCGGTCATGGGCATTGAAGATAGGCGCGCGGGCCGCGCGGGTCACGTGCCGAGGGCATGACTGCTGCCGCGGATAGACCACCTCTCTCCGTTCCCCCGAGCCCGCTCATCCCGTCGGAAGACGGGACGCAGGCAGGCCTGCGGAATGCCCGAGAGGCCGCAAGTTCAGCCACGAAAAACACGGAAACGCGAAGCTCCCCAAGATCGTCGCGGCCTTTCCGTGTTTTCCGTGGTGGCCTTCAACCCACGCCGACCCGATGACCCGACCGTGCGAGACTACTGCACGCCGCAGCCGCGCTAAGGAAGTCACACTTTGGCCCTTGGTGAGCTTCGCTTTCTTCCTGTTCTTCGTGTCGAAAAGACGATGCCTGCGGCGCCGCCATGTCGGAGGTTCGGGGCCCTCAACCGGCTCGACGGATGTGCGGAACTGTAGCGGGCCTAGTGGCCGTGGCTGCCTTCGTAGACGCCGGGCGCGAGGCGCTCGCTCTCCATGCCTTCCACGCCGGCCGCCAGCACGAACCGGCGGTCGCAGTAGGGGCACTCGACGAAATTGGACTCGCCCATCTCCAGCCAGACGCGCGGATGGCCGAGCGCGCCGCCGACGCCGTCGCAGGCCACCCGGCGCGAGCGCACCGTCACCGTCTCCGGCGGCGCCGGATGCGGCGGCGTCAGGTCGCCACGCGCCGGCGCGGGCTCCGGCTGGACTTGCGCCTGGGCTTTCGGCTTGCGGGCCATGCGAACTCCGGTGTGGCCCCGCCGGCTTGGCGGCGGGGAATTGCGGGCCTAGGTATGCGTCGCCCGCGCCTCGCGTCAATCGAGCGTCGGCAATGACTCTCTGCGGGGCGCGCGTTGGACCTTCCCGAGCATGCAATCGAGGCCAGGGGCCTCGTGAAGACCTATCCGGCCCTGCGCGGCGCGCCGGCCATGCAGGCGCTGAAGGGGATCGACCTTTCGATCCCCCGCGGCTCGATCTTCGGCCTCCTGGGCCCCAACGGCGCCGGCAAGTCGACCTTCATCAACATCCTCTCGGGCCTCACCAGGAAGACCTCCGGCAAGGTGACGATCTGGGGACGCGACATCGACGAGCGGCCAAGGGACGCCCGCGCCGCGATCGGGGTGGTGCCGCAGGAGATCGCCGCCGACGTCTTCTTCACCCCGCGCGAGTCCCTCGACGTGCAGGCGGGCATGTACGGCGTGCCGAAGGGCGAGCGAATCACCGACGAGCTGCTGGGCGCGCTCGGCCTCGCCGACAAGGCGAACGCCTACGTGCGCCAGCTGTCCGGCGGCATGAAGCGGCGGCTGATGGTCGCCAAGGCGATGGTGCACAACCCGCCGGTGCTGATCCTCGACGAGCCCACCGCCGGGGTCGACGTGGAGCTGCGCCGGCAGCTCTGGGACTACGTGGTCGGGCTGAACCGCCAGGGCGTGACCATACTGCTGACCACCCACTACCTCGAAGAAGCCGAGGAGCTCTGCGACACCATTGCCATCGTCAACCACGGCATGGTGGTCGCCTGCGAGCCGACCTCGATGCTGCTGACCCGCCTCGACACCCGCTCGGTGGTGATCACGCCCGGCGAGCCGCTGGCCAGCCCGCCCCCGCTGCCGCCGTTCGAGACACGGCTGCGGCCGACCGGCGAGCTGGCGATCGGCTTCCACACCCACCAGGCCACGGTCGAGCAGGTGCTGGCCGCGGCCAAGGAGGCGGGCGTCCACATCAAGGACCTGCGCACCGAGGAGCCCGACCTCGAGGACGTGTTCCTGGCGCTCACCTATGGCGCCGAAGCCCTCGCAGCCGGCGCGCCCTGAGCTGCGCCGTTGCCTGGACCACAACCGAAGGAGACGACCATGAAGCCAGCCGTCCTCGCCATCGCGTTGCTGTTCGCCGTGTCCGCCGGGACCGACGCCGACGCCAAGGGCTGCCTGAAGGGCGCCGTGATCGGCGGCGTCGCCGGCCACATGGCCCACCACCATGCGCTGGCCGGCGCGGCGATCGGCTGCATCGTCGGCCATCACATGGCCCACGAACGCGACAAGAAGCTCGCCAGGGAACGCGCGCACCGGGCGCACCATTAGGGCGCTCGGCGCTAGACCTTCACCAGCTTCAGCGTCATGCGGTCGCTTTCGCCGATGGCGTCGTACTTGGCGTGGTCGAACGCCGGGTTGGGCGGCTGGCCAGGCGGGGCGCTGCGGCGGGTTGGCGGCAGCGTCCAGACGCCGAACGGATGGTCCCGGGTGTCCTTCGGGTTGGCGTTGATCTCCGAGCGCGCCGCCAGTGCGAAGCCGGCCTTCCTGCCCTCGTCGATCACGTACGACTCGGGGATGTAGCCGTCGCCCTTGCGCGGGTCGGAGCCGGGCGCGGCGCGGTGGTCCTCGATGGCGAGCACGCCGCCAGGCTCGAGCGCCGCGTGGAAATCGCCGAACGCCTTGGCGGTGAAGCCGTCGACCATCGCCCAGTCGTGGATCTCGCGCGAGACCAGCACGAGGTCGATCGAGGCCGGCGGCGCGAGCGGCCCCGAGCGCGGCCCGAAGCCCACCGTCGTCACCTTTCCATAGAGCGCCGGATCGGCCCCATACTTGGCTTCGAACGTGGCGCGAGCCCTGCGCGCCCCTTCGCTGGCCTTCGGATCGTCGAGATCGGCCATCGCGGCGATGTAGCGGCCGCCGGTGCGCGCCAGATACGGCGCCAGGATGTCGGTCCACCAGCCGGCCCCGGGCGCGACGTCGATCAGCGTCATGCCGGGCCTCAGGCCCCAGAAGGCGAGCGACTCGTACGGATGCCGGTAGACGTCGCGCGCCTTGTCGGCCGCCGATCGCGGCCCGTTCTCGATCACTTCGCGCAGCGTGGCGTCGCCGCCTGTCCGAGCCGGCGCCGAGGCCGCCCTCGCCGGCCATGCCGCGAGCGCGGGGACCGCCAGCGCCGGGACCGCCAGTCCGACCGCCGCCGCGAAACTCCGTCGGGTGTGCATCGTCATCGCTCTCCTGTCTTTCCCCTATGCCATCGAAACGCCGGGGAACCTACACGCTACAGTCGTGGTTTGGCGTTGGGCGCTGCCGGGCGCCCTGCTGGAGCTCGACGCACCATGCGACGCACCCTCTCACTCGGCCTCATCTTTTCGCTCAGCCTGGCCAGCCTGGCCTACGCCCAGCCGCCGCAAGGCGGAGAGGGCCAGAGCCAGCAAGCTCAACCCACCCCGCCGGCAACCGGCGGTCCCGGGCGCGGGCAGCGCCAGGGCGGTCGTCAGCAGCACGCCGGTCCGCGGCCAGCTCGTCCGGGCGGCGGACGGCCAGGCGGCGGCGGACGGCCAGGCGGCGGCGGTCCGCCCGCGGCCAGCCAGCCTGGCGCCACGCCGGGGACCCCTGGCGCTGCTCCCGGGACGGGCGGGCGGCCGGGCGGACGCCCTGGACACGAACGCCCGACGACCCGGCCGCCGACCGGCGTGACGCCCGGCGGGCCGGGCGGCGGGAGACCGGGCGAGGGCAGACCGGGAGGGGGCAGACCGGGCGCGCGGCCGCCCACGGGCGTCACGCCCGAGATGCCGGTCCGGCCGGGCGCGCGGCCGCCGGGCAATCGGCCGGTATGGCGGCCGGGCTCGCGGCCGAACGCCTGGCGGCGGCCCTCCCGGACCAACTGGTTCTGGCATGGCCGGGCGATGCATCGCTTCCGCGCGCCGCGGTTCGTCTGGCCGACCGGTTTCGCCTATCGTCGCTGGACGGTCGGCGCCTTCCTGCCCCGCGTCTTCCTGACCAACGCGTTCTTCTGGAACGACTGGTGGTCGCTCGGGCTGCCGGCGCCGCCGCCGGGCTTCGCGTGGGTGCGCGTCGGCCCCGACCTGCTGCTCGTCGACCTGACTTCCGGCCGGGTGGTCGACGCGGCCTGGGGCGTGTTCTTCTAGGTTGCGCGCCCACGGCGGCGACGCTTCGCCGCTCCCTGGACTCAAAGCGTCCGGGGAGCGGCCGGCGCGTTTGCGCGTCCCCCGCCTTTCGGCTAGACATCGCGCCCTTCGCGCCAGCCGCACCCGTAGCTCAGCTGGATAGAGCGTTGCCCTCCGAAGGCAGAGGTCACAGGTTCGAATCCTGTCGGGTGCGCCAGCATGTTCGGTGTCCAGCCCGGACACATGGGTGACAGAACGTACCCAAGGCATAGGTGACAACCTCGGGCCGCTCACGGCGCGGGTCTGTTGGTTTGAATGGGGCGGCCTGCTGGCCGCTTGTTCTTCAGGACGCCGTGGCCTGTTCGGCGGCGACGCGCTCGAAGGCGGCTTGCAGGCGGCCGAGGACGCTTTCGTGATCCTTCGGCAGCGGCGCGCCGAGGTGCAGGAAGCGCAGCTCGGTCATGAAGTCGTTCCAGAGCGCCGGGCCACCCTCCTCCATGAGCTGCTGGCGAATGGCGAGCTCAGGCGTGGTCGGCAGGTGGCGACGCCCCCACGCGCCCAGCTGCACGAGCACGGGCAAGAGCTCGATGCCCATCTCGGTCAGGCTGTAGACCGCCTTCTGCTTGTGGGTCGGGTCGTCGCGCCGCGACAGCACGCCGACCGCCACCAGCCGCTTCAGCCGGTCGGCGAGGATGTTCGAGGCGATTCGCTCTTCCGATCCGCCCAGCAGTTCGCGGAAATGCCGTCGGTTGCCGAACATCACGTCGCGGATGACGATCAGGCTCCAGCGGTCGCCGAGCACTTCCAGCGTCAGGTTGATCGGGCAGCCGGACCGGGTGGCGTTCATAACCAGTTGCAATGTAAGAGCAGCCACGCTACGGAGCAACCGATTGCGCTGCGCAACCAGTTGTTCAGCCGGGCTCAGCCAGCTGCAGGAAGGCCGCCATGACCATCACGCTTTACGAGCACCCGCTGTCGTCCTACGTCCAGAAGGCCAAGACCGCCTTCTACGAGAAGGGCGTCGCGTTCGAGTCGAAGCTGCTGGACGGCTCGGAGCCGACAGCGAGCGAGTTCGCGGCGCTCTGGCCGATCCAGCGGTTCCCGGCGATCGTCGACGACGGCCGCCTGGTGTTCGAGGCGACCGGCGTCATCGAATACCTGGAGGCGCGCCATCCCGAGACCGCGCCCCTGATCCCGGCCGACCCGCTGCTGGCGGCCGAGGCCCGGCTGTGGGACCGCTTCTTCGACAACTACGTCAGCTATCCGCAAGGACGGCTGGTGGCGATGGCGATCGGTCGCGAGCCCGACGACGGCAAGGATGGCGCGGTCTGGAAGTCGATGCTGGAGACGTCGTACGGGCTCCTCGAGCGCCGCATGGCCGACCGCACCTGGGCGGTGGGCGACAGCTTCGGCCTGGCCGACTGCGCGGCGGCGCCGGCGCTGCTCTATGCCGACTGGACCCACCCGATTCCCGGGCAGCTTGCCGCCGTGCATGCCTACCGGCAGCGGCTGCTGGGCCGCCCCAGCTACGCCCGTGCGCTCGACGAGGCGCGGCCCTACCGCCACCTCTTTCCGCTCGGCGCGCCGGCGGACCGCGACTAGGGCCGAAGCGGCGCCGCGCGCCTAGGCCGTGTACTCCATCAACGGCCCGCCCTGGATCCGCTTTCGGGCGTCTCGACAACGACCGAGTTCGACCCTGAGCTGTCCTTCGCGCTCAACGCAGGTTCTTGCACCCATAGTTCGCGCCCCCGGCGAAAATGAAACTTGTGAGGCTTCCCGGAAGCGTGCGGTCGTCGGCACGGAACCCGCTGCGGACTGATGCGGTACCGCCGGCCGCAAAGGTTGGATGTCAGTCTTCGCATACCCCGCCATCGGAAATGACGCCGTTGTTAACGACTGACCTGCACCCGGGATCGTAGTCGGCGTGCTGACATTCACCGACTGCTGGCGCGCCAACGGGCAATCGATCGTGAGCGGGACGGCCATCTATCCAATAAAAGCATTGTCCTGAACAATCGGCCTTCGTTCGACAGACTTTCCCGGCATCTGGGTAGGTTTTGAGGCAAATTGGACTGCCGAAAGCCGACCTGCTCTCGACGCCCCCGGACTTCTGACAATCACTCAGTTCAGCTGAAGGTAGGCGACGGCCTGAATGTTCGCACGCCACTAAGGCGATCAGGGCAAGGAGGGCGGTGCCGCGCCATTTCACGCCGTGATAGTAGTTTGTTGCAGGAACGATCCGCAACCGCTCGATGCGCGGACGCCTAAGGGCAGCTTTCCCCCCTTCTCGGACCTTCAGCGCGTTCGCTTTTCGGCGGCGGACCCGCGCCATGCCTTGATGACTACGCGCCCTAGTCGTCTTTCGTCAGCAGCTCGGCCAGCACGACGGCGTCGTTGTGGGCTTCGTCCCGGGCGCCGTAGACCAGCGTCAGCGGCCCATCCGCCGCCAGCTTGCGCAGCGCCTCGACGCCGGGCGCGTCCTTCAGCTCGGCGAGGTAGCGGCGCCGGAACTCCGCCCAGCGCTCGGGCTTGTGGCCGAACCAGCGCCTGAGCGCATCACTCGGCGCGACGTCCTTCAACCACTCGTCGAGCTCCGCCTCCGCCTTGCTGACGCCCCGCGGCCAAAGCCGGTCGATCAGCACCCGGCGCCCGTCGCTGGCGGCTGGCGGTTCGTAAGCGCGCTTGATGGAGATGCTGGGCAAGGCGTCCTCCTTCGCCTGGAGATGGCGTTGCGCATTTGCCGCCGCCACTGCGCGCGCGCATTCTACCGGCCCTGGCGCGACGGAGAACCGGCGATGGATGCGGCGACGAACGGGACGACGAACTGGGCCGACATCGTCGCCGAGCTCGAGCAGCGGCTGAAGCTGCGCTCGATCGTCTTCGCGATGCAGCTTTTCGAGCAGCGCGCCGACATGGAGGCGATCGCGCGCATCCGCCGGCCGCAGCACGTGCACACGCTCGACCAGCTGGTCGGCCAGGCCGCCCGGCTCGGCTGGACGGTGGGCGTCACCGCCGAGGACCTGGTCGGCGCGCAATGCCGCGCGGTGGTGGGTCTGGGCGCCGCCAAGACCGCGGACTGGTACGGCGGCGGCCAGATGGCCGGGGTGTGGTTCTCGACGCGCGAGGACGCCGCCGCGCACCAGGCCGCGATGAACTGCGTGCCCGACGGCCGCTACGAGGCGCTGGCGGTGGGGCCGCTGGCGGCCGGCAAGCTCACCGCGCCCGACATCGCGCTCTTCTACGCAACGCCGGGCGCGATGATCTATTTCATCAACGGCCTGCAGTGGTCGGGTTACAAGCGCTTCGACTGGAGCGTGGTGGGCGAGAGCGCCTGCGCCGACTCCTGGGGCCGTGCGCTGACGCGGCGCGAGCCCAGCCTCTCAATTCCCTGCTTCGCCGAGCGGCGCTACGGCGGCGTCAACGACGACGAGATGCTGATGGCGCTTCCGCCCGACCAGCTGCTGAAGGCGCTCGAAGGCATGCGCGCGCTCGCCAAGAACGGCTTCCGCTATCCGTTCCCGCAGTACGGCGTTCAGCAGGACGTGCGCGCCGGCATGGCGGTCAGCTACGGCGAGCGAGGCTGAGGCGCAGGGACCGGCGACGCGCCGACTCAGGGCGCCCTCTGGGCACGATTGACGAACGCTTGTTTTAATGTCCAGGTTCGAGCGGGCCGTGGCTACCCAAAACTGACGTGAGGGAACTGTGATCAAGACCAAGCTCACCGAGATGTTCGGCGTCGAGACGCCGATCGTGATGGGAGGCATGACCGGCGTCGGCTACGGCCCGCTGGTGGCCGCGGTCGCCAACGCCGGGGCGTTGGGCTTCATCGTCGCGCACCTCTTCCCGACCGCCGAGGCGCTGAAGGAAGAGATCGAGAAGACCCGCAAGCTGACGGACAAGCCGTTCGGCGTGAACCTGACGCTGCTGCCGTCGCTCAATCCGATTCCCTACGACGACTATCGCCGCGCCATCATCGAAAGCGGCGTCAAGATCGTCGAGACGGCGGGTCGCAGCCCGATCGACCACCTGCCCGACTTCAAGGCGGCCGGCATCAAGGTGATCCACAAGTGCACCTCGGTTCGCCACTCGGTCACCGCCGAGCGGCTGGGCGTCGACGTGATCTCGATCGACGGCTTCGAATGCGCCGGCCACCCCGGCGAGGACGACGTGACACTGATGGTGCTGCTGCCGGCGACCGTCGATGCTGTGAAGATCCCGGTGATCGCCTCGGGCGGCATGGCGGACGCCCGCTCGCTGGTGGCGGCCCTGGCGCTGGGCGCCGAAGGGGTGAACATGGGCACCCGCTTCATGGCGACCCAGGAAGCCGACATCCACCAGAACGTCAAAGAGCAGATCGTCAAGAACACCGAGCGCGACACCATCCTGACCAACCGCACGCTGCGCAACACCTCGCGTGTCGCCCGCAACGCGGTCGCCGAGGAGGTGGTGCGCATCCAGCAGGACCCGTCCAAGACCATCGACGACGTGCGCGAGCTGGTCTCGGGCGCGCGCGGCCGCGCCAACGTGCTGAAAGGCGGCGACATCGACGGCGGCATCTGGTCGGCCGGCCAGAGCCAAGGCCTGATCCATGACATCCCGACCTGCAAGGAGCTGGTGGCGCGGATCAGCAGCGAGGCCGAGGCGATCATCAAGGCGCGCCTCGACCGCATGGCCGGCGCGCTGGTCGCCGCCGAGTAGAGAAGCCTTCGGTTCCCATCTGAACGGGGGCCGGCGGGGCGGTAAGCTGCGCCGGCCCCCAGTGTTTCACTTGAAACGGTGTTTCACGTGAACATCGGCCGCGGGCGGTCAGCCGCGCGACAGCCGCCGGCAGAGGTCGTCGAGCTGCTCGAGGCTGGCGTAGCGGATGCGAAGCTCGCCTGAGCCGCCGGCGTCGCGAATCTCGACGCGGACCCCCAGCACCTCGGAAAGATCGTTCTCCAGCGCCGCGGTGTCGGCATCCTTGCGCTTGCGCGGCGCGGACGGGCGGCCGCGGGCGAGCGTCTCGGCCTGTCGGACGGTGAGACCCCGCTCGGCGACCGCCTCGGCCAGCTGCGCCGCGTCGGGCGCGCCGATCAGCGGCCGTGCATGGCCGGCCGTCAGCCGTCCGTCCCGCACCATCTCCTTGACCGGCTCGGGCAGCTGCAGGAGCCGCAGCGCGTTGGCGACGTGCACGCGGCTCTTGCCGACCACCTGCGCGACGTCGGCCTGCGTGCGGCCGAAGCGGTCCATCAGCGCGCGGTAGCCCTCGGCCTCCTCGATCGGCGACAGGTCGACGCGCTGCACGTTCTCGACGATGGCGATCTCCAGCACCTCCGCGTCGGAGAGGCTGCGGACGAGGGCGGGGATCGTGCGCACGCCGGTCCGCACCGCCGCGCGCCAGCGCCGCTCGCCGGCGACGATCTCGTACTCGCCGGCGTACATCGCGGGCCGCACCAGGATCGGCTGCAGCACCCCTTTCTCGCGGATCGAGGCGGCCAGCGCCTCGATCTCTTCCTCGTCGAAGCGCCGGCGCGGCTGGCTGGGGCTCGCCTTGATGGCTTCGACGGGCAGCTCGGTCAGTCCGGCTCGGCCGCCTTCCGCCGGCGCCTCGACCTCGTCGAGCAGCGCCGACAGCCCCCGCCCCAACCCTCGCCTCGTCTCGACCATGTGCGCGGCCCCTCCAGCGACCCGCTCTAACCCGATTTGGCGCCCTGTCCCAAACGCGTCGAAGGCGGCTGCCGGCCGCGTGAGGGCTACACCGCCTTCAGCCGCTCGCGCTCGCGGCCGACCAGCTCGCGGGCGAGCCGGATGTAGGCCTGGCTGCCGGCGCACTTCAGGTCGTAGATCAGCGCCGGCTTGCCGTACGACGGCGCTTCCGAGACGCGGACGTTGCGGGGGATCACGGTCTCGTAGACCTTGGCGCCGAAGTGCTCGCGCACGTCGCGGGCCACCTGCGCCGAGAGGCTGTTGCGGCGATCGAACATGGTCAGCACCAGCCCCTGGATCTCCAACGCCGGATTGAGGCTGCCGCGCACCAGCTCGATCGTGCGCAGCAGCTGCGTCAGCCCCTCGAGCGCGAAGAACTCGCACTGCAGCGGCACCAGCACCGCATCCGAGGCCGTCATCGCGTTGACGGTCAAGAGCGACAGCGCCGGCGGACAGTCGATCAGCACGTAGTCGTAGGCGTGGTCGGCGCGGATCGGCGCCAGCGCGTCGCGCAGCCGATACGAGCGCCGGGGCGTCTGGCCGAGCTCCACCTCGATGCCGGAGAGGTCGGGATCGGCCGGCAAAAGGTCGAGCCCGGGCAGCTGCGTCTTCACGACAGCCTGAAGCGCCGGCAGGCCGTCCATCAGCACGTCGTAGAGCGTGTGCCGGCGCATGGCCCGGCCGACGCCGAGGCCGGTCGAGGCGTTGCCCTGCGCGTCGGAATCGAGCAGCAGCACCCGCTCGCCGATCGCGGCCAGCGCCGTCCCGAGGTTGATGGCCGTCGTGGTCTTGCCGACCCCGCCCTTCTGGTTGGCGACGGCGAGGATGCGGGTCGCCTTAGGCACGCGCGAGGCCCTCCACCTTCACGATCCGTCCGCGGGAATCACTGACGCTCGGGCTCACAGAGTACGCGAAACGCCAGCTCTTGCGCGCCTCGGCGATCTCGGCCTCGACGCCTTCGCTCTTCAGGAAGAGCCCGACGGCGCCCTTGGCGAGCGAGGGCCGCGCGAAGCCGAGCAGCCGCGCCAGTGGCGCGACCGCGCGTGCGGCGACCACATCGCACCGGATCGCCAGCTGCTCGGCGCGGGCATGATGGACCTCGGCCGGCAGCGACAGCGCCTCGCAGGCGGCCGCCAGGAAACGGCAACGCTTGGCCTGGCTCTCGACGAGATGGACGCGAGCGTCCGGCTCGCCCTTCAGCAGGACCGCCAGCACCAGTCCCGGAAACCCGGCGCCGGCGCCAATGTCGACCCACACCCTCGCCGCGGGCGCCAGCGGCTTCAGCTGCGCGCTGTCGAGCACGTGCCGCTGCCAATAGTCGTCGAGGCTGGCGGCGCTGACGAGGTTCATCCGGCCGTTCCACTCGCCGAGCAGCGCCCGCAGCTGCGCAAGGTCGGCAAGCTGCGGCGGCGTCGCGCCGAACCGCGTGGCGAAGCCCGCCGCGTCGCGGACCGGCGCGTCAAGCTGCGCGGCGTCTGACATGCGCCAGCAGTGCAGTGATCGCGCCAGGGGTGACGCCTTCGATCCGCGCCGCCTGGCCGAGCGTCGACGGACGCACCGTCGCCAACCGCTCGCGCGCCTCGTTGGAAAGGCCGCCGACGCGCGCATAGTCGAGTTCGGCGGGCAGCACGAGCTGCTCGTCGCGGCGGAACGCCTCGACATCGGCGTCCTGGCGATCGAGGTAGCCGGCATAGGCGGCGTCGATCTCGATCTGCTCGCGGATCGCCGGCGCCCAGTCGCCGATCTGCGGCCAGAGCCGCGCCAGGTCCGCAAAGCCGATGTCGGGATAAGCCAGCAGCTGGATCAGGTTGCGCCGCTGGCCGTCGAGATTGACGCGGAAGCCGACGCGCACGGCCTCGGCGGGCGTCAGCGTCAGCTCGCGCGCGGCGGTCCGCGCCGCCGCGAGCGCCGATTGTTTCACGTGAAACACTGCTGCGCGCGCGGAGCCGACCACGCCGAGCGCGATGCCCCGCCCGGTCAGCCGCTGGTCGGCGTTGTCGGCGCGCAGGCGCAGGCGAAACTCCGCTCGGCTGGTGAACATGCGATAGGGCTCGGTGACGCCGCGGGTCACGAGATCGTCGATCATCACCCCGATGTAGGCCTCGTCGCGGCCGAATGTGGCGGGGTCGGACCCAGCCACAGCCCGGGCGGCGTTCAGGCCCGCCACCAGTCCCT
>Ga0134125_10002999_pt1 | contig 19777 bp, 17 predicted proteins | sample KB31751_FD_96464 | JGI IMG/M metagenome (GOLD analysis project Ga0134125, IMG submission 96464) | Terrestrial soil microbial communities with excess Nitrogen fertilizer from Kellogg Biological Station, Michigan, USA - KB3-175-1 | ecosystem: Environmental > Terrestrial > Soil > Unclassified ... | reverse complement strand
TGAGCGCCTCGAGCCGGTCGAGCACTTCGCTTTTGCGGCCGCGCACCGAGCGCTGGCCGGCGTGTAGCGCGATGTAGGCGCGGACCGGTGCGCCCCGCATCACCTCCAGCAGCGCGTCGAGATTGCGAATGGCCTTCTCGCGAAGGTGCTCCTGGTCGGCGGTCGTGGCGAACGAATCGAGCAGCGTCAGCACCCCGCACTCGTCGTCGTTGACCAGGAAATCCGACGGAGTGAGCAGCGGGACCTGAGCTCCTCGTGATCGGTACAATTCGGCAAGCACCCGAATCATATCGCGTTTGTCCTGGGCGGATTCCGCCATCAGGATGTGGTCTTCCAGGAGTGTCAGCAACTCAGGTGCGAACGGCCAGGCATCGACGACCTCCCGGCGAAGACGATCCTTTTCGGCATCAGATTTTGAATCGTGCAGAAGCCGCACGCGTTCATTGGCGTACGAGCCGACGATCTGCTCGATCGCGGGCGCCGCGAACTGCGCACGGTTTTCGAATAGCCGGTAAAGAAGCAGTTTCTTTCGATCTTCCTTCGCCGCCTCGCCTTTGAAGTCCACGACGATCGGGCCGATGCGGTGAATCTGGCGGTAGCCCTCCGTGCCCACGTCGCGGACGGAGACGATGAGCATCAACAGGTCGGGCCGCTCCTTGGCCAACTCCGACAGGATTTGAATGAAGTTGAACGCCCACTGGCGGCGCTTCAATCCAGTCGGCGCCGGATCATCGTGAAGCCCGTCAAACCAGGTCTGGAACTCATCCAGGATCAGCGCGGTGGGCCTCTCTGCAAAGAGATCCTGCATCAGCGATTTAGCCGGAACGGGGGTCCCGGAGGCCTCGAACCTGCCCCGGTAGTACGTGCCGCGCGGGTGCCGATCAAATATCAAGTCCCAAAGCGTGCGGTACTCGTGATTCGAGAGTGTTTCGGTGATGGCGATGAATCCTCGGGGCAGCGTGAGGGCGGCCAGCGACGCGAAGCCCGCTTTAGCGCCCCATTCTTTCGCCCACTCGCCGACTTTTTCGGGCGATTCCAAGGCATGGTGCAGCATTGCCATGATGTGGGACTTGCCGCGGCCGCGCTGGCCGAGGAACACGATTGGCCGTCCTTGAGCGCCCGTCGAGATGCCCGCCAGCGCCCGTTGCACATCCGAGGTCGGATAAGTGATTTGGAGCAGCTGGGCCGGATCCCGTTGGGTCCAGCCTGTGCCCTGGCGGTTGCGCAGCTCAATCGCCGTACCGCGCATGTGGGGCTGGCGAAACTCCTGGCGAAGCTCAAGGGACAGATTTGCCGGCATCAATTGCTCCGTGGCCCAGCGGCAGCGGTATCGGGCAATGGGTTCTCTCCTGCTCCCGCTCGGAGGGGCTTTCCGGGGATATTACTTTCAGCGCTATGTTCAGTCGAATGCAGATTGCCCAGGAGACGGGTCGCCCATTGTCGCTGCCGCCGATTTTTTACGCGCAGCGGTCATCGCCTAAGTAGGTGATTGAGGTGAGCATTACTCCGATTGCATACTTGCAGGGTCGGCGGTTTACCCGTGGCGAGGGCTGCTCCCACACCTTCGCCACCCGCCGACATTTTCTGTGCAGCGGCTTTCACAAACCCCAATCATTCCGACAAAACAGGCAAGGTTTTGACCTCGTGTCCCGCGCACTCACCAGCCGGGTCCGGATCTGAATCTGAACTTCGGAAATCGCAAATCGGCCTCAGCATCGCCTGAACAGGTGATACGCGCGATTCCGCGATCGCGCTAAACTGCGCAGGCTGGGAAGATCTGCCAAACACGGAAGTCTCTGTGCATCAACTGATCAAGAGTTGCGTTGGATACGGCAGCGTAAGATGCTATCGCATGCATGATCCGTTCAGATGCCGATCTGCTGAAGGCGTATGTGCTGCAGGGCTCCCAGGATGCATTCCGCGAGATTGTGAACAGACACGGCGGACTGGTCTTCTCCATCTGCCGCCGCAAGCTCGGCGATTCGCACCTGGCGGAGGACGCCAGCCAGACGGTCTTTGCCACGTTCGTCGCCAAGGCCGCTCAGCTCGAGGCGGGACCGCTGGACGGGCTTCTTGCGAAGTTGGCGCTTCGCACCTGCAAGGACATCTGCCGATCACGCAGCACTCGTAAAGCTCACGAGCTGCGTTTGCAGGAGGCATTCAGGCTCATGCACCTACCCGACGAACCTGACTCGCGGCTTGCGGCCTTGAACAAGGTCTTGGAGCAGATGCGAGAAACGTACCGCGATGTCGTGATGCTCCGGTACATCGAGCAAATGGACGTTGAGGCGGTGGGACAGGCATTGGGCCTGTCGGTGGATGCCGTGAAAAAGAGACTGGTCCGGGCACTGGCGTATTTGCGGGAGCGGATGGAAGCACAGGGGTTCATGCTATCGCTTAGTGTCACGGCAGGCCTCCTTCGCGGCTTGCATTTCCCACCACCTCCGGGGTTGGCAGAGGGCATCCTGAGTTCGAATTGCGGTTCTAGGTCACCGATCGCGCACCCGTCGAGACGTGCCCCCCTGTTCGTGCAGACAGCCAGGGAGTTGATTCCCCTGTCCGTCGCAGCAGCAATCGCTGTGGCGGCGCTGATGCCGCGGACGCGTCCAGGGATTTCTGCGGCTGCGATGGTGCCAGGCTTCACCACAGACAGACCTGCACCTTCTACCGCTCATCGAGCGACCGCACCGGTCGTGGAGCAGCAACTTCGCCGTAAGGTCCCAGACCTGACCGCCCGCGGAGGTCTTCAGATCACTTTGCTGGCCTATTCACGTTGGAGTGGGGTACCGATCGATCCGCAGTGGGATGAGCTCAAAGCCGTTGGCATCGGGCCCAACACCCCTGTTAATCGTCAAATAACGGACCTCACGCTCGCCCAAGCTCTTGATGAGGTCCTTCTGGCAGTTTCACCATCGGGCAAGCTCAGCTTTGAAGTGTCCGAGGGACGCATCCTGATCCGTGCAGATGTGGCTCGGTGGCCGTAGCCGTTCCTCGCTAAATACTGCGACCTGCTGTCGGTCCCGTCTGGCTATCCCCTCATTTATCAATTCCTAAGCTGAAACCCGAGCGGCCATTACTATCCCACCGACAACTCGAATCCCGCTCGAATTTTTTTGTCCTTCTCAAAGCCTGACCTGCCAGTGCAGTGGCAGTTGAGGCAATGGCATGGAAAAAATTGGAGCCACCCCACGATACGGCCTCAGAACCATGTGGACGTGGGCAACCGCGATTCTCGCGGCTGTCGGCGTTGCCATGGCAGTTACGTGCCTTAATTTGAGTCGGTTACCCCACTTTATTCCCGCGAAACTTCCCTTTACCCCCGAGGCGACGTCCAGGGGGGAGACGTCGTCTTCTGTTGAAATCCCCGTGGCGCTTTTGAGCACGTATTACGAGCATGGAATGGAGCACACTCCGCCTCGCGATCCCTCGGGGGCGATGCAGCGTCGCGAGCACTTCTACCGTGCGCCGCCCGATCCTTGGGACCTGATCCGCCTGCATCTGGGAAGTAGTGCCGGTGAGTCGCAATTGCGGAATCAACTGGGCCAGTTGAAGGCCCTGTGGCTCAGCGGCCGGCCAATTCCGGCGGAGTTGCCCACTGCACTGGAACGCAGCGCCGGGCAAGCGGATCTCGACGCCTCGATTCTGATGGAGGCGGGACGGTCCTTCGACTTCCTCGTGGGGGACGAACTGGCTGCCGCGTTCTTCCGTGCCGCGTTCGTGAAAGCGCAAACGCGGTACGCCAGAACCACTCCTGGAGACCCCAGGGCTTTGCCGCTGCTACGGCAACTCGATCAGACGGCGGCGCTGTGGCGGCTGAAGGATTACCCCGCCCTGGAGATGCGGTTCACCCTGGCACGCCGGCTGTATCCTCCACTCAGCGTCGAATCCCGAAGGGCGGGATGCCTGCTTGTGGATGCACTGTATTACCAGGACCGGTTTGATGAGGCAGCAGACCTGATCCTCCAAGTCCAGAAGGAGCATCAGCAGGCCGGCGACCTGGGGGCGCTGGAACACTCCGACCTGTACGAGATGGAGTACATGCAGGGCTACGTGCTTGGCGCAGCCGGACGGTTTGCCGAGGCGATTCCGCATCTGCAACGTGTCTGCGGGTCGGGGGAACACGCTCGCGCTGCCGCGGACGTTCTGTTTTCGGCCTTCCTGAACACTGGCCGGTTCGAAGAGGCGCGAGCCTGCTACGCCGACATCGTCAAACGTTTTGATGTGCCCACTGCCGCCCGACGGGTGATGCGGCGGCGCCTTGAGCAGGCCGTCTTACGCAAACAGTGGCAACAGCAAACTGCCGCGCTCGATCAGTGAGTTCCATACGAGGCAAACGGAAACCCCATGCTGAAGAGATTTAGGCACTCGCAGGCGAGATCTCTGCTCGCCTTTTCAATCCTGTTGACGCTTGGCGCAGCACAAACCCTTCCGCGGGTCCTTTCGCCATCGCGTGCGACCGTGACCGTCGGCGGCTGCAGTTCCGGAATGTGCAGCACGGAGGCGAACTATTTTTGCCCGCAGTCCGGTGACGCCTGCGGCAGCTACGAGCAATGCACTCCGGACCCCGAAGGCACGATGTTGTGCAATCCGGCCCCGTATTGCAGCAGCAAGGGCTGCACGCTGGTTCATGGTGCGGCCTGTTACTGATCAGACGTCAGGGACCTGTTGGAGAAACTGATGCGATTAGATGCATCGCGCCAATTGGTCATTGGAACCCTGGTTTTGGCCGCCGCCGGTCTGGCCAGCGCGGCCGTTGGTCCGCTTACCAATACAGTTGGCGCACGGATGCCAACCCGATGCATGCTGCGATTTGAAACAGATGGGGCGGTGAAATTCGCGCTGGCTCCGCGATCTGTGCATCCCGATGCTTTCCGTCTGCATTGCACGTGTCTGCGCGACGGCGATCGGCTCGACGTTCTGACCATCCGGGAAGACAACGGCAAGCTGGTCTGCGGGTGGCGGAGTATCATTGATGGGTGGTTCATCGCCTATGAGGTGCCACCGGCTGGCAAATTGGCGGTGGGGGGACTCTATGCGCGGGATGGAAATCAGTTCGTGGGCGCGGTGATGCCCAGCGGCCTGATGGCACTTAACGGGTACGTCACCGGCGATTTCCCAAGTCTCACGCAGATCATCCAGTCTGCAACGAAGCTCAAAACCGCCGCCGAAGACCTCGACGGCGTGGCGTGCCAGAAGCTGGAGGCCCAGTCGCCTGACTACGGGCGTTTCCAGATCTGGCTGGATCCGGCGCGAGGCAACTGCCCGATCAAGATCGTCGTCGAGAAGAACGCCAACTGCTACTGGGGCCGTCAGCGCCTCAGTCAGTGGACGAATCTGGCACCCTCCGGCAGTCGCGGCACTGTCCTGCTTCGCTCCATGACCTTCACCCTTGACCAGGCCCGCTTCGATTATGTGCAGGGATATTGGATTCCGCTGTCATGCCGTTTGGTCCGTGTCGAGCAGTTTGCCGACGGCAACGAGCAGACCGTCACGATGAACTGCCGGCGGACCGGGCTGGACTTACATCCCAACTTCCACGCACTTGGCGCATTTGTTCCGCAATTGCGGGATGGTGCACGGCTGGAGAACCAGTCGGACGCATACCTGCCGTATCGCTGGCAGCGAGGCGGTCCTCAGCCGCTCGTGGATCCATCGGTTGTGAAGCAGATGGACAAGACGGCCGCGGCTCTGCACCGCGAACTGGCCAGTGGGGCGGAGGGGGAGAATCGATGAAAGGTCGAGCCCGATATTTCAATGCAAAGGCAGCCTCGGTCGGCGTGGTCCTGCTGTCGGTGGCAGTGGCTGTGGCAAGAGCAGACAGCGCGCCCTCAATGCCAAACGCACCTCTCTGCGGTGTCTACACCTTGTACACGGCGTTGAGGGCTGAAGGCGTTGAGGTGCGATTCAGTGATCTGCTCAGGCAGCGATACATCGGTTCTGCCTCTGGCAGCACCCTGCAGGAGCTTTTGGATGCAGCCCGTCAGAATCATGCCCACGCTCAATTGCTGGACAACTTGAGCGTCCGCGACCTGCATCATCTGGGTTGTCCGGCGATTCTGCACGTTAAGAACGAGTACGACTCGCGCCAATACAACCACTACGTGCTGTGCGTGCCGATGGCCGACGGCGGGTTGGGTCTTTACGACCCACCGGACCCGCTGGTGCGCACGGCGGGCGACGAGCTGGCGCCCATATGGGACGGTACGGCTTTGGCCGTCTCGGCCAAACCGATTTCCCTGAAATCCATGCGCCTGTGGGCCTGCGTGCGAATCGGTCTGATTGTGCTTGCCGGTCTGTTGCTGGCCCCGGCCGCCCGCTTGGTGCAATTCCGGATGATCCGACGCTGGTGCTGGCATGGGTGGTCCGGTCCGTGCATCCAGTGCTCGCTGTTGCTGTCACTGAGCGCGGCGGTGGCTGGGGCGTACCACTGGGCGTCTCCCCAGGGGTTCAGAGCCCGGCACGAGGCGGTCGCGGCGATTTGCAATTCTTATTTTGTCTCGCCGCCGGGCGATCTCGACTGGTCGGAGGCCCGCACACTCTGGCAAGCCCACAATGCATGCTTCGTGGACGCCCGCATCCCTGAGGATTACCAACGGGGACACATTGCGGGGGCCATCAATGTGCCGCCCAGCGCCACACGATCCGACCGTGCCATGGCACTGTCACGTCTGCCCAAGGACATGCCTCTGGTGGTCTATTGTCTGAACCCCTCCTGCCCCCTGGCGGGGCTGCTGGCCAAACGACTGGCGCGAGATGGTTTTGTCGATGTGAAGGTTTTCTCGGGCGGCTGGTCCGAGTGGTCCAGCCACGAAAGAAGTGAAGACGCCCAGGGGCAGTTATTGAACTCGAACGGGTCTGAGTGATGAAATGGTCGCTGTACATCATCCGGATGCTACTGGGGGCACTATTTGTGTGGAGCGGCTTGGCCAAGCTTCGCCAGCCGTATGAGTTCCTCTCGGCGGTGTACGCGTATCAACTCGTTGGGCCTGATCTGGGACTGCTCATTGCGGCCGTTCTTCCGTGGCTGGAAGTGCTGCTGGGCGGGTGCCTCCTCGCGGGAATAATAACAGAAGGATCGCTCCTGACCGCCATGGGCTTATGCAGCCTCTTTGCAGGTGCGGTGACGGTGGCCTGGCACAGGGGCCTTACCATCAACTGCGGCTGCTTTGGCGCAGCCGAAGAGAGCATCGGTGCCTACACCGTCGCTCGATCCTGGGGATTGCTGCTGGTTGCAGTGGTAGGTCTAAAGCTTGCCCTGAAGTCGCGGCCGCCGGTGTCGCTCCGTCCTGCACTATTCAGGGAGAAGAGATCCCTTCGCCGGTTTCAACGTTCGGGCTGGCGAGAACTTGTATCCCCGGCCGCCGCACCTGATCCGGTTTACTCGCAAATGAGCCAAACCTGACCAGAGCCGGCATCGAGCCGGCACGGTGCCGTGGAAGCCAACTCCGAAAGCGGCGTCGGCGGTGCTGCGGTGGTCCGTTGTTGCTGAGACCCGAACCCGGCGGGGGTCTGGAGCCAACATGACCAGCCAGACCGTTCTGTTTGTGGAGGACATGTCGATTTGCAGCGAGCCCATCGCGGCGGTGCTGAGGCGCCGAGGGTACCGCGTCATCTGTGTGTCGAAAGGGCGCGAGGCGCTGAAGGCATTGGAAGAGCACTCTCCAGATCTGATTATGCTCGATTTGGCGCTGCCCGATATGAGCGGCCTGGACCTGCTCAAGGAGATCCGGGCATCGCCTCAGTGGGAGGACCTGCCGGCGGTCGTTTTCACCGGTTCTGGAGACGTCAGCCAACTCGTCAGCGGACTGAGAGTGTCGGCATGTTTGATCAAATCCCTGGCCTCGACCGCTGAAATTAAAGGCGCCATTCAGCGGGCCTTAGCGGGAAAATAAGTGCAGGGCGGTGGCTGCCATTAGTCTGGCGTCGTGTCAGCCCAGTTCTCCATTCGGTGCGGGTTGAAGGTCATGGCGTGCGAGTCGTAGCGACCAAACAAGGCCACGTGCATGTCGTCAAAGAGGATGTTATTTCCGCCCCGATGCATATAGAACCCGCCCGGTTCCCACGGCCAGGCTAGCACCGGCATCCCACTGCCGTGATCATCGGGATCGGCATCATCGCTCAGGTGCTCGCCGGTGCCATCCGGTGGGGGGTACAGCCCGAGCTGGGTCTTGTCTCCGCTGAGTACAAACCGGCTGGTCATGGTCACGTCTGACAGCTTCATTGCGTTGCGGTGGCTCTGGCCCGACCACTGTGCCGCTAGGAAGTAATTGCGGCAGGGGAGCGGTCCCGGAAAGGATGGGCAGTGATAGACCGGTGAGTCGGGTGAACCGATGTACGGCATCAACTCGATCGTCCAGGCCGGTCCCGGGGAATCATCGCTGCCCCCAGCCGGCCATGTATGCCAACCTGACCACGCCGGCAGCCAACCACGGTTCTGCTGACTGTACATGGATAGCGCTTGACCCAACTGGCGAAGCTGTGTGGCGCATTGGACCGTCTGGGCCTGCTGGCGGGCCAGTCGGATTGTCGGCAACAGAAGCGAAACCAACCCCGCGATGATTCCGATCACCACCACCAGCTCGCTCAGCGAGAAGCCGTGGGGCGCCCGCGTTTCCACGGGGTAGAATTCGCCGGCGTAATCTTTCGATTCCTGTGGCAACTCGGGGGTGGGTGCAACCGGTTCACTCGCCAGTTCGACGACCGGAATGACGGCCTCTAGTGGTGCTCCCGGTGCTCCGGCATCCAACTCCGCTTCGATCTCCACCAGCGACGAGCCGTGTTGCTCGACACACGCTTCCTTGTTGGGAACCTGCTCGGATTTGAAGCGACTTACGTCATACTGCTCCCGCGGATGGCTTGAATGCCGCGTGATCAGCCCGAGGCCGCCCAGGATCACTGCCCCTGCCGCCGCACAAAGCAGGCACAGATTTACCGGTTTGTCCCACCAGCCGTAGCGCCAGCTCAAAGCAGCATGGCTCGCCTCAAGACCAGAGAGGAAATCACACACCGTGTAGTCGGGATTGGGCGGCTGATTCATCCCAAGCGGCAGATACGGCCGGGGTGCCGCAAAGAGGGTTGAGCGATATGTCAGCGTTTCAGGAATGAGTTGCTTGAGCGTGACCAAGTCCACTTCCTGGCCCGGATGGACCACGATGGACTGTAAGTAGGGCCTGCCCAGGAGTGGAGGCATTCGAAGCCCGCGCTCGAACTCGGCCTGGCTGATGAATCCCGCTCCGCCGATCCGCTGCTCAGAGGCGCTGATGAGCCGCCCGACTGCAATCAACAACCCGAGGATTGCCCCGAGCGTGATCCACTGCCAAACTCTGGTCGATCGAATACTCATTGCAATCCGTAACTTAACCGCCACAGCTGAACGGCCGGTTACTTCTTGGGCCGAATGGAGATGACGAACTCGTTGGCCCGCCCGACTCCACCGTCCTCAGCCTTGATGAGCTTGGCGATGCCTTCGGAAGCGTATTTGAGCTCACTCGGTGGCGCGATGGCGTAAACCATCTGGAAGACCTCTTGTGCTTCTTGGATCCGTCCGGACATCAGCAGGAGGTTGCCGGTTCCGTACAGGCTGCGGTAGTCCACAAGGCTGTGACGTTTGGCAATCGCCGCCGCGTAGGGATCGGGATCCGAGGGAATCGATTCCATGATGGAGTTGCCGCCGTACTTCGTCAGCAAGCGTTGTCGCTCAGCCGGGTCCTCCTGAGCACCCGCCAGGATCTGGAGCTTAAAGCGAGGAACGATGCTTGGGTCCTCCGGGTGTGCCGCGGCCAGGCATTGGCAGAGGATGGGCAACTCGTCCTTCACGAACCCCAAGCCGCACACGTTGAACAAGGCTTTGGCCGCGTGCAGTGCCTCCTGCGGCTTATTCTGTTTGAGTAAGGCGGTAATCCGATGCTTCTGCAACTGTTCGATTCGCCACGTATCTGCCGGGACCGCAAGAGTGCCGGTGATGGCAAACTCTTCGACGGCCTCGTACTGCTGCTGCTCAAGCAGCTGGACCATCAACGTGTCGTTCAGGCGGTCCACCGTCGTCGCCGGGTTCGAGTTCAGGTCCGAGCGGACCTGACGGACGAGGGCTGATTCACCGTTGACCTGGGCGCTGGGCGTCAGACGGGCGGCCAGAAGGATCATTACGAACGAACTGTGAATCGTTGGTTTCATTGTTCCTCCGCTCAGGAGCCGTTGTGTGGGGAGAGGGCAGCGGCAGAGGTGCTGCTTGGATGCTGTGCCACTGGGCTTCCGGATGCCTCAGGCCGCAGCTTTCCTGGTTGTGTCGTGGTCGGCGATCGTAACGGTGCACGAAATCCAAACCGCCTGGCCACGGCCTGCGCTTCCTGCGCTCGGCCGGTGCGATTGAGGCAATTGACCAGCAGGCGCGCGCCGTCTTTGCGTCGGCCGCTGTCAGTCTGCAGCAGATCATCGAAGTAGGGGATGGCTTCCCCGTATTGCCGGGCAGAGTAGAAGCAGCGAGCGATCCACCAATCGAGCTCGCCTACGTCACTCCTGGCCCATGAACCCATGTCACCCGCCTGCTTGTCCTGCTCCAGCACCGCAAGCATCGCTCTTGCGGCCTCCTCCCAACGCCCGTCCTCATAAACCGCGCGCGCATGTAGAAATCCGGCGCGGCGGGATTCGGCAGAGAGAGGCGGGTACAGGGCCATTTCGAGCGCAAACCGCTTTTCGAGTGTCGAGTAATCCTTGATCCTCCAAAGTGCGGCGGTTTCCTCCAGTTCCCGGAGAAACGGCAACGCCGCAGGATCTCCCGGGCTGGTGTTCCGGTAAAGCGCTGAAGCCCGCGACAGCGCCGCCCGGAAGAAACAGGCCGCCATCTCATTGCCAGCCAGAAAGTCCAGCCCTCGCCCGGCCTCCAGCAGCGCCTGCGGGCTCAGCGAGGATTGGGAAGCCAGATGTTCCAGAGGCGTTGGCGGCGTGCTCTCCCCGAATTTACGCCAAGCCGCCTCCCATTCGTTCAGTTGCTGCCGAAGTAATGCGTCTTGGGCACTGGTGCCGAGATGCGTGCGGAGGAAATCAAACGGTTCGGGTGGACAGTGATAGAAGTCGTCACCGCCGCGAACACCGATCGGGCTGTGAGGTGGAACGTCCTCCTCCAGGTGGTCCTGAGCATCGTCTAACTCGGCGAGCGGGATGTCCACCGGCTTGGCGTCAACCCGGCCAATCTCATTCGTCAAAGCCAGTCCTTCTCTGCGGCCGGAGCGGGCGATGAGTTTCCAGAGCGACCATCCCGCCAGCAGGCTGGCGGTAATCAGCAGCAAAACGCTCAGGATTCGGTAGTTGTGAACCAACGTTCGACGCATCAGGGGACCCCGGTCGCATCCCGCAGCAGGATACCTCGAAGTCGCAAGGCTGCCAGTTGCAACCCGAATCCGTCCGGCGAAAGGGACTGGGCGGTACTGCTCGCATTAGCTCGTACCGTGAGTGCACCTCGAACCTGCGATAGATCACTTGCACGTGCGTATGGACCGTGTTCACGCTGATTCCCAGCAAAAACGCGATCCGCTTTTCCCCCTCCCCCAGCAGCAGGTAGTGCAGTGTTTCTTGCTGGCGGGGTGAGAGCTTGGTTGTGGATGTGTGGCTCATACCCTTACACTTGAACGGGGCGTCAAAAAGAGGACAAAAATCCAGCGGGTAGCCCGAAAATGCCACGAACCTGCATTTCCGCGACAACACTTTGGGTCGATTAAGGCAGGGCGCTGTAACCAGAGAATGGCCGGCGGTCGCTTTTTCATTGATCGCGAATCCTTTCTAATTGGGCGGTCGGCGCATATTGCAACACGTTGCTGCGGTTCGTATGCTGTCGGCCGTTTGATGGGGACCGGTCAAGAGCCATTCGTCGGGGGCAAGTACGCGGGTGTTGTTGCGGAAGCCCGAATCGGGGCGGGCGGAATTTGGAGGCCTCGTCCATGAATGGGGAAACAATGAATCAGGACGTGCAGGGTGTTTCGTGTACCATTTCCGGCTGGCTTGAGGATGTTCGCCGGCTGCTCCAATCGGTTCAATTTGTTTTGGAGAACTCCAGCCCGGCGAAAGGGGCGCCGCCGGAAGTGCGCGCGATGTTCGACACGCTGGCGCCGATGATCCGCCAGTGCCGCTCACAGATTCCCACCGACCGCATGGTTGAGGTGTGGGTCCGCGAGGTGGCTGCATCCCGCGTCCGCATCCGACGCCAGCCGGAAGCGACCGACCGGTCCCGCGTTCGGGGACGCCCCGAACGGATCTCCGCCTGACCGACTAAATCCTGATTGCGGCGGTCGTCGCAAAATGCAATCCTGTCTGTCCGCTCGCGCCGGGCTGCGATTCAGATCCACTGATTCCGCAAGATCCGCAGTTGCTCGTAATCTTCCTCGTTCAGGTACTCGGGCTTCTGGTCCTTATCCCCCAGAATCTGGCGGAAAAGCAGACCCGCCTGTGTCATGATCTGCGGGCGCGGCACGCCGTCCTGAAGTTGTCTGGCCCAGCGATCGTCCTCCCGGCTGGCGATCTTCAGCGCCTCAGCCCCGCAGTGCTTGCGCACGATGTTCGCCAACTCCGCATAAAACGACCAGATCTTGTCGCGCGACATGGGCGGAGGGTTGCAATGGCCGCGTAATGCGTGTCGGAAGTACCGAAGCTTCTTTTCCCAATCCAGTCGCGGATCCAGTGCGAGGGTGACGTACTGGCCCACCTTGTGGGCCTCGCGGGCGTGGACGTTTCCGATGCGATCGGCGGCGTGAACCTGTTTGGCGTAATAAGACTCCGGGTGGCCGATCTCCGGAAGCGGCGGAAGCTGGTCCCACTCGATGTTCATCGACCCAACCGATCTGGTTGTTCCGTGCCAATTTGCGGCGGGGGCCATGGCCGCCGACACGGCCACGGCCGGAAATTCTACATCCGTCACCGCTTGGCGAATAGCGCCAGACCCTTCGCATTCCCCGGCCACGAAAAAGTGCGCTGCCTTCGGAGTTGGTTGGAATTACCCTATGAGGCTGCGGGACAGAATCACCGGCCCTCCAACGCGCCGGGGTTCTTGCCGTCAGGAGAAGTGATGTTCCGTTGGCCGGCAATCGTGATGTTCACGTTGATTGGTCTTGTTTTTCTGACCGACAATCTGGGATTGCTGTCGCTGCAGTGGAGGACGGATTTCACCTCCGATGCCTGCCTCGGAGCAGGGGTGCTGGCCGTGCTATACTCGCTCACTGCGAGCCGCACCGTGCAATCCAAGGCAAGGGATGCGGAGGAGCGGTGCATCTGCTGCGGGTACGATCTCCGCGCCACCCCGAAACGCTGCCCGGAGTGCGGAACGGAAGTCTGCGAGGATGTGCATCCGGACCCTGTTTGAACACCACTCAAGTGTGGTATTCGGCATTGATCGTGACATATTCCTTGGACAGATCACAGGTCCAAACCATGGCCTGGGATTGACCGAGTCGGCACTCCAATACGATCTCCACTTCTTTTGCGGCGAGCATTCTGCTCAGCTTACCGGCATCGAACGGCAGGGGGCGACCGGCTCGGAACACCGCCGTTTCCTGGAGCGTCAGGATGCATCGGTCGGGGTCGAAGGGGACGCCGGCGTAGCCCGCGGCGGAAACGATCCGGCCCCAGTTCGGGTCGTTGCCGTGCATCGCGCATTTCACCAGCGGGGAATTGGCAATAGCCCGCGCGATCGCACCTGCGGCTAACTCGCTGGCGGCTCCTTTCACGAGAATCTTCACGACCTTCGTAGCCCCCTCGCCATCGGCGGCAATCTGGTACGCCAGAGACTCACACACATCCTTCAACGCTGCCCGAAACAGGCGCGTGGCCCGCGGGGAATCGATTTTCGCGCCCGATGCGCCGCTGGCCAAAATCACCGCCGTGTCGTTTGTGCTGGTGTGATCATCCACCGTGACCGCGTTGAAACTACTGTCCGCGGCCGCCGAGAGCAGCTTGCGGAGAAGGGTGGAAGGGATCGCAGCGTCGGTCGTGAGATACGCGAGCATCGTCGCATGAGGAGCGGCCATTTTCGGCCCGATCATGCCGCTGCCCTTGCACACGCCTGCAAGCGTGACGGTCTGCCGGCCAAGCTTGAACGACGTCGCCGCGGACTTGCGTTTCAGGTCGGTAGTCAGGATGGCGCCGGCAAACCGCAACGCATGCTCGCGATCCCGCCCCAGCGAATGCCCGGCATGGGCGATGCCGCGCTCCAACTTGTCCATCGGAAGCCGGTGGCCGATGATTCCGGTCGACGAGGGCAGGATCAGCGCCGGCTCACAGCCGATGGCCAGTCCTGCCAGGCGGCACATCATCCGCGCGTCTTTTTCACCCTGCTTGCCCGTGCAGGCATTGGCATTCCCCGCGTTGACGATGACGCCGTGCAGCTTGCCCCTGGCGACGTGCTCGCGGCCGACTTTGACGGGCGCTGCAAAAACCTTGTTCGTCGTGAACACCGCCGCCGCCGTGGCGACGGTGTCCGTGACGATCATCCCCACGTCCAGGGCATCTTTTTTGGATTTGATCCCGGCGGCAACGCCCGCGGCGCGAAACCCCAGCGGCGAGCACAGGTGCAATTCAGCCATCTTCCTTCCCGATGAAAGTCGCGAAACGTAGCGAAAACGGGGGGAAGATGCCAGCCATCCACCGCCGCGGCCCACGTTGGTTACAATCCCAATATGGCCGAAAGCACACGAGATGACCGGCGGCCTCTGGAGGTGCAGGCGTCCCCCGTGGATGTGAGCCCCGGCCCCGACGCCGTGGACCGCTGGTGGCGCCCCGGGTGGAAGGACACGCTTCGGCATTTGGGCTGGCGATGGGTCTTGCTGCTTCCGGCGCTGGGGGTGCTTGGTTTCCTGGCGGCGGGATTGTTCTATCCCCATCTGTTCTTCTGGTTCTGGTGGATCGGGATCAAATGGACGATTCTGGCCCTGGCCATTCCCGTGGTGCTGCTGGGAGACCTGATGCGCCGGGAGGTCGGAATGCGGCAGGAGCCGTTCTGCATTCATTGCGGGTATACGCTGCTGGGGCTGCCGGAGCAGGGGAGGTGTCCGGAATGTGGATCGGGGTATTCGAGGGAATTGATCGAGGAGTATCGGCGCGATCCGGAGTGGTTCATTCGGAGGTGGAGGGCGCGGCACCAGGTGCCGCCCAGGGTGGTGCCGTTTGAGGCGGGAAAGGTGCGCAGCCGCAAGCGGCGGGATGGAACCTGAGTGAATCCGTTATCCGTTGGTTTCGGGTTCGATGACCACGGCGGTTCCGTAGCAGAGCACTTCGGTCGCGCTGCTGGTCCGCCCGCCGCCGATTTCGGAGGCGTCGTAGCGGAGCCCGACGATGGCGTTCGCACCGACCGAGCGGGCATGGTCGATCAGCAGGTCGTAGGCCTGCTGACGAGCCTGCTCGCACATTTCGGTGTAGGCGCCAATCTGTCCGCCGATGAATGCTTTGAGACCGCCGAGGATGCCTTGAGTAATAGTGGGGGAGCGGACGATGATGCCGCGCACGACACCCAGATACTGACGAATCCGGTAGCCTTCAATCGTGAAGGTGGTGGTCACTGGCATGGACGAAACCGGTAGCGGCGGCAGATTCATCGCAGGACACCTCGATTCCTGAAGCTACAGGTCCACCCCCGTAACAGCAATCCGAAGTCAAACATTCGACATAATGGCTTCTTTTGCCCCGCTTCTATTTCCTGCAAAACCGGCGGAAATGTCATTCGCCTGCAATTTTCGCAATCTTCGCCGGCGCGACTACAAGGACGGCGTAAGATGTGTTATATTTTCCGTTGCGCACGAACTTCCTTCCCCTTAAGTTCGTCGAAGCAGTGTCGGGCTCTGCTGTGATTGCCGGAGGGCGTACATGTGGAAATGCATTTTAGGTTGTGGTGCCTTGATCGGTTTTTTGTCCGCCGTCGCCGGCGCGCAGTCGGTGCCATCAATCGTCGTAGGCAATGACGTTCTTCTGCCGAACTGGCCCACGGTGCAGACGATCCAACTGAACGTCACTGGCGGTCAGCCGGTGAACGGGCTGGTGCTCGACGCCCAGATCGCCGATGGCGGGCCGGGTAGCGGCGGGACGGCCGGACCGAGCTTTGCACCCCTTAATCCGACGGTTAGTTCCAGTCCCGCCGATCTGATCACCGGCACCATCTTCGCCAGCAACAATGCCGGGCAGCAGGATAATACCAGCGTTCCCTCGCAGAGTTACTCCGGATCGCTGATCACCAGCAGCGGGACGGTCAACGCCAACGGGCTGCTTGCCACGATGGGCGTGAGCACCTCAGCCATCGGGCCGGGCACCTACACGCTGAAACTCGCCCGATTCATAAACGCACCGGATACCACGTCGCTGGGTGTCGACAGCAATTTCAATCCGATCATTCCGAATATTACCAATGGCAATCTGGTCGTGCTCTATCCGGGGGACACCAACAAAGACGGCGTGGTGAATCTGGCCGACCTGCTGACCCTCACGCGCAACTTCGGCAAGGTCGGCACATGGGCCACGGGCGACACGAACGGCGACGGCGTGGTCAACCTCGCCGATTTCCAAAACCTCAGCCGCAATTTCGGTAAGAGCATCAACCTGAACCCGAGCGCCCCGGCGATCAGCATGGCGGCGCTGTCGGCGCAAGTCGCGGTTCCGGAGCCTGCGGCGCTGGGCGTGCTTTCCGCCGTCTCACTCCTGTTTTGCCGCCGCTCCCGTCGGCGAAAATGAGCCAGAAGAATCCGGTCGCTTGAGTGAACCGGCATCATCAGTAGGATCACCTCACCCGGCGGTGCCGGTGATCTGCTGGCGTCGCCTTACCCATCGACCGGAGTCAAAATGCACCTCCGCGCGTTCTTGCCGGCACTGCTCGCCGTTCTCTCGACGTCCGTCTGCAACGCCTCCGATGCCAATCGACTGACTTATCTGGACCGCTTGGACCCGTACTACGCATCGGGCGATTTCCCAAAGCTGATCACCCCGCAATGGTTGGGTGAAGACGGCGTCGACGCGGTCGTGATCTTCGCAGTCGACGACATGCAGAAGCCGCGGGATTACGAGAAATTCCTGCGGCCAATCCTCAACCGCCTCGAGCGGATCGATGGCAAGGCCCACCTCAGCATCATGACTCGCTCGCTGGATCCCAAAGACCCGCTGCTTCAGCAGTGGCTCAAGGAGGGAGTGAGCCTCGAAACGCACACGATTGACCACCCCTGCCCGCTGCTTCAGGGCGGCGACTTTGCCAAGGCCAAATCAACGTATGACCGCTGTGTCGATCTGCTAAGCCAGGTGCCCAACAGCCATCCCGTGGCCTTCCGCATGCCGTGCTGCGACTCCAAGAACACTCCGAGCCCGCGGGTGTTCGCGGAGATCTTTAATCAGACGACGCCGAACGGGAACTTCGTCCGGATCGATTCGTCGGTGTTCAACATCTACACCGCCAATGATCCGGTCTTCCCGCGGAACCTCGTGATCGACCCCGATGGCCGCGAGCGGTTCCGCAAATACCTGCCGTTCGAGAACTTCGCCAATTATATCGAGGACCATCCTTATCCCTACGTGATCGGAAGGCTCTGCTGGGAATTCCCGTGCGTCGTGCCCAGCGACTGGGAGAGTTATCACATCCAGGGGAACGTCAATCCGCGATTGCTGGAGGACTGGAAAGCCGCACTCGACGCGACCATCCTCAAGCAAGGCGTGATGACGATGGTCTTTCATCCCTGGGGGTGGAGCAGCGCGCAACAGCACGTGGAATTGATCGATTACGCGGTCCGCCGGTACGGAAAGCGGGTGAAATTCCTGAATTTCCCCGAGGCGCTTGCGCGTCTTGAAAAGAACGTCCTGGGTGGACAATCGCTGCGCGACCAGAAGGGGCGCGACAACGGGGTTCGGCTGCTCGATCTGAACAATGACGGGTACATCGATGCGTTGATCGGGAACGGGAAAGTTCACCAGACGCGCATCTGGTCGCCCCGAGACAAGCGGTGGATCGTATCCGACTTCCCGACCTCGATTGTGACCGGCGACCATACCGACGCGGGGTTGCGATTTGGGATCCTGTCGCCGCAGGGCTTGCCCTTCGCGATGGTTCAGAACGAGAAAGCGAGGGGCGCGTGGCGCTTTGATGGGGCACGATGGATTTCCGACCCGTCTCGGCTCAACGGGCTTGATTGCAATGGACCGGTTCTCACCTCCGAACAGGGGCGGGATCGAGGTGTGCGATTACACGACCTGGACCGGGACGGAAGCTCTGAGCTGATCGTGTCCAACGACAAGCAGCAGGCGGTCTTCCGCTGGAATGGAAGTGGGAGGACCTGGGAGAAGCTGCCATTTGCACTTCCCGCGGGGACGGCAATTGTCGACGCGGAAGGCCGCGATGCAGGGCTTCGCCTGGTCGACGTGGACGGCGATGGGTTCGATGACGTTCTGTTCTCCAATGACGATCACTATTCGCTGAACCTGTTCGCGTCGATGAAAGAGGGATGGTCGCGTCAGGTCTTTGCCGGGTCTCGCGGAAAAGACGATCAACTTCCGCCGCTCGTGCGCAAGGGCACGAACAACGGCGGCTGGTTTCTGAACCGGACGCTCTGGGTCCAAAACGAAGACACGACCAAGCTCGCGGATCAGGTGGATCGCCGGCCATTCGCGCAAATGGTGTCCGGAATCTTTGCATCGGCTCATTCAGCCGAGGCGTCCCTGCGCGACATTCAACTCCCGCCCGGGTTTCAGGCGGAGCTGGTCGCCAGCGAGCCGCTGGTCGAGTCGCCGATCGCATTTGCATGGGGACCGGATCGGAAGCTGTGGGTGGTCGAGATGGGCGACTATCCCCTCGGTGTCGACGGCAAGGGCAAGCCTGGCGGCCGCGTCCGCGTGTTGGAGGACACCAACGGCGACGGGCACTATGTCAAGTCCATCATCTTCCTGGACCATCTCCCATTCCCTACCGGCATCATGCCGTGGGGCAAGGGCGTTCTGATCACCGATCCGCCCAATATCGTTTACGCCGAGGACACCAAGGGCACCGGCCACGCCGACGTGGTGAAAGTCCTCTACACTGGCTTTATTGAAGGCAACCAGCAGCACCGCGCCAATGGACTGCAATACGGGCTGGACAACTGGATCTGGGGCGCTAATGGCGACAGCGGGGGCGTTGTCCGCTCCGCCAAAGCCGGCCAGACCGTGAACATCAGTGGCCGCGATTTCCGCATCAGGCCGGACGACGGGCTCATCGAAGCCACCACTGGAATGAGCCAGTACGGCCACACCCAAAACAACTGGGGCGACTGGTTCGGCTGCGACAACAGCAACCCGATGTTTCAGTTCGTCCTCCAGGACCGTTACCTGCGGCGAAATCCCCACTTTGCGGCACCGAACCCGGTCGTGCCGGTGTCGGACACGCCGGGCACGGCCCCCGTTTATCCGATCAGCCCCGACCTGCCGCGGTTCAACGAGCCGTGGGCGCTGCACCACTTCACCTCTGCCAACAGTGTGACCGTGTATCGCGACGATCTGCTCGGACCATTGTTCGAGGGAAACAGCTTCGTCAGCGAGCCGGTCGGGAACCTCGTGCATCGCGAAGTCCTCCGGCGGGAGGGCGTCGTCTATCACAGCAGCCGCGCGCCCGACGAACAGAAATCCGAGTTTCTCGCATCCTTTGACGGCTGGTTCCGTCCGACCATGCTTCGCGTCGGCCCGGACGGCGCGTTGTGGGTGTGCGACATGTACCGGATGGTGATCGAGCACCCAGAATGGATCCCCAAGGATTGGCAGGAGAAGCTCGATCTACGGGCGGGCCACGACCGCGGCC
>Ga0134125_10002993_pt1 | contig 19800 bp, 14 predicted proteins | sample KB31751_FD_96464 | JGI IMG/M metagenome (GOLD analysis project Ga0134125, IMG submission 96464) | Terrestrial soil microbial communities with excess Nitrogen fertilizer from Kellogg Biological Station, Michigan, USA - KB3-175-1 | ecosystem: Environmental > Terrestrial > Soil > Unclassified ... | reverse complement strand
CGCTCTCGGTGCTGCCGGTCCAGATTCAGCACGGATCGATCGCCGCCTACGCGTGGATGCCCCTCCTTTCGTTAGGCGTGTTCCTGTTCATGCAATGGTGGGCGGCCTGGTATCCCGGCGCCGAGCCCGGCGGCGGAGGGTACATTGCCCAACGCATCTTCTCGGCGCGCACGGAGCGGGACGGCGTGCTGGCGACGTTGTTCTTCCAGGTGGCGCACTACGCCGTGCGCCCGTGGCCGTGGATCATCACGGGCCTCGCTACGATCATTTTGTATCCCACGCTGGGCGACAAGGAGTCGGGCTACGTCCATGCGTTCGTCGACCTGCTGCCGACCGGCTGGCGCGGGTTCATGCTCGCCGGGTTCGCGGCCGCGTACATGTCGACGATCGGCACGCAGCTCAACTGGGGCGCGTCGTATCTGGTGAACGATTTCTACAAGCGGTTCGTGAATCGCGACGCCGACGACCGGCACTACGTGCAGGTGTCGCGGTGGGCCACCGTCTTCCTGTTCCTGGCGTCGATCGTCGTCACGTGGCAATTATCGTCGGTCGAGCAGGCGTGGCGCCTGCTGCTTGCGTTAGGCGCGGGTACGGGGCTGGTGCTGATTCTGCGCTGGTACTGGTGGCGCGTCAACGCGTGGTCGGAGATCAGCGCCATGATCACGTCGTTCGTCGTCGCCATTGTGGTGTTGGGCTACGCCGGCCGGCTCCTGCACGCGATGGGCCTGGTGTCGCGCCCCGATGCGTTCGTTCCGGCCGTGGTGTCGCAGGGCGGGCCTAACGCAGATGCCTGGGTGATGGTGATCACCGTCGGCATCACCACCATCGTGTGGCTCAGCGTCACCTTCCTCACGGCGCCGGAACCGAAGGAGGTGCTCGAGGCGTTCTACACACGGGTCCGTCCCGGCGGGCCCGGTTGGGCGCGCATTTCGGGGGGCTTGGGCTTGGGACTGGAACCAATTCCCGGCGGCAACGGTGCGTGGGCCAACTGGCTGGCCGGCATCGTGGCCGTCTACGGCACCTTGTTCGGAACGGGAAAGATCATCTTCGGGTATCCCGAACAGGGGGTGGGACTGCTGGCGATTGCTGCCCTCGCGTTTTTATGGATCGCGCGATCGTTCCGGTCGGAGGGCAGCGACACGCCAGACGCCGTTCTCGAGGCCGCCGCGCCGTCGCCGCTGCCCGCCGGCAGTGACGACTAACGCGTCACTAACGCGTCGCGGGATTCTCCTCGACCAAGGGTTCAAAGGATAGCAAAAAGGATGCAAAAGATGCCTCTCTTGGCACCCCTCGGCGACCTTCTCACCTGAATCGTTTGCGTAAAGTAGCGAAAACTGTTACTTTAGGCGAATGAAACCGGTCGCAGAACGCCCCAATGCCCGTGATTACCTGGACCGCCTCGCAGCCAGCAGCCGGTACAGCTTCAGCACGTCAGAAGCTCTTCAGGCACTCGGTATCTCTCAGCCTGCCTTGAAGGTAGCGCTGGGCCGTCTCGCCCGTCAAAAACGCATTGTCTCGCCTGCGCGGGGCTTCTACCTCATAGTTCCGCCTGAGTATCGATCGCTGGGGTGTCTGCCCGCGGATCAGTTCATTCCCGACCTGATGAAGCGTCTCAAACTCCCTTACTACGCTGGGCTTCTCACGGCGGCGCAATACCATGGCGCCGCGCACCAGCGTCCAATGGAGTTTCAGGTATTCGTCGAGAAACCGAGACGGCGGATCGCCTGCGGCGGCGTCCGCATCGAATTCATTGTAAGGAAGGGTGTCGCCCGCGTGCCCGTGCAGAACCTCAACACGCCGCGCGGCTCCATCGCCGTCTCGACGCCTGAAGCCACGGCGATTGATCTCATCGGCTATCAGCGCCACGCCGGCGGCCTCAGTCAGGTAGCGACGGTGCTGGCGGAACTCGCGGAGCGGATCGACGCCAAGAAGCTCGCACTCGCTGCGGAGACGGCTCCCGTCCGCTGGCTTCAACGTCTTGGCTACGTGCTCGATCAGGTCGGCGCCAAGGACAAGACGGAGAACTTGAAGAAGCTGGTGCGCGAGCGCGCGCATGAGCCAGTTCCTCTCCTGCCGGGCGCGCCGCACAGCAAGGCGTCGCGAAACGCCGACTGGAGAATCTACGTGAATGCGAACGTAGAGGTCGATCTGTGATCCCGCGCGACTTCATTCTTGAATGGCGCGCGCAGGCGCCGTGGCCGCAGGATTTTCAAGTCGAGCAGGACCTTATCATCAGCCGTGCCCTGATCGAGATTTTTTCGAATCCGTTTTTGCACGATGATCTCGCGTTCCGGGGCGGCACGGCTCTGTACAAGCTTCACCTCAAACCCGCGGCGCGTTATTCAGAAGACATCGACTTGGTCCAGACGCGACCCGTGGCGGCAGGCCCGATGATGGACGCGCTGCGCGACGTGCTCAATCCGTGGCTCGGTAAACCGCAGTGGAAGCAGACGGAAGGGCGCGTCACCTTCGTCTACAGGATCAACTCCGAGGACGTTCCACCAGTGCCACTGAAATTGAAAGTTGAAATCAATACGCGCGAGCATTTTTCGGTCTTCGGTCTGAAGGAAATTCTTTTCGCGGTGAATTCACGCTGGTTTGAAGGCTCCTGCAGCATTCACACATACGAACTCGACGAATTGCTCGGCACGAAGATGCGGGCGCTCTACCAACGGAAACAGGGACGGGACCTTTTCGACCTGGCAATCGCTTTGAAGCATTCCGCCGTAGACCCGCAGCGCGTCGTCGCTGCCTTCTCTGAATACCTGGGGCGGGAAGACAAAAGCGTGACCCGCGCGCAATTCGAACAGAATCTCTTCCTTAAGCTTCGCGATCCCGAATTCCACGCGGATATCGGGCCCCTGCTCGCGCTTCAAGAAAATCCCTGGGACACCGCTGGAGAGGCTGCCGTCGTTTCCTCGCGCCTAATCGAGCTGTTGCCCGGCGAGGCGTGGAAACGCGAGGGCGATACGTCGCAATCCTCGCGTTCTCCGAAGCAGAATTAGATCGCAAACAAGGGGCTCGGATTCGCACGGGACACGACCAGCAGCAGCTGCCTTTTGGCGCGGCTGAGTGCGACGTAAAGAAGGCACCTTGCGTCCGGCTTGTCGGGAAAAGTCTTGGCGTCGCAGGGCATGACAAATGGGTCGAGGAGACTCAGCCAGCAGCGCGACTCGACCGGAAGGCTCTATTGAATCGTCGTATACGGTGCGATAGTTTTACGGAAAGCGGGACAGCCCCGCCACTTACACAGAGGTATCGATGAGCACCACTCAGCAACCCGCAGTCACGGTCACCGTCACCCCGGGCGCGGTCGTCGAGGTCAAGCGCTTCATGGAGCAGGAAGGCGTGTCCAACGAGCAGGGCGGGCTCCGGGTGAGCGTTCAACCCGGCGGCTGCAGCGGCTTCCGCTATGGCCTGCTCATCGAGGAGAAGTCCGCCGAAGACGATGTGATCGTCGAGCAAGAGGGCTTCAAGGTCTTCGTCGACCCGTTCTCGGCCCAGTACCTGAACGGCGTCACGATCGACTACGTCTCGTCCATGCAGGGCTCCGGATTCACGTTCAAGAATCCGAATTCGACCGGCGGCTGCGGTTGCGGGAGCTCGTTTACGGCATAGGGAATAGGGAAGAGGGAAGCGGGAAGAGGGGCGGAACGATATCAGTGATCACGCGGGGAGAGTGCTGGACCTTGCACTCTCCCCGTGCAAACACTGATGTTCTTCCATCCCTCTTCCCACTTCCCTCTTCCCTCTTCCCCATTTGAGCCGGTTTTCTCTTCTCGACGCCGTCGTCCTCCTCATCTATCTCGCCGGGACGACGGCGCTTGGCATCTGGGTGGGAAGGCGGCAGCATGATTCGAACGATTATTTCATCGCCGACCGCTCGATTGCCTGGTGGGTCGTCCTCTTCTCGGTGGTCGCCACTGAAACCAGCGCGCTGACGTTCATTGGCGCGCCGACGTTTTCCTACCTCGGCGACTTCGGCTTTCTCCAAATCGTCGCCGGATACATCCTCGGCCGCATCGTCATCGCGTTCACGCTGCTGCCGCGCTACTACGACGGCGATCTCGTCACCGCGTATGGATTGCTCGAGCGGCGATTTGGGTTAGGCGCGCGGCGGTTCGCGTCGGTGGTGTTCATGGCCACGCGCGCGATGGCGGACTCGGTGCGCATCTTCGCCACCGCCATCCCGATCGCGATCATCGTCGGATCTGTGCTGCCGCGGAAGCAAGCGATGCCGGCCGCCGTGGTGCTGCTCGGAATTCTCACCATCATTTACACGTACCGCGGCGGCATGAAGGCCGTGGTGTGGACCGAGCTGCTGCAGGCCGCGGTGTACGTCGGCGGCGGTGTCGCCGCAATCGTACTTCTGGGACACGTCGTGCCGGGCGGCTGGGGCGACATCATGCACGCCGCCCGCGGCGCCGGGAAGCTCCGCATGATCGACACCTACACCGGCATCGATCGCGCGAACACGCTGCTCGCGGGCCTCGTCGGCGGCGCGTTCCTCTCCATGGCATCGCACGGCGCCGACCAACTGATCGTGCAGCGACTGCTGTCGTCGCGCAGTCTGCGCGATGCCCAACGCGCCATCATCGGCAGCGGCATCGTCGTGTTCTTCCAATTCGCGCTCTTTCTCGTGATCGGGATCGGCCTCTGGCGACTCTACGGCGGCCGCACGTTCTCGACGCCCGATGCGGTGTTCCCGACCTTCATCGTCGAGCACATGCCGTCCGGATTGCTCGGACTCGTACTCGCCGCCGTGATCGCCGCCACGATGAGCACGCACTCGGCCGCCATCAATTCGCTCGCCGCGTCCACCACGCACGACATCTATCTGCCGCTCACCAAGCGATCCGCCGACGATGCGCGAACCCTGCGCCTCGGGAAATATTTCGCGTTGGCCTGGGGCGTGGTGCTCACGGTGGGCGCCCTGCTCTTCCGTGAGCAAGGCACGCCGGTGGTCGTGGTCGCGCTGAGTATCGCGTCCTTTACCTACGGGGGACTACTCGGCGGCTTTTTCCTCGGTATCTTCTGGGCGCGCGCCGTCCAGCGCGATGCGATCCTCGGGATGTCCGTCGGCATCTTGGCAATGGCGCTGATCGTGTTTGCCAAGCAGATCGGCGGCGCGATCCCGGCGGTGGCGCAATCGCTCGGCCCGTTGGCGCGCATCGCGTGGCCATGGTACGTGTTCATCGGGACCGTGATCACGCTCGCGGTCGGTATTGCTTCTTCGTACACACATCCCGCACCCGCGGGAAAGCCTGGGCGCATATGACGACGCTGGTGATCGGCGTGGATGGCGGCGGTTCGAAAACGCGCGTGCTGGTGGCCGACCAGCACGGCACTGTGTTAGGCACGGCGGACGGGCCCGCGAGCGCGATCCGCCCGGGACAGGAAGACCGCTCGGCTTCCATCATCGCCGATACGGCGCGCAGCGCGCTGGCGCTCGTCGAAACCGAAGAGCGCGAGGTGCGCGTGTTGTGCGCCGGCGTCGCCGGTGCCGGGCGCACCGCCCCGCGCGATGCTCTGGCGCGCGCGCTCGAGACGCACGGATTGGCGGACGAAGTGATCGTGCAACCCGACGCCGCCGTGGCGCTCGAAGATGCGTTCGGCGATGGCCCGGGGATCCTGCTCGTTGCCGGTACCGGTTCGATCGCGTTTGGTCGCGGTCCCGCGGGCAACGAGTCGCGCTGCGGCGGCTGGGGTCCGGTGTGCGGTGACGAAGGCAGCGGCGCCTGGCTCGGCCGTCGTGCGCTGTCGGTGGTCACGGCTGCCATCGATGGCCGCGAGCCCGACACGACGCTCGTCGGCGCGGTGCTCACCGCGGCGCAGACCGATGATCCGACCGACCTCATCGCCTGGGCCTCCGCGGCCACGCCCGGACAGCTTGCGGCGCTTGCGCCGGTCGTCGTTGCCGTGGCCGATCAGGGGGATCGTCGGGCGAATGCGCTGCTGGCGCTCGCCTGCGAGGAGCTGGCGCTGCACGTGCGGACGCTGTCGCGGGTGCTCTTCACCGACGAGCGCGCCGCGATTCCCGTTGCGTTAGGCGGCGGCCTGCTGGCCCCGGGTGCGCTCCTCCGCAAGCGCGTCGAGCAGCGGCTCAAGTCGGCCGTGCCGGGCGCCACGATCCGCGCCGACGAGGTGAAGCCCGAACGGGGCGCGATCCGCGCGGCGCTGCGGGCGCTCGCCGTCGCCTAACCGCCAAGGTCCCACCGACGCCTGGCGGTGTCGAATCGGCTGTCGGAGAAAGTGCCGCGTGGCACCGAGGCCGTCCATGGACCTGGTGTCCTCAATGACCCCTTCCGAACGTCACACCCGTGATGGAGCATACGGCATCGGGGACATCAGGTCACTCTCGGCAGAGGCTCGCCTTCTGAACGCCGTCGACAGGCTCTTCGCGTCGTGGTATCCGCGCCTCGTGCGCGCGATTGGCCGGCGTATCGGCAATCGCGATGACGCCGAGGATGCGGCGCAGGAGGCGTTCGTGCGCCTGCTGGATGCGAATCCGCGCAACCCGCGAGCCTGGCTGTACACGGTCGCCAGCAATGTCGCGCGCGACCGGGCGCGACGAAGGAGCCGCCAGGCCTCGCTGATGCAGGCACACGCCCTGGACGGCTCAGCCGCCGATCCTGACGCCGAGCTCATGCGGGCCGAGCGGCGTCGGGCCGTACGGGTCGTGTTGGGCATGCTGCCGCCGCGCGACCAGCATCTCTTGTTGCTCCATCATGGCGGGGCGTCGTATCGGGAAATCGCGCAGGCGTTAGGCGTGGCGCCCGGATCGGTGGGCTCCCTGCTCACGCGCGCGCACCGGCGTTTTCTCCTCTGCTATGAGAGTCGACATGAGACACAGGACGAATCGGCACACGCCTAACTTCGACGCGCATCCGGACGACGGCGAGATGCGCGCCTACCTGGACGGCGAGCTGACGCGGTTCCGCGCCATGCGCGTTGGGCTGCATCTGAGTCGCTGCCGATCGTGCGCGCTCATGGTCGATGACCTGCGCTCCCTCGATGCGCGCGCCGCGTCGCTTCTCGGAGCGTTCAGTCCCGCTCCGGCGCAACGGGCGCCGCGCCGCCCGCGCCGCATCGGTTTCGCGCTCACGGGCGCCATTGGTCCCATCGCGGCGGTGGTGCTGTGGCTCGCGGCCGTGCCGTCGACGCACGCGAGCGCGTCCGGCGCGTACCGCGTGCACGACGTCTGCTGCTTCAACCTGGATGGCGGCGAGCACGCCGACGATGGCATGCTCACGGTGAGCCGGCCCGGCGAAGTCGTCGACTGCGTTCTGTTGTACGAGGATCGCGCCGGCCTCAAGCGCTTCGCCCAACGCGATCCGCTGCGGTTCGCCGGCAGCGGACCGAGCGCGGCCACGTGCGCACCGTCGCTGGTCGCCCAAGTCCAGGCGTCCGCGGCGGCGTTCGGTCGCACGTCATGAAGGGCGCGCTCGCGGCCCTCGTGGCGAGCGCCCTCTGTGTTTGCCAATCGTCGGCGGCCACCCAACAACCGGACACCACCAGGCGCGACACGACGCGCGCCGACAGCACGGCGCGCCGGTTGAATACCGTGGTCGTCACCGGCACACGCCTAACGGACGTCGACGAACGGATCCCGTCGCAGGTCGAACCGATCGATCTCCAGCACGTCTCGCCGGGACCCGACGCCGCGTTCCAGTCGCTCCAACAATTGCCGGGCGTCACGTTGTTCGACGACCAGGGCGCTCGCCTCCAGCCGGAGCTCGAGGTGCGCGGATTCCAGCTCTCACCCATCGTCGGGACACCACAAGGTGTGAGTGTCTTTCTCGACGGCGTCCGGATCAACGAGCCCGACGCGCAAGAGGTGAACTTCGATCTGTTGCCCATGGCGGCGATCGACCACGCCGAGTTGGTGCGCGGGTCGCAGGCGTTGTTCGGCCGCAATTCGTTAGGCGGCGCGCTGCTGTACTTTACGCAGCGTGGCACCGCGGTGCCATCGGCCGCCATTGGCCTCACCACCGGCTCGTTCGGCGAGCACGTCGGCACCCTCTCGGCCGGCGGCGTGTTCCATGGCGTCGACGGCTACGTGATGGGTTCGGCGTCCAACGAAGACGGCTGGCGCCGGGCGACCGGGGCGCGCACGCGCCAGATTTTCGCGACGATTGGCCATCGCTCCAGCACCGGCGGCGCCGACACGAGCGACATCGCATTCAGCGTGCTCTACGCGCACGACCGGATTTCCGAGGCAGGCTCCCTGCCCCAGGACTGGATCGACTTCAACCGGCGGCTCAACTACACGCCCGGCGATTTCTTCAAGCCCGATCTGCTCCACCTCGCGCTGCGCGGATTTCACGGCGCCTGGGGCGGCACGCTGCGCGGCACGGCGTACGTCCGGCGCAACGACATCGAGCAATTCAACACCAACGTTCCCCCGCCTAACACGGATGGATTCATCAACAACAAGTCCGGCGGCGGTACGCTAGAGTGGACGCGACCCTTTCTGCTCGGCACGCTGCCGACGGCGTTCACCATCGGGGGCGAATACGCGCGTCAGAACGTGCGGTTTCGTCTCGTGAATACTGGCGGCGGCGAGCCGGATTCGGTCGCCACGCTGGCCGCGGTCCACGAGGACGATGCAGCGGGCTACGTGCAGGCGGTGGTCGACATCACGCCCAAGCTCTCGGCAACCGGGGCGCTTCGGCAGGACTACGTACGTATCCCGTTCCGCGACGAGCTCGACGGCTCCAACAACGGCACCAACACGTACGACCGCCTCTCGCCCGTCCTGGGCCTAACGCTCAAGGTGTCGGACGATTTTCGCGGCTTCGTGGCGTACAAGAGTGCCTTCCGCGCACCGGCGCCGCTCGAGCTGGCCTGCGCCAGTCCCGACGCGCCGTGCTCCCTCCCCTCTGCGCTTGGGGCCGATCCGGCGCTCGATCCGGTATCGACGCACGACTACGAAGCCGGGTTCGACGCGGACCTGCCTAACCGCACGTCCCTCGATGTCGATGGATTCTGGACGGATGTCGACAATGACATCGTGTTCGCCTCGCCGAATCTGACGCAGGTGTACTTCGTCAACATTCCGCGGTCACGGCGCGCCGGCGTCGAGATCACGGCGCAAACCGCGCTTCCAGCCGGAGGGCGGCTGTTCGGATCGTACAGCTTCGTCGCGTCGACGTATCAGAGTACCGTGCAGATTGCCACCGCCGATACGAATCCGGTTCCGGCGCGGCCCGGCGATCAGCTGCCCGCGTCGCCGCGCCATCGTGGGCGCATCGGCGTCGGCTGGACGCGTAGCGTTGGGCCTGTCACGTTCGACGCCCAGTACGATCTGCGTGCGTACTCGAGTCAATTCCTGCGCGGCGACGAAGCCAACCGGGACGCGCCGGTGCCGGGCTACTCGACATCCGGCTTCAACCTCAACGCGCAGTACGATCGCTACACGATCCAACTCACGATCGACAATCTCTTCGATCAGCAGTTCGAGACATTCGGTGTCATCGGGGAGAACACTCTCGGCGGCCCCCCGGGCCAAGAGCGGCCGAACGACGGCGGCGGCGGCGGCGGCGGAGAGCTCACCAATTTCTTTTCGCCGGGCCTGCCCAGGCGGATCGTCTTCTCGATCAGCGCCAAATTCTGATGCGGCGCGCCGCCGGCGCTGTCGCACTGGTCGTTGCCGTTAGGCAGACCGCCGGGCGCGCCAGTACAACACGCCGCCGAACAGGATGAACGCGCCGGCGCCGCCCAGCACTTTGATCAGGAACAGCGCCGCCTGCTCGCCGCCCTCGGGCGGGAGCCCGGCGAGAATCATCGCGAACGCGGTCATGAGAAATCCGCACGCCCCCCCGACCAACGCGACGGGACGGCCGCCCGGCACGCGTCCGCCCAACCGCTCGGTGTTCGCCGTCGCAGCCGCGCGGCGGCCAACGCCGAACTGCAGCATGAAGCTCAGGAACAAGTACAGATACGGGATGAAGTACAACAGAATCTGCGTGTCGAGCAGAATGAGATACGCCCGCTCGACGGTGGTGCCCTTCCCGAGCAGCGACACGACTAACAGAATGCTCGCCAGCACCGCGGGCACGAGGATCGCCACGTACGGCGTGCCGTACTTGGGATGCAGTTTGCCGAACGCACGTGGGAAGTACCGGTCGAGGCCGATCACGAACGCCACGCGCGCCGGCCCGACCAGCCACGCGCCGACGCCGCCGATGTTGCCGATCGTGTAGAACGCCGCCGCCACGGCGCCGAGCCACACGAAACCGGTTCCGATGCGCGCCGCACCGATCGAAATCCCCTGGATGAAGCCGGCGGTGAGATTCACCTGCGCGCTCGGCACCAGCCAGAGCATCGCCGCCGATCCGAGCAGATAGGCCGCCGCGATGAGCGGCGCGGCGATGATCACCGCACGCGGCATCGTGCGTGCCGGATCATGCACCTCGTCGCCCATCGCCGAGGACAGCTCCATGCCGCTGAAGGCAAATGCGATCGACGCCCACAAATTGAGCGAGGCGAGATTGCCGAGGTGCGGCGTCAGCGACGCGCGCGTGAGCGGATTGGCCGGCGGGCTCGTGAACGCCGCGACCACGCCGACGATCACCAGCAGCGTGGCCGGAATGTACGTGCCTAACGCACCAACGTTCTGCAGCCACTTGCCGCGGCCCGCGCCCGCGATGTTGATGCCCACCGCCGTCCACAGCGCCAACAGCGTCGCGGTGAGCACGTAGGCGCGGTTGTCGGCCAGGCCGCTGTCGCCCTTGCCGATCACCCAGGTCGCGATGACGGCCGTCGAGATCAGCAGATTGGGGTAGTACAACACGTTGTTGATCCAGTAGCACCAGCCGCACAGGAACCCGTGGCCTTCGCCTAACGTCTCGCGCGCCCAGGTGTAGATGCCGCCTTCGCTCGGGAACCGGGCCGAGAGGGCCAGCACGGCGAGCCCCTGCGGGATGAAGAAGAACGCCGCCGCCAGAATCCACAGCGCCAGCGTGCCCGGCCCCGCCTTGGCCGCCGTCGCCAGCCACCGCAGCCCGATCACGGCCACCATGTTGAACAACACGACGTCCCGCAGTCCGAGAACGCGCGGCGGGCGCTGGCGCCCCAATTCGTCTGCGTTAGTCATGCGGGCCGGCTGCCGTGCCCCCTCGCGTCCGCGCTTCCGAGCTGAACCGGCACCGCGCCCCCTTCGCCTAACTCACCCTCCCAGCGCGCCATCACCGCCGAGGCGAGGCAGTTCCCCACCACGTTGATCGACGTCCGCGCCATGTCCATGAGCGCGTCCACGCCCACGATCACCGCCACGCCCTGCAGCGGCAACCCGAACGTCGCCAGCGCGCCCGACAGAATCACGAGCCCGGCCCGCGGCACACCGGCCACGCCTTTGCTCGTCAGCATCAGCGTCAGCATCATGAGCAGTTGCTTCCCCAACCCCATCTGGACACCCGCCGCCTGCGCCACGAACACCGACGCCACTGCCAGGTATAACGTGCTGCCGTCGAGATTGAACGAGTACCCCGTCGGCAGCACGAACGCCACGATCCGCCGCGGCACGCCGAACCGCTCCATCTCTTCCATGGCTAACGGAAGCGCCGCCTCGGACGACGCCGTCGAGAACGCGATGAGCCACGGCTCCTTGATGGCGTTCACGAACCGGCGCACCGGCACGCGGGCCATCGCCGCCACGGGCCACAGCACGCCGGCGGCAAAGATGATGAGCGCGATGTAGAGCGTTCCGACCAGCAGCCCCAACCCGCGGAGCACGCCTAACCCGTTCTTCCCGACCGTGTACGCGATCGCCCCGCCGATGCCGAACGGCGCGAACGCCATCACCAGCGCCGTGAACTTGAACATCACCTCGGACAGGCTCTCGCAGAACGCGAGCATCGTCTGCTTGGGCCCGCTGCGGACGCGCGTCACCGCCACGCCGAACAGCACGGCAAAGAACACGATCTGCAGCACTTCGTTGTTCGCGGCCGACTCGGCGATGCTCTGCGGCACCACGTGCACGAGCACCGTGTCGGCGCTCATGTGCGTCGACGCCAGCGACGTCGCTTGAGCCGTCGACGCCGATTCGATGTTCACGCCCTGGCCCGGCTTGATCACGTTGACCGCGAACAGCCCGACGGCTAACGCAAGCGTGGTGATGACCTCGAAGTACACGATCGACCGGATCGCCAGGCGGCCGACGCGCTTGAGATCGTCGCCGTGTCCCGCGATGCCCACCACCAACATGCCGAAGATCAACGGCGCGATGAGCGCCTTGATCATGCGGAGGAACAACGTGGACAGAATCTGGAGATGCAGCGCAACGCCGGGCGCGAGCCAGCCGATCACCGTGCCCACGATCATCGAGAGCACGATCCATTGCGTCAGGGAGACGCGGCGCAAGCGGCGCCAGATCGTGCCCACGACCCCTACACGCCCGAGCCCGAGGAGTCGCCCGTCGACACCGGCGCCATGCCTAACGACTGGCGGCGCAGCACCGAATGCCGGTATCCGTACGTGAAGTAGAACACGAGCCCAAGGATCAGCCAGGCCACGAACCGCCACCACGTGACGCCAGGCAGTTGGAGCATCAGGTACGCGCAGGCGGCAATAGAAATGAGGGGAGTGATCGGCACCCACGGCACGCGGAACGGTCGCGGCCGATCGGGCTCCAGGTGGCGCAGGAAGATCACGCCGGCCGACACCAGGACGAACGCGAACAGCGTCCCGATGTTCGTGAGGTCCACCACTTCGGATATGTTCGCGAACGCCGAGAACGCCGCCACGAACACGCCGGTGAGAATGGTGCCCACGTACGGCGTCTTGTACTTGGGGTGGACCTTCGCCATCACCGGCGGGAGCAGCCCATCCCGCGCCATCGAGAAAAAGATGCGCGGCTGGCCGAGCTGGAACACCAGCAGCACGCTGCCCATGGCGATCACCGCGCCTAACGAAATGATGAACCGCGATGCGTTGAGCAGCCCCGGCGGTCCCGATGCGTATTGCAGCGCCGTGATCATCGGCTCCGCCGTTCCCAGCGTTTTCCACGGCGCCACGCCGGTCATCACGATCGAGATCGCGATGTAGAGCACCGTGCACACCACCAGGCTCATGACGATGCCGAACGGCATGTCCTTGGCCGGATTCTTCGACTCCTCGGCCGCCGTCGACACCGCGTCAAATCCGATGTAGCTGAAAAAGATGATCGCCGCCGCCGCGCTGATCCCGGCAAAGCCGTTGGGCGCGAAGCCGCCGTTCGCCTTGTCCGCCCAGTTGTGCGGCTTGATCAGGAAAATGCCGACGGCGATGAAGAACAGGATGATGCCGATCTTGAGCACCACCATCGCGTTGTTGGTGTCGGCCGACTCCTTGATGCCGATCACCAGAATCACGGTGATAACGGCCACGACGGCGACCGCCGGCAGATTGACGATGAACGGCAGTCCAAAGATGTGCGGCGCATGCGCCCACGCCGACGCCATGTACTGGGTGACCGGATCGTTAGGCGTAGAGGCCAGCGTGCGGAACGCGTCGTGCGCCGTCCGGTAGTCCGTGGCCAGCCACGCCGGCAGGTTCAACCCGAAGTGCCCGATGAGCTCGCGGAAGTATCCCGCCCACCCGATCGCGACGCCGATGTTGCCCACGGCGTACTCGATGATCAGGTCCCACCCGATGATCCACGCGACGAACTCGCCGATCGACGCATACGCGTACGTATACGCGGAGCCGGAAATCGGCACCATCGCCGCGAATTCGGCGTAGCACAGCGCGGCAAAGCCGCACGCCACCGCCGTGAGCAGAAACGAAAAGACGATCGCCGGACCGGCCCCGGGACGGGCCGGATCGCCGACGATCGCCGTGCCGGTAGTGGCGAAAATTCCGGCGCCGATCGTGGCCCCCACGCCTAACGCAGTGAGGTGCCACTTGTTGAGCGACCGCTTGAGTCCGCCGCGTCGCTCGGCATCCGCCTCGCAGTCGGCGAGCGTCTTGCGCACGAAGAGGGACGATGCCACTAGATCGCCCCCCCGTGCCCGCGGGCCGGCGTCACACCGGCCGTCCCGCGCCGCTGCGCGGTCAGCGGCTCACCGCGCCCACCGCCACTCCGCCAACTTCCGCGGCCGCGGGCTCCTCACGCTGAATGCGCATTCCGTAGAACGACCGCCACACGAAGTACACCGAGATCAGGAAGAAGATGGCCGCGATCACGTGCACCAATACGGGTCCCTGGCTCGCGCGGAGCGAGACGGCCAGCTCCACCGCCAACAGCCCGAACAACGTCGTGAACTTGATGACCGGGTTGAGCGCCACCGATGACGTGTCCTTGAACGGATCGCCCACCGTATCGCCCACCACCGTCGCCGCGTGCAGCTCCGTGCCTTTCTGCTTGAGCTCCACCTCGACGATCTTCTTCGCGTTGTCCCAGGCGCCGCCGGCGTTGGCCATGAAGATCGCCTGGTACAATCCGAACAACGCGATCGAGATGAGGTAGCCGATGAAGAAGTACGGCTCGACGAACGCGAACGCGAGCGCCGAGAAGAAGACGGTGAGGAAGATGTTGAGCATGCCGCGTTGGGCGTACACGGTGCAGATCTCCACCACCTTCTTGCTGTCCGTCACCGACGCCTTGACCACGCCTTCCAGCCGGATGTTCGCCTTGATGAACTCCACCGCGCGGTAGGCGCCCGTGGTCACCGCCTGCGTGGATGCGCCGGTGAACCAGTAGATGAGCGCGCCGCCGGTGAGCAGCCCGAGCAGGAACGGCGGGTGCAGCATCGACAATTTGTCGAGGTTTTGCGTTAGGCCATCGGTGAGCGCCACGATGATCGAGAAAATCATCGTCGTCGCACCAACCACCGCCGTGCCGATGAGCACCGGCTTGGCCGTCGCCTTGAACGTGTTGCCGGCGCCGTCGTTTTCCTCGAGCAGATCCTTCGAGCGCTGGAACTGCGGGGCGAACCCGAACTCACGCTGGAGCTCCGCGGAAATGTTGGGCTCCTGCTCGATCAACGACAATTCGAAAATCGACTGCGCGTTGTCGGTCACCGGACCGTACGAGTCGACGGCGATCGTCACCGGGCCCATGCCCAGGAAACCGAACGCCACCAGTCCGAACGCGAACACCGCCGGCGCCACCATGAGCGCATCCATGCCGAAGCTCGCCACCCAGGCGCCGATCGCCATGAGCGCCATGATCACGATGCCTAACCAGTAGGCGCTGAAGTTGCCCGCCACCAAGCCGCTCAGAATGTTGAGCGAGGCGCCGCCTTCCCGGGACGAGCTCACGATCTCGCGCGTATGGATCGAGTCCACCGACGTGAACACCTTCACCAGCTCGGGGATCAACGCGCCCGCCAACGTGCCGCACGTCATTACGGTGGAAATTTTCCACCACATCGTGCCGTCGCCCAACGTCGGCAGCAGCAGGTACGACACCAGGTACGTGAGACCGATCGACACGAGCGACGTCAGCCACACCAGCGACGTGAGCGGCGACTCGAAGTTCATCTTGTCGGCCGCCACGTACCGCGCCTTTGCCACCCAGCCGTTGATCAGATACGACGCGCCGCTCGCCACGATCATGACGACGCGCATCACGAAGATCCATACCAGGAGCTGCACCTGCACCGCCGGCTCTTTCACCGCGAGCACGATGAACGTGATGAGCGCGACGCCCGTCACGCCGTACGTCTCGAAGCCGTCGGCGCTCGGCCCAACCGAGTCACCGGCGTTGTCGCCCGTGCAGTCCGCGATCACGCCGGGATTGCGCGCGTCGTCTTCCTTGATGTTGAACACGATCTTCATCAAGTCGGAGCCGATGTCGGCGATCTTGGTGAAGATGCCGCCGGCGATGCGCAGCGCCGCCGCGCCCAGCGACTCACCGATCGCGAAGCCAATGAAGCACGGCCCCGCGTAATCGCCCGGAATGAACAACAGAATGCAGAGCATCATCACGAGCTCGACGCTGATGAGCAGCATACCGATGCTCATGCCCGCGCTGAGCGGAATCGCGAAACACGGATAGGGCTTGCCGCGCAGGCTGGCGAACGCCGTGCGCGAGTTCGCAAACGTGTTCACGCGAATGCCGAACCAGGCCACGCCGTAGCTGCCCGCGATGCCCAGAATGCTGAACAACAGAATGATGATGACCTTGGCCGCGCTGTAGTGCTGCAGCACGCCGAAGTACAACAGGATCACCACGCCGATGAACACCTCGAGCAACAGCAGGAATTTGCCCTGCTGCACCAGGTAGGTCTTGCAGGTTTCGTAGATGAGCTCGGAGACCTCGCGCATCGACTTGTGCACGGGGAGACTCTTGAGCTTGCTGTAGATCGTGAGACCGAACAGCATGCCTAACGCGCAGAACACCAACCCGACCATGAGCAGTTTGTGTCCCGGGATGCCGAAGAAGGACACGCTCGAGAGGTCGGGAATGCGGAGGTCCGCCTCGCCGCCGGCGGTCTGCGCGGCCTGCGCGGCAACCGCGGGCGCGGCGAGCGCCAGGGCGCCCAGCGCGAGCAACGGATACTGAAGCACGCGCGCTGCGCGTCGGACGACAGGTGCCAACCAATTCATCGGGAAACGCCTCCGGAGAGTACAAGCGATAGGACACGAACAGCAGACCGCGACGTACGAAACCGCCACGACAATGATCGATGCTTGGGCAATGCGAGGCAACGGCTCACGCCGGTTCCGAGCGCCGCCACAAGAGAAAGACGGGTATGCCGACGACGACGATCGCCAAACCGGCCAGCGCCTGCGCGCGCGTCTTGTCGGCGATGAGCAGAATGATGGCGACGATGGCCGCCATCGCGATGTACAACCCCGGCAGCCACGGATACCCCACCGCGCGATACGGACGCTCGGCGTCCGGGCGCTTCCGGCGCAGAATGAAGAGGCCCGTGGTGGTCAAGGCGTAGAACACCAGCTGCGCGAAGATCACGTAGTTGAGCAGCTGGCCGTACGTCCCCGTTAGGCAGAGAAGCGACGTCCACAATCCCTGGTAGACGAGCCCCGACGCCGGCACCGAGCGCATGTTCAGCTCGCCGACCTTCTTGAAGAACACGCCGTCCCGCGCCATGGCGTAGTACGCGCGCGGCCCGGCGAGGATGAGGCCGTTGCTGCATCCGAACGTGCTGATGAGGATCGCGATCGCCATCACGGTGCCGCCGCTCGCGCCGAAAAACACCTGGGCGGCCGCCGTTCCCACCCGATCCTGCGTCGCGAACTGGATCCCGCGCCCCATGATCGTGGTGGCCGCGGCCGACCCGGACATCGGCAGCGTGAACAGATACCCGACGTTGGTCAGCACGTAGAGCAGCGTCACGAGCCCCGTGCCTAACGCCAGCGCCAGCGGCAGGTTGCGCTTCGGATTGTGCACTTCCGACGCCGCGAACGTCACGTTGTTCCAGGCGTCGCTTGAGAAGAGCGAGCCCACGAGCGCGGCGCCGAACGCCAGCACGAACGCCGATCCCAGATCCACGTGCCCGAAGAAATGCGCGCTCCGGAAATTTGCCGCGATCGCCGTGGCGTTCCGGCCTAACGTCAGACACAGGATCACCAGCAGCGCCAGCGCGCCGGTTTTCACGATCGTGAACGTCGTCTGGATGAATTTCCCCTCGCGCACCCCGCGCAAGTTGATCCAGGTGAGCAACCAGACGATGACCAACGCCACGAGACGCTGCGGACTCAACCCCACGTCGATCGGTCCGCCCGCGGTCGCGAACGAATGGTGCGGAAACCACGCGTACAGATCCGGCGACACCGACGGCACGAGCTCGCCCAGAAATCGCGCGAACGCCACCAGCACCGCCGCGATCGTTCCCGTTTGAATCACAACGAAAAGAGTCCACCCATAGAGAAATCCCATGAGTGGACCCATCGCTTCGCGTAAGAACAGATACTGACCGCCCGCCTTCGGGAACATCGCTGCCAGCTCCCCGTAGGCGAGAGCGCCCAGCAGCGTCATGATGCCCGTGACGATCCAGACGACCAACAGCCAGAACGGCGACCCGACGGATCGCGCAATGTCGGCCGAGACGATGAAGATGCCGGACCCGATCATGGCGCCCGCCACCAGCATCGTTGCGTCCACGAGCGTGAGCGCTTTGACGAACTCGTGCGGCGGCTCGGTGGTCGCCGGGCGATCGGCCACAACTGTGGTCATGCAGCTCCTCAATTGGATGGGCAGGCGTCCGACTGGCAGGCTATTGCCGGACGCGCCTCACAAGCGCCACGACCCAGGACCTCGGGCGCGCCCCAAGTGACAGCCGCAGGAAGCTAACAACCGTCCGAACCCTATGCCAGCCCGGCGGATGGACTGCGACCTCTACACTCGTCGGAGCCGGTGGCCAAACGCCACGACTCATAGAGTGAATTGCGTGATGAAGACCGACGCCACCGGCGTCCCGTCTTGCTTGTGTGCCGGGCGGAAATGGTACTCGGCGAGCCGGGATTTGAGCTCTCGGTCGTAGCCGGAGTCGCCAGTGGGATCGAAGTCGAACTTCACGACCCGCCCGCTCTCGTCGATCGTGAAGCGGAGCTGAACAGTCTTGCCGTGAAGTCCCTTCGGCACCGGCAACGGTGGGATCACGGCGAAATCCGGAGTCGCCGGGTACACGGTCCCTGTCCCTCCGCCCGTACCCGGTCCGTTCCCCGAGCCGCGCCCAGGGCCAGTGCCGGCACCTACTCCGCCGCCGGTGCCCGGTCCGGCACCATCGGTACCGTCCGTACCGGCTCCGGCCGATGGTGCAACGGCGATCACGGTGGGGGCGCCGGTCGCCGGCGGAGGCACTTGCTCAGTTGGCGACACGTGCGGCTTCACGATCGGCTGCTCTTGCACGACCGGTTTTGGCGGCGGCTTCACGACCGGCGGCTTTACGACCGGTTTCACGGGCTGGCGCACCACGGCGGGCGTTGCAGGTTTGGGCGCCGAGAGCTGCACGTACCTGACCCGCTCCTGCGTCCGGGCTCCGCCCAAGCTGAGGTGGCCGCCCCCGCCGCCGCCGGCGGCGCTGGCGCCGCCCGCTCCGAGAGCAATTTCGGCCTTCTCTACCGTTAGGATGCCGCCGACCAGGAGCAGCACGATCAGGACATGCACCGCCAGGGACACGAAGATGCCCCACCGCGCCGGCCGCTCGGTCGGAACCCCGATCGGCGGTCGATACGGCGGCCTGGCTGGCGCAAGCTCCTGCGGCAGTGCGCGATTCGAATTCGCGATGATTCTCACCTCCAACACGCCGGCCACTGGTCAGGCGAGCCGGCTTTTCAATACTAACACCACGGCGATCCAGGCTCTCCGGGTTTCATCCCGGAACCGGGTCGCCCCACGGGCCTCAGCATCGATCGCTTCGCCACATGAATCGGACGTGGGCGTTCATGGCCGGCCTCACGTTCCGAGGCGCGCGCATACCACAGAAACACAAACGGGCTCGCTCCGATACACCGGAGCGAGCCCGTTTGATTTTCGTATCGATTACTTGGGCGGAATGCCGATGATCTTGACACCCGCTCCGCGCGCCACGTCCATCGCGTGAATCACGTCCTGGAACGTCACGGCGGTATCCCCCTTCACGAAAATGACCTTGTCCGGACGTGGATCGTAGACCTCATGCAGCCGTTTGCTCAGGTTGTCTTTGGTCACGACTTCACTATTGATCTTGTACACGCCGTTAGGCAATACCTGGAGCACGATCTGGTCGTTGTTCGGCGTGACGGGCACCTGCGGCGGATTCGGATCGGGCAGCTGCGTATCGATCGCTTTGCGGGCCATCGGGACGGCCACCATGAAAATCACCAGCAGCACCAGCAGCACGTCGATCATCGGCGTGACGTTGATGTCGT
>Ga0134125_10002992_pt1 | contig 19804 bp, 16 predicted proteins | sample KB31751_FD_96464 | JGI IMG/M metagenome (GOLD analysis project Ga0134125, IMG submission 96464) | Terrestrial soil microbial communities with excess Nitrogen fertilizer from Kellogg Biological Station, Michigan, USA - KB3-175-1 | ecosystem: Environmental > Terrestrial > Soil > Unclassified ... | reverse complement strand
CTCGCCCCCGCCGTTGTCCAGCGCCGCTTACTTCGATGAAGTTCTTTTCACAAAACTATTCCGGGATGTGAATATCCATTCCGGGCCCAACCCGATTCTTCATCCATTTCGGGCAGGAATCCTTATTCACATCGCGTCGGAATCCTTATTCACATCACTCCGGAACGATTATTCACATGCCCCGGAATCCGCAAGTGAGGTTCAGGGCAAACGTGAAGGGCCGATCCGCAATCGGCGCAAGCTATCCCTCACGAACGAACTGCATTAAGGCAAGATCGACGTTGAGATCGTCTGCAAAGAAACTCAGACCGGCCCGCAGTAACAGGGCATCGAGCGAGAGCACCGGATCTTTGCATTGCTGAAGTGCCGCAAGTAGTCGATCACGCATTTTCGGCACGGCGTGGTGAGCAGAGAAATAGGGAACGAGCGCCATAAAAGCAGCCATTCCTGCTGTAGCGGGAACATACGGTTTGGGGGAACAGGCAGCGATGCGAGTCGTACAGAAGCGCCCGGTATCCCTGGGGTCGGGAAAGATGCTGATCAGCCCCGAAGTCAAAGGGTTCCGGCCACCGGCTCGCTACCAATCAGTCCGTCACGAATCTCCCGCTCGACCCCGTTCAGCCGCGCTCTCACTTCGTCGAGAACCCGCTGATTCTCTTTGTAGGCCTTCACTCGCTCGTCGCCGAGCAAAGCTGGAACAGAAGGTTGTGGGATGCGCCGTCTGTCGAGCCTCCTATCCACAAGTCCGGCAGTACAACGCGCTCAAAGAAGAGCGCGTCGAAATCATACGTGATTAACAGTGCCTTTTCGTATCCTGGTTCTCGGCAAAAGTCACGCGGCTTCAACCTTCACCTCGGCTTTCGACACCGTGACCGCGCGTTCATAGACGTTCTTGCCGCGAGGTGTGAGCCCTACCTTATTGACCAGACCTAGCTGCTGTAGCCAACTCACAACCTGATAGAGCCGCGACGCACTTCGACCCGCCCGGTAATCTTGAACGTGCTTAGCTTCGGGTCTGCTTTGCCAGCGGTCCGCTTCTGTTGTCAGCAGCGCAACATCATGCCCAATGTCGACCGCCATGCGCGACCAGCTTACTCGCAGGTGCTGATCGATCGTCCGCAAAGCCAGTTCGGACATCACCTGGTCCAGTTTCCACCGCTCGCCGATAAACCTCTTCACGGCAGGATTGATCACCTCGTGAATGCCTATAGCGTTCCCTCCGATCCCGCTGCGCCCCTCGAAGGGTTGTTGATCGGGTCAGGCCAGGATGATGCGCGGATTGCTGCCAAGCACCAGATCGCTGGGAGTAAAACCAACGCTCTCGCGGGAGAAGCCTCAATTGAGCTGATGAGCGCGAGCTCCGACATTGATCCACTCCATCGGCTAATGCCTTGCTCGGTGATCCGGTCTCCGGCCGTGTGCGCATCGATCCGCTTATACAACTCCTCGAAGCTGATATCGCAGGCGTTCTCTTCGGTGCGGCGGAGGCCGTACAAGTCCAACGCGTCGTTTTGTGTCTGCGTATCTTGGAGTAGATGGCCGACGACTTCAGCACTCGGAACCGTGGATCGAGATTTCGACAACAGGAATAGACTGCCGATCAGTTCCTGCAAGAGGTACTCGTGGCCAACCGCGATAGCGTCCCTGGTCAGGTACTTGAGCCAGCCGTTCAGCGCCCCGTGGAGCGCGTCCGGAAGTGATCGATTCCTCTTCTGCACTTCGTCGAAGAAGTCGTCCTCGGTTGGCACTCGGCCGAGCATATCCGCCACCCCAAGCACCGCCGCGTACGTTCCGACCCTCCGGACTTCTTCATTTCTGCTCGGCGCAACGGGAATGATTCCGTCTGTGAGCAGATCTGCCTCCTGCTCCGTCATGCCGGCAAGGTGGGTGGTGTTTCCAAATTCCCGGAGCTCTGACAGGTTCGCCTCCGCAATCGCTTCTCCCGATGAAAACCGGCCTCCAAGGCGAGTCGTATTAACGATTCCACGAATAAACTCGGCAAGCGGCTTACCCCGTTCGGTACTCAATCCAGGCACGTGGAGTGTTGGGGCCAACAAGAACCGGAGTTGCTGACAAGGGTTGAAGTAAATGTTTGCAGCGGACTGTTCAACAAGCGCGGTCAAAGGAGCCGGATCAGTATGTTGATCAACTATCCGCGCTGCGCCCCTCGCGCCAACTACACCTGTCACCTGTCGATCCCGCAGTATATTTCCAATCGCGATCGCGGTTTCGACTGGTTCCGCGAAGGATCGAAACGAACTCCAACGGTCCGGGTGGCGCGCGTTCAGATAGCTCAGAACCATCCAGGAGTAGAAGGAGACGTACCTGACGGACGGGGTGATGGTCGTGATACCATCCAGGAGGTCGTTACCTATTGACTGGACGGGCAATCGCAGGCCAGTGAGGTCCAGACCGCGATTGGGCATCGCGCCCAACTCGACCCAATCCGGAGCTGGCTGGCTATCTGGAAGTGCCATTCGGACCCCATTGTATTACTTGCACAGTCTCAGGTTGCCAATCTTCCACATTCGTGTCCGCTGCCGCAGCTTCATGCGCAGGAACACCGGTGTCCCTGCGTCGCTGATTCACGATTTGCGGTGCACAGCCGTCCTCAACATGATCCCGGGTCCGAAAAACCAGTATTGGAGATCAGCGGCCACAGGACGAAAAGCATGTTTAGGCGATAAGAGATCACCGACGAGCGGGACATCCAAGCGGACGGGGAGCACTTGGCGCGGTATCTCCACGAGAAGCGAAATAGCCGAAAAGCAGCGGAACCTTGGAGGGGAACGGGCTGAGCTGGAGAAAGTTCGTACAAAAGTTCGTACAGAACAGGGCCAGTCCAGAAGCGGCATCGGGCAGAAATGGCTTTGGTTTCAGTGATTTAGTTTGGCTCCTCAGGTAGGATTCGAACCTACAACCCTTCGGTTAACAGCCGAATGCTCTACCGTTGAGCTACTGAGGAGCATCTCGCTCCGCGTTGCACCGGCTGCATCCGCGGAGTCGTGCAACGTGGGACACACCCATTAAAGCATAGTGCCGCTTTCCGCTGTCAATCCGCCTATTTCTCGCCGCTCCCCGTGCGTTGCGAACCTCATACCGGATGCTACGCTGAGATTTCCATGCAACTCGAGAAAGTCTACCAGCCTCAGCGCTTTGAACCGCACTGGGCTCAGTGGTGGATCGATTCCGGCATCTATCGCGCCGATGCCAAACAGGCTCGGCAAGGCCCCGTTTTCTCCATTGTCATCCCCCCGCCGAACGTCACCGGCTCGCTTCATATCGGGCACATGTTCGAGCACACCATGATGGATGCCGCCGTCCGCTGGCATCGTATGAGAGGCGAGGTCACTCTTTGGCTTCCCGGAACCGATCACGCCGGCATCGGCACCCAGATGGTCGTGGAACGGCATCTCAAAACGGAAGGCCTCACCCGCCAGCAGCTTGGCCGCGAAGAGTTCGAGCGCCGCGTCTGGCAGTGGAAGGAGGACTACGGCGGCCGCATCAAAGAACAGATCCGTCGCGAAGGCGCAAGCGTTGATTGGTCTCGCGAGCGCTTCACCATGGATCCGGGGCTTTCCCGCGCTGTCCGCGAAACCTTCGTCCGCCTCTGGGATAAGGGGCTCATTTATCGCGGCGAGTACATGGTCAACTGGTGCCCGCGCTGCAAAACGGCCATCTCCGATCTCGAAACCATTCATGAAGCCGTCGAAGGGCACTTGTGGTACGTTCGATACCCGGTTACCGGAACAGACGAATCGGTTGTAGTCGCGACCACTCGTCCCGAGACCATGCTCGGCGATACCGCAGTCGTAGTTCACCCGGATGACACCCGCTACACACACCTGCACGGGAAATCTGTCACCCTGCCGCTGATGAATCGCGAGATCCCGATACTCGCTGACCCCATGGTCGATCCAAAATTCGGCACTGGCGTGGTAAAAGTCACGCCCGCGCACGATCCGCACGATTTCGAAGTAGCGAAGCGCCACGGGCTCCCGTTCATCAAGGTCATCGGCGAGGATGCCCGCATGACGGATGCAGCCGGCCCGTACGCCGGTCTCGACCGTTTCGAAGCGCGGAAGCGTGTGCTTGCCGCTCTGGAAGAATCGGGTGAACTCCTTAAGACCGAGCCGTACACCGTAAGCATCAGCGAATGCGAACGCTGCAAGACGATTGTTGAGCCGCTCGTATCGACGCAGTGGTTCGTTCAGATGAAGCCGCTGGCGGAGAAGGCCATGGATGCGGTTCGCAGCGGCCGCATACGGTTTCTGCCGGATGATCGCGAAGCGCTGTTTTTCCAGTGGATGGAAAACATTCGCGACTGGTGTATTTCCCGCCAGCTCTGGTGGGGCCATCGCATCCCCGCCTGGCACTGCGCGAATTGCGGCCGTATGACAGTTGCGCGCGAAGCTCCGGGAACCTGCCCGCATTGCCACTCGACCGAGCTCGAGCAGGATTCGGACGTTCTGGATACCTGGTTTAGCTCCGGGTTGTGGCCGTTCTCCACGCTGGGCTGGCCGGACGATACAGAAGACCTTCGGACGTTCTACCCTACTTCGCTCCTGATCACAGGCTTCGACATTCTGTTCTTCTGGGTTTCGCGGATGATCATGCTTGGCCTTGAATTAACGGGCGAAGTGCCCTTCCGCGAGGTTCACATTCACGGACTGGTTCGGGATGCCGACAAGCAGAAGATGTCGAAGACCAAGGGGAACGTCATCGACCCCCTGCTCATCATGGATCGCTTCGGCACGGATGCGGTACGGATCGCGCTACTGCTTTCCGCCGCGGCCGGCTCAGACATCGCCTTAAAAGAAGACCGTATGGAAGCGGGCAGCGCGTTTGCAAACAAGATCTGGAATGCCTCACGCCTGCTCTTCCTTAATATGGAGCGTTCGGGCGTCGACGATTGGACGCCGGGCGGCAATCTCCACCTCAATTCGGATGCGATTGAAGATGCCTGGATCTTCGATCGTCTCAATCAGGCAATTGAGACCGTGAACCGCGCGCTTGAAGTGCACCGCTATCACGAAGTCGCTCAAACACTGTGGGATTTCGTCTGGCATGAATTCTGTGACTGGTATCTGGAAGTGAAAAAATTGCGCTTCCGTGAGGGTTCGGGAATGGATGCGCACTGGGAAGCTACATTAACCGTGTATGAATCTGCGCTTCGCTTGCTGCACCCGGTCATGCCTTTCCTGACAGAAGAGCTATGGCAGCGGCTGATCCATGGCAGCACTGAAAATCAGAACCAGCCAAGGTCTATCTCGCTGGCAGCCTACCCCGTTTCGACGGTGGCGGAAGCATCCCCGGAACGTGTCCGGACCTTCGTGCTGCTCCAGCAGGTGGTTACGGCGGCCCGGGAATTACGCGCCGATCACAAACTTGATCCAAAGGCAATATTGCCCGCAACCTTGTACCTTCGCGGAGCCTCATTCTCCGGGCAAGACCTGGCCGCGATCGCAGCCATTGCAAGGCTTGAGGTTCAGCAACAGCCTGGCGCGCTGCAGGATCATAAGGGTATTGTCCGCACTAGCGCCGATTTCGATCTGCAGATACACACAGCCGCGGCAGCGCAGAACGGATCTCTCACTCCGGAAGCGCGTGCCCGGATTGCGAAGGATATCGCGGGCCAGGAGCGCGCCATCCTAAATGCGGAGCGGCAGCTCACCGATTCAGTCTTCCTCAGCAAAGCTCCCGAGAAGGTAATCGCGGGTATCCGCGCCAAAGTCGCTGAATACCGAGCCCAGCTCGAAAAGAATAAGAAGCTTCTCGAAGGGCTCGACTAAGCATGTTCGATACTTCGCACCCCGATGTGCGGACCGCGGTGGAGCGCGCGCTCGCCGAAGACATCGGAACCGGCGATATCACATCCGAACTCACCGTTCCCTCCCATCTCAATGCGCACGGCGCTTTCCTTGCTAAGCAGGCGCTCATTGTCGCGGGCAGCGAACTCCTTCCCCTAATCTACGGAGTTCGCGGCGGCGCGCAAGTCGAAATCCTCGCAACGAGCGGTTCGCGTGTCCAAGCGGGCGATGTTCTAGCCAGAGTTAAAGGCAGTGCGCGCACGCTGCTCGAATGCGAGCGCGTGGCTCTGAATTTCCTGCAGCGGCTTAGCGGGGTTGCGACGCTTGCCCGCAAACATGTGGACGCAATCGCAGGAACGAAAGCGCGCGTTCTGGACACTCGCAAAACAACTCCCGGTCTGCGGCGTCTTGAAAAGCTGGCTGCTGCCGCGGGAGGGGTCACCAACCACCGCCTCGGTCTGTTTGACGCGGTGTTAATCAAGAACAATCACATCACGGCGGCGGGCGGCGTCCGGAAGGCATTAGAGAAGGCAAAAGGATTTGCGGGACCGATCGAGATCGAAGTTCGCACTCGCGCGGAACTGGAGGAAGCTCTCGATGCCGGAGCAAAGCACCTGCTGCTCGACAATCTTTCTCCGCTCCAAGCGGAAGAATGGATTCGTTCTATACAAGGCCGCGCAATCGTTGAACTCTCAGGCAATATCAGTCTGGAGAACATCCGAGCTTATGCGGAAACCGGTCCCGATTTCATCTCCTGCGGCGTCATCACGCACTCGGCAGTTGCTGTCGATATCAGCTTTCGTCTTCATTTAAATGCCGCTTGACCTTGCACGTATCCGGGCGCTTCGGCCTCAGGATGAGATTCATTACCTGCGAACTGTAGGTTCCACTATGACGGAAGCGGAACGCCTTCTTGCCGCGGGCGCTCCGCACGGGACTCTCGTGATCGCCGAGCAGCAGACAGCCGGTCGCGGACGCCTTGGCCGCTCCTGGATTTCCGAGCCGGAAACTGGCATTTACGCTTCGATTTTGCTTCGTCTTTCGCTGTCTCCAGCGAATCTCCCCATCGCCAGCCTGGTGCTTGGATTGGCAACCGCGGAAGCAATTGACAAGGCAACCCACGTAGCGTGCGATCTTCGCTGGCCTAACGATGTTCTGATTAATGAGCGAAAGGTAGCGGGTATACTGACTCACCTGGTTGATGCCTGCATTGTTGCCGGAATCGGAATTAATGTAAATCAGACCTCATTTCCTGCCGGCCTCCGAACGCCGCCGACCTCGCTGCGTCTGGAAAGCGGCGGTCGCCTGCAATCCAGAGAGGCGGTTGTTGTTGCGCTCCTTGATTCACTTGACGGTTTCTGTTCCACCCTGCAGGCGAAGGGGCCGGAAGGCATCCTGCGCGCCTTCACTTCGTCCTCAAGCTATGCGGTCAATCGCAGGGTTGTGGTGGAAGAAGGCGGGCTGAAAGGTTTGACCGCCGGGCTCGACGAAAATGGCTTTCTTCTGGTGCGCTGCGATACCGGTCGCATCGCAAGAATTGCCTCCGGCGGTATCCGCCCCGATCACATGCGATGACAGACAATTCCACCGGCGATGCCGATTGGCCGCAAAACTATTTCAACTATTTCACGGAAATTGAAGAGCACTTCCAGCGCGCCCGTGGGACCGGTCTTTTTCTCCTCTCTCCACTCGATTGGGCGCTAATCGAAAATTGGAAGAATGCAGGAATCCCTTTAGAAGCAGTTCTGAAGGGCATTGATGAAGCATTTGAAAAGTGGCGCAGCCGAAAAATCCGGCGGCGGCTCGTAAATTCAGTGGCTTATTGTACGCAGGCGGTGCTGGAAGCCGCGCAGCGATCGTCCGCTGCTCAACTGCCAACCCGCTCGCCTGCTCAAGCCCCTTTTGCAGTCGATGAACTTCGCCGGCATCTCAGCAGCGCTGCCGCAACGCTCCGCGACCGGCCTGAGACATCGCTTCAGGAAGTTGCATCTTCGCTTGAGGCGCTCTCAGCGGATGCCGAAAATCAGATGCTCGATCTCGAAAGCTTGGAGCGCCGCCTGACCGTGCTCGAGGACAAGATGGTGGCCGCGATCCGCAGTCTTCAGCGCGATGAAGAATTGCTGTGCATTCGGGAAAGCCTTGATCGCGAACTGAAGCCCTACCGCGGAAAAATGACCGCGGATCAATTAGCCATGCTGGAACGCCGCTATCTCGATACCGCTCTGCTGGAGCGCGCGAAACTGCCCCGAATCAGCCTGTTCTATATGAGCTGATTTCGCGCCTCTGATTCTGCCGCCCCAATCTGATAGATTTGGGCAACGATGTCTGCGGCCGAGCTCAAGCCGCGAACCATTCACTGGATCGCACTCGCACTTCTCGTTGTATCGGTCTGCATCAACTACGCGGACCGCGGCAATCTGGGTGTCGCCGCCAGAAGCCTCGAAACTGAGTTGCACTTCAGCAAAGACCAGCTTGGCATTCTGCTGTCAGCCTTCTCGCTTACGTACGCTCTCTCGCAATTTGCCGCAGGCAAAGTGATCGACCGCTGGAATGTGAACTGGGTCTATGCCGTCGCTTTCCTGCTGTGGTCCGGAGCAACGGGCTTCACGGGCCTTGCCGGGGGCTTCACTTCTATTTTCGTGTTGCGCCTCTTGTTGGGCGTCAGCGAGTCCATGGCCTATCCCTCCTACTCGAAGATCATTTGCATCAGCTTTCCCGAGCAACTACGCGGGACTGCCAATGCCCTGATCGACGCGGGATCCAAAATCGGGCCGGCGCTCGGGATTCTGCTCGGGGTAAAGATGATCGAGTGGTTCTCCTGGCGCGGTATGTTCCTGGTTATCGGCGGCGCCAGTCTGCTCTGGCTTCTGCCGTGGTCTCTGATCGTTCCGAAACTACCCAGCCGCCATGTGAACCATCCTGATCTGCCCGTGTCCACGCCAAGCTTTCGAGAGATCCTATCGACACGCGCTCTGTGGGGTACGGCTCTTGGCTTGTTTGGCGGGAACTATACCTGGTTCGTCTTTCTGAATTGGTTGCCCTATTATCTTCAGACTGAACGCCATTATCGTCTGGACCAGCTTGCGATCATCGGGTCTCTGCCGTTCTGGGCAGTTGCCGGCTCGTCCATGCTCTTCGGTTTGTTCGCGGACTGGTTGATCCGCCGCGGGGGCAATGCCGGCCGGGTGCGGCAGGGGTTTGTTTGCTTCGGGCTGCTGGGCTGCTGCGCCCTGATGCTGCCCGCGGTACTGGTATCTAGCCGACTCCTGGCGAACGTCTTCCTCGTTTCCGCCTTCATTAGCCTGGGTGCTTGGTCTTCCAATCATTGGGCGCTGACTCAACTGCTCGCCGGACCCCAAGCGGCAGGGAAGTGGACCGGTATTCAGAACGGCATGGGAAATTTCGCCGGTATACTCGGTCCCGCCATCAGCGGATACGCTCTCCAGGCCACCCATTCGTTTTTCGCGGCATTCGCGATCTCTTGCGGAGTACTAATCCTTGGGATACTTGGGTACTGGATCGTGGTTGGACGTCCAGCCGAACTTTCTTGGATCGCCAGAGCGCCGGCCAACCGTCGAATGACGTATAGTGAAATTTCTAAAGAGTAGTGTGTCGATGGCGTGAGCCGCATCGAACCCGGAATTAGCGTGAATACTTGCAGTCCCGGTATTCACTATGGCTTAGGTGTTTCGGAGGGCTGCACAGGGGCAGCAGAACTTCCGAATCGCCGGAGAGTTGGCGTACGCTTCAGCAGTGCGCCCCCGGTGGGTATCTTCCTCCGAGTGCCCACCGGGAAAACTACTTGACCGCGACCATCGCCAAGCGAAATGCACGGTGCTCGACGCCAAATATCCCGCGTTTACAACCGGAGATCCGCGCTATCTTTCGCCATTTCGTAGAGCGGCGATAATTCGCGCAGCTTCTGCACTACATCGGTCACTTTCTCACCGGCGTAATCTATTTCCTCCTCCGTATTAAACCGCCCGATCCCGAATCGAACGGAAGAGTGAACCAAGTCGTCGCCTTTGCCAAGCGCCTTTAGAACGTAACTTGGCTCAAGAGTTGCCGAGGTACACGCAGAGCCGCTGGAAACGGCAATGTCATTCATACCCATCAGCAGGCTCTCGCCTTCAACGTACGCGAAGCTGAGGTTGAGGTTTTGCGGCAAGCGATATTTCATTGAGCCATTGATGTAAACCTCATCCAGGCCGTTCATCAGTTTGTCTCTCAATTTGTCGCGCAGAAAGCTCAGGCGTTTCGATTCCTCAGGCATTTCGCGTTTTGCAATTTCGCAGGCCGCCCCAAGCCCCACAATACCCGGAACGTTCAACGTCCCTGATCGCATGCCGCGCTCGTGGCCTCCGCCGTCCAATTGCGCAGTAATCTGAACGCGCGGGTTGCGGCGGCGCACATATAGAGCCCCCGCGCCCTTCGGCCCGTACAATTTGTGAGCCGTCAGAGACATCACGTCGATGCCCTCCGCTTCCACGTCAACCGGAATTTTGCCGATCGCCTGAACTGCGTCGCTGTGAACCAGCACGCCCTTTTCCTTCGCGATCTTGCCGATCTCATTCATTGGCTGCACAACCCCGATCTCGTTATTGGCATACATGATCGAGATCAGAATCGTTTTATCTGTAATCGCCTCCCGCAATTGATCGAGATCGATCCGCCCATCCTGCTTTACCGGCAGGTAAGTAACGCGCACGCCCTCTCGCTCCAAACGCCGGCATGTGTCGAGCACTGCCTTGTGCTCTGTCACCTGGGTGATGATGTGGTTGCCGCGATCCGCATACATCTCCGCAATCCCTTTCAGCGCCAGGTTGTTCGACTCCGTCGCGCCGCTCGTGAACACGATTTCCTTTGGTGTGGCCCCAATCAAATCCGCAATCTGCCTGCGCGCTTTTTCGACGGCTTCCTCAGCTACCCATCCAAAGCTGTGATTGCGAGATGCTGCGTTTCCGTAGTTCTGCATGAAATAGGGATTCATCGCGTCGAACACACGCGGGTCCATCTGCGTCGTGGCGTGGTTATCCAAGTAGATGGGCAGCTTCACGTTTATTTCCTTACCGAGCAACTTCCTGTCATTGCCGGCGTTTCAATCGGTCGTGCCATGGTTTGAAGGGCCACCAGCGGATGCGCCGTGGATTCCTTCATACCCTCCTCGGAGTCTTGCAGCATATCTTCAATGCTGAGGTCTTCCAACAATCGCAGGATCGCCTCGTGGATGCGCCTCAGCGGCCGCCTCACCGTGCAGCGGTCGACATGCCCGCAATACGAATCGGCCGTGAAGCAATTGGCGAGAACAATTGGTCCGTCAATTGCCCGAATTACTTCCAGTGCGGAAATCAGCCTTGGGTCCCGGGCCAGCCTGTAGCCGCCATTGGTGCCGTATTCGGAAACCAGAAAACCGGTCTTGCCGAGCTTCTGTAGTAGTTTTGATAAGACGGGCAGAGGAATGCCACAATCATCTGCTACCTCTTTGGCGCTGACCGCTTCGCCAGTCTCGCGCTGCCGGGCGGCAAAATGCTTGAGAGCAATCAGACTGTAATCTGCCTTCTTTGTGAGTCGAAGCATTCGGGAGTTGATCCGAACCGGACGAAGAGTTGATCTGCGACCAATGAGATCTCATTTCTTTATATCACGAGAACCAGGCCAAAAACGGCGCTATATCGGAAGTTTTATCCTAAACGGAATCAGCCACTTAAAAGCATCGGAAGCGGCTTTTCCACCCACCCGCTCCACACCCCCGGTAACGCTGCTCGCATGCTACACTCGTACCCGCGCTTGGCTTTCCCTAACCTCCTGACGTGATTCGGCTTTTCCGAGTTTTTATCCCCGCTAGCGTCGTCGGGCTTCTTCTCTCGGAAGTCCTCATTGTCCTTGGCTGCTACACACTGTCGGTCTGGGTCATCGGGCTCGATCCGTCCTTTTATCTTTTTGGTGAAAACAATTACTGGAAGCTTCTAGTTGTGACCGGCCTGGTCATTTTGTTGATGTATTTCCAGGATTTGTATACCGACCTCCGGATTGTTTCGCGCATCCTGCTAGTCCAACAGGTCTCTCTCTCAGTCGGTTCCGCACTGTTGATAATGGCGTTTTTGGGATATCTGAAGCCCGATTTTCTACTCGGGCGTTGGTTGATGGTTGTCGGCAGCGCGGGCGTGCTTGTGTTGCTGCCAATCTGGCGGATCTTTTACTGGAACTACATCGTCGCGGGCTTGCGGTCAGAGCGTGTGCTCTTGCTGGGCAATTCGAGCATTCTGGGAGAAGTCATCGCACAGCTTGCAGCTCGGCCGGAATTCGGCTATTCCATTCTGGGCTATCTGTGTGAAGACGCGCCATGCGAGTTCCCTATCACCTGCCTGGGAACCCTTGCCGATGTGCGGCGCGTCTGCGAGGAGTACAAGCCCACCAGAATCATCGTCGGAATGGCGGAGCGCAGAAATCGGCTGCCCGTCCAGGAATTGCTCGAAATCCGCTTCACCGGCATCAGGATCGAAGACGCATCGGATACCTATGAAATGGCCTTGCGGCGGGTCTGCAGCTGGAAGATCCAACCCTCGCAACTGATCTTTTCCTCCATGCTGGGTCCGCGCCCGCACGCTATCACCATCCAGAAGTTCTATTCCTTCATTGTGGGCGTGATCGGATTCGTGATCTTTTCCCCCTTGATGTTGCTGGCCGCCATCGCGGTTCGGCTCTCCTCGCCGGGTCCCGTGCTCTATCGCCAGCGCCGGGTCGGCTTGAATGGACATGTCTTCAACCTTTACAAATTCCGGTCCATGTACGTCGATGCGGAAGCGCGAACCGGAGCAGTGTGGGCCAAGGTCGGCGACCCTCGTATCACACCCATCGGCCGCTGGCTTCGCAAATTGCGGCTTGACGAGTTGCCGCAGTTCTGGAACGTAGTCCGCGGCGATATGGCAATCGTTGGCCCCAGGCCCGAACGCCCCGAGTTTGTGGATCTGCTCGCGCACCAAATTCCTTATTACCGCCAGCGCCTGGCAGTTAAACCAGGCATTACCGGCTGGGCACAGATTAACCACAAATACGGAGACTCCGAACTGGATGCAATGATCAAACTCGAATACGATCTGTATTACATCAAGAACGTTGCCCCGGCGCTGGATTTCTATATCATCTTCCACACCATTAAGGTGATGCTCCTCAGCCGCGGCGCACAGTAGTAAAGCGGAACCGCGCGCGTCAACAAGCGGAGCTCTCGAATCGGCCGTGAGCCCGAAACGGAGCCGGGAGCGTCAGCGACCTAGCTTAGTTCGCCGGCTCTTCATTCAGATCGTCGGCAACCTTAGAGCTTCTCAGCAACAGCGGAAGATCGCTGTTACGTGTGTGCCCCCACTCTGAAAGGGCAGCGGCAGCGCGTCATCTGCTCCCGTCCGTGCAATACGTTCCACAAGCCAGTTTGCCGCCTTTGCTCCAAACGAGGACGATTTTGTTTTCGTGGGGGCCAGCCGGAGTTTCTCGCCTGACAGCCGTCGCGTTTACTTTCAGAGTGATCATCAGGGTAACCGGCCATTTACTCGGTGAACGTGGAGCGGCTGGTGGAACCGACCGCGGTCGTTGCCGCCTGAGTCAGTGAACTGTCCTAGTCTTTCCAACATCCGATCGAGCATGCCCGATCCCTACAGAACGCCCGGTTTGTGTAGGGCGATGGGAAAACTAGATGACATTGCGCTGAAGGCGTGTGCCGCAAATCCCGATGAACTGATTGCCGGAGATCCCAAAAGTCTAAATTCCAGAAGTCGGCGCTTAGCCCTAGCATCACTGCCTTTTCCAGACATCGTTTTGTGTAATTGTTTTCTGTCCGTCAGGGCCGGGACCCCTATAGCGGGCGGTCATCGTTTGGTGGCCCGCTGACATTTTGACGTGGCGCACCGCAACTTCTTTGCCGCCTTTTGAATAAATGATTTCTTCGGAGCTGGGGCTCAGGTGCTTGAGAATGGCCGTGTCGTATGCGTTATTCGCAGGAAACCCTGTGATTTGCCCTCCGTCGATTGGCGCAATGATCCGCATCTTAATGGGGGAACTATCTGCTGCGGTTCCGTCAAATGCAAGCACCTGGGTAGCATCTTCGTCCGTGACAGTCAACGTCAATTCCTTGGGTTTGGGGTGATTCGTGTAGACCGATTTGGCAAGGTCGAGCTTCCACGTCCCGACCCACGGGTCATCAGCAGCCGCCGCAAGCGTCCCGGTGAGGATCGCCAGCGCGGCGAAAGAATAAACCGTTCTCGACAACAACATAGAACCTCCTGGCCTCGAATGATATCAGAAGGTTTGGCAAACTACAGATCCGGATGGTCTGGCCCACATTAGGTCTCACGAAACCGGCGACAGTTCGAACGTGTGCGCTACTCGAGTAGAGCGAGATCCACGCCGCGCGCCAATTCGTCGTTGTTGAACGTGCCGGCCGATACGGCATCTATCTTCAAATCGTAAACGCCATTCTTGAGGCCTATCACCCGCGACCTAATCCGGGGTCTTTTATCTTCCTCGTTATCGCCACAACCCTCCACGTGATAATGAGCAGGTTGAAGTACCTGGCCATCATCATCCTGGCTGCGTCTACTGGTGTCGCTCTTCTGCCGGCCGGCGTCGATCAAATCCTGCGCTTCACAGACGTCGCCAACCAGGCCGGCATCCGCGCCAGCATGCGCTGCGGCGGCCCAGAGAAGCAATGGATTCCGGAAGCGAACGGTAGCGGTGCGGCCTGGCTCGATTACGACAACGATGGATTTATGGATCTATTGATCGTGAACGGCGGAAGTATAGATCAGTTGCGAAAAACCATCGCCGGTGGAAAGGCAACGGCGGTACCGGGCGGCGTTTACCTGTTTCACAATTTGGGTAACGGGCGCTTCGAAGATGTCACTGAAAAAGCCGGACTCGCGAATCCTTATTGGGGGACCGGTGCGAATGCAGCCGACTACAACAACGACGGCTTTACCGACATTCTGATCACAAGCATCGGAGTAGATCTGCTCTACCGGAACAACGGGAACGGCACGTTTACCGAAGTAGGAAAGGCGGCCGGATTGCGCCAGAGCGTTGCCTGGCACACCGGAAGTGCATTCGGTGATTTCGACAGCGATGGCAGGCTCGATCTTTTTGTGACCGGGTACGTTGACATTCACAGTATCTCCTTCAGCGGTACGCCGCCCGTCTGCGACTACTTTGGGCAGCATGTCTTCTGCGGACCTATTGGACTGAAAGGCGAGCGAAGCGTTCTTTATCACAACAATGGCGATGGAACCTTTACCGATGTGACCAAGAGCTCCGGGATCGCGAACGTGCCGCCCGCGCACGGTTTTACGCCTGTAACCGGCGATTTCAACGGAGATGGAAAGCTCGATATCTTCGTAGCGAACGATTCCGATCCGAACTATCTATTTCTCAATCAGGGCGATGGAACATTTAAAGAAGCGGCATTGGACCGCGGCGTCGCTTATAACGCGGATGGACGTGCCCAATCGAACATGGGCGTTACTGTCGGCGATTTTGGTGGAGGCGGACGTCAGGATGTGCTCACCACCACCTTCAACAAAGATTACTTCCCGCTCTTCCGCCAGGATAAATCGGGCGTCTATGAGGAGGTGGCCGCGTCAGCCGGACTTGCAACCGCGACCATGAACTACCTTGGTTGGGCCTGCGGCCTGACGGACTTTGCGAACTCCGGCACACGCGACTTCTGGACCGCAAACGGCCACGTCTATCCGACCGACAAGAACTACTATGAACCCATTGCTATCTTTGGCAGCGTGCGCGGCAGGGCCGCCCAGGTTTATTCGTTTCCGCCCACGCCTGACAATTCCTACCGGGGAGGATGCACCGGCGATTTTAACAACGACGGCAAAGTGGATCTGCTGGTGCTCCCGATTTCCGGCGCGCCAGTTCTGCTCAGGAATGATACCGTGAACGGAAATGCGTGGGTTGGATTGAAGTTGCAAGGAACGCGCAGCAATCGGGATGCGATTGGCGCTACCGTAACGCTGGAGGCTTGCGGACGAACACAAAGCAGCTCAGTCCGCAGCGGCGGCAGCTATATCTCGCGCAATGATCCGCGCCTGCATTTTGGTCTGGGCGCATGCAACAAGGTCGATCGCGTAAGCATTCACTGGCCCAGCGGAATCACGCAGGTATTAACGAGTGTCGCGATGAATCGATACTCCGTAATTAGGGAAAGCCAATGATGTCAAATGCTGTTTGTCCGCATCTGCTCGGCGAGATACTCCGAAGCCCGCATGGAAAGCGCCAGGATTGTCATAGTCGGATTCTGCCATCCGCAGGTGACAAAACTCGCGCCATCGACCACGAATAAGTTCTTAAGGTCGTGACTCTGGGACCACTTGTTCAGAACACTCTTCTTCGGATCATTTCCCATCCGGCACGTTCCTACTTCATGAATGCTGTAACCCGGAGGATTTACGCGGTCCGTTTTGCAAATAAGTTCCCAGCCGGCTTCGTGAAACCATTCTTCGATTGTGTCGGCTGCATCCTTGGTCAGGTTGCGCTCGTTCTCTGAATCGCGCGCTTCGATATGCAGCACCGGAATGCCCCACCGGTCGGTGACTTTGTCATCAATCCGGACATGGTTCTCATAGCGAGCGACACGCTCGCCGAAAATTCCTCCAGAGATGCACGAGTTAGCATAACTGTCCAGCTTCGCTTGTAACTCTGCGCCATACAGCGGGAAGAAATTGGGACTCGCGCTTCCTCCGCTGTTGATGTGAACGCAATAGCCCTTAATGAAATTGCGCTTATCGCTCTTTTTGAGGTTTCGGAATCGCGGAATAAACGCGCTGCCGCCCATCAGGCCCGGAGGCGCTTTTCCGTCGCGAGCTTCCGGAACCGATGCCACTACGGAAACTCCATACATCTGGTCAACCAGGTAGTGCCCCATTACGCCGCTGGAGTTCGCGACCTTTGAATTCAGCAGCAGGCGCGTGCTTTCGAGGCACCCGGCGGCCAGCACCACCGCTCGCGCCTTCACATGCATTTCGCGACCCGAATGCCGGTCAACGAAATGCGCCCCGGCCGCAAGTCCGGTATCCTTGTCCACGCTGATTTGCCGGACAATTGCGTTCTGCACAATGTCCAGTTTCCCGGTCGCTAATGCATCCGGTAAAAGGAGGTTGATCGAACTCGCCAATCCGTCCTTCCCAAGGGCGGAGCGCCACTTAGAAACTTGCACGCCGCGTTTGTTGGCGATCTCCGTCACACGTTTGATCGTTTCGGTGTCGGGCGGGTAGGGAGTATCTACGAAATCTCCGTCCGGAAATTGCGGCCAGCCTTCCTTACGCCCGGCTACCCGAAAAATTCGCTCCACGCGCGAATAGAAAGGAGCCAGGTCCTCCAGACTAATCGGCCAGCTATCGCCGGTACCATCAATTTCTGCCGCTTTAAACTCGAAATTGCTTAAGCGGAATGACTGGCGCGCCCAGAAGAGCGACCGGCCTCCCAGCACCCGGACACGCACCCAGTTATACGGCGCATCCGGGGGGCAGGTATATGGCACTTCTTTTTCATCCACCCATTGATTCGCGTTGAATTCGTTCGCTTGGAAGACATGCGGCAGACGACCCGGCTTGTTGAATCCACGATAGGGCAGCTCGTAGGCATGCTTGATGCTTCGATCTTTGTCGTAATCGGCTTCCGGGCCGGCATTCAGCATCAGGCACGAGATGCCTTTTTGCGTCAAAATATTCGCGGCCATACCGCCCGAGTGGCCTGACCCGACTATCAGAACGTCGTATGTCTTGATTGGCATTTCGTTATCCTTCGCTGATTGGGTCGATCGGAGCCCAGTAATATCCGCTTGTCCGGGAGCCGCGAGAGAAACGACGTCCGGATTTCTCCGCCGCAAGCGCCCATTCGCGTGAATTCATCGTCGCGGTCCGGAGATCCTCGTGTACTTGCGTTATGAAGTTTTGCACTGGATCGCTTGGCAGGTCCTCCGGCCACGGCCTCACTACCAGCAGAGGCCGCAAAATGGCGTCAGCCTGCTGAGCCTCCAAATCGCAAAATGATCTCTGAAATTTGTCCTTGGCCTGTTGTTCCAGGCTGTCGAGACCCGATAGATAAAGTTTCTGCCGGTCCTCTGGTGAGGCACTGATCAAAAAATCCAGGAACTCGGGAGCTTGTGCCTCGATAGCGCCCGGATTGTTCTTCAGCGGCGGTTGAAGCATGCCCCCTAGCTTTTGCAGCGTCGCAAACTGAATCTTGTTAAAGTAATTCGGCGCAGGCCGCGCCGCCAGATCGCAGGCGATCACCGGCAGGTGCGGAACATCAGTGGGTCCGAATTGCCGCACGGGAGTACGCGCTTCGGGAGGCGGCTGTGCCGCTTTGGTGTTTGCCGCTTTCTGTTCTTCCGCCAGCACGGCGGGAGCGATGGGGCTAATCAATAAACTGCGAACAAAATTCCGGCGTCTCATACTTGTAACAGCATGCATTATGTCATGACTATTCTCTTCCTCACGGGCATTCCGGCCTTGGCTGGATCGAACTCCTCCCAACTCCCCGATGGCCCCGGGAAAGAGACCGTGCAGAAGGTCTGCAGCGGATGTCACCCGGCGCAGATTGTTCTAAGCCACCGCGATACGAAAGACGGCTGGGCGCTGATCGTAACCGATATGGTGAACAAAGGCGCCAACGGGACCGATGATGAATTCAACACCATCATCGATTACCTTTCCGCCCATTTCCCGAAGGATTCCGGCTCTAAAGCCACGCCCAAAAGCTCGGGAGCGAAGGGCCGGCAATTATGAGCGGGATTGCTGCGCTTCTGTTTTTCGCCGCGCTGGCTTTTCCGCAAATTCAGACGCTTGTCGAAGCCGGAAAACTGACCGAAGCCGAGGCAGCCGCCCGGCAATATCTGGATGCTCACAAAACCTCTGCCGACGCACACTACCTGCTTGGCTACATACTCTTCAAGGAAGATAAGCCGCAGCTTTCGCTAGCTGAATACGCTGCTGGCGCGCATTACCATGCCCCGGGCGCGCTGGAACTGGAAGTGATCGGCTCTAATTACTTCCTGCTCGAAAATTACGCCACGGCGGACAAGTGGCTGACGCAATCGGTCGAAAAGAATCCGAATAATCCGTTGGCGCTCTATCTCCTCGGCCGTGCGAAATACAACCGGAAGCATTTCGAAGAAGCTGTCCATTTCTTCACGGAATGCCTGAAGCTTGATCCGAAAAACGTTGAAGCCGAGGACAACCTTGGGCTTTCGTATGAAGCCTTGGGCCAAACGGATGACGCACTCGCAGCGTATCGGGCTTCCGGTGCCTATTTGCATTTAGGCGCTCTGCTATTAGAGAAGAACCGGCCCGCCGAATCCGTCCCGTATCTTCTGAAGGCTGCCCAGATCGCTGCCCATGATTCGCGCGCCCACCGCGAACTCGGGAAAGCCTATCTCGCCCTCAACAAACTCGAACCTGCCCAAGACGCGCTTGAAGCTGCGGTTCGGCTCGATCCGCAAAACGGCCCGACGCACTTTCTGCTCGCCCAGGTTTATCGAAAGCAAGGCCTTTCTGACAAGGCGCGCATCGAAACCCAGCGTTATGCTGAACTGACCGGCGGCCATTCGTCGCCCGACGATCCCCTTTCCGAAACCCAATCGCTCGTTAAGCTTTCCCGGTTCAGCGACGCGGAACAAGTGGTCCGCCGCTATCTCGAAATCCATAAAAGCTCAGCCGACGCACATTACCTGCTCGGCTATATTCTCTTCAAGCAGCAGAAGGCCAAAGAATCCCTGGCCGAATACACTCAAGGCGCAAGGTATCGCACTCCAAGCGCGCACGATCTGGAGGTGGTCGCCGGCGACTATGTCCTGCTGCATGATTACGGCGATGCCGATAAGTGGTTTACCAAATCGGTGGAGTGGAATCCGGGGAACTTTCAGACGTTGTATTACTTGGGCCGCACGAAATACAACGAGAATCGCTTTGAAGAGGCCATCGAAGTTTTCGAGCGAT
>Ga0134125_10002991_pt1 | contig 19807 bp, 22 predicted proteins | sample KB31751_FD_96464 | JGI IMG/M metagenome (GOLD analysis project Ga0134125, IMG submission 96464) | Terrestrial soil microbial communities with excess Nitrogen fertilizer from Kellogg Biological Station, Michigan, USA - KB3-175-1 | ecosystem: Environmental > Terrestrial > Soil > Unclassified ... | reverse complement strand
TGGAAAGAAACTTTATTATTTACTGTGCGCTTACCGTATTTTTTAGTGAGGTCTTTTGCAAAAATCGTCTGGTTCAAAAAATTTTTTTATAAAAATACGGCAATGAAAATAAATGGAAGAATCGTGACATATCTTTTAGCTTTTTATGCGGCAAAAAATGAACTTTTTAAAGTTAGAAAACGATGTTATTGATTCGTTTGCTGTTATTAGGGAAACGCGATTATCAGATTCCCAAAGCTTCTTTTAGCTTGACGTATCCGGCTTTGCTCACAGGCAACTTTTCTCCAGTGGTTAATAATAATAAATGACTGTCTTTTTCATAAACATCAATTCGTGTAATGAGCTGTGTGTTCACCAGGTAAGAACGATGAATTCGAACAAAATGATAAGCGCCCAAGGATTGTTCAAAAAAATTCATGGTGCGCTTCTTTAAAAAAGAACCTTCGGCGGTAATAATTTTTACATAATCATCAGCGGCCTCCAGGAAATGAATTTTATTAACCGGAATAATTTTTATTTTATTGCTATCTTTTACTACGATGCGGTTTTGCTGCAAAGGAGAGCTGGCAGCCGCTTCTATCACTTGTTGTGTAGAAGTGTTGGTTGAATGCTGCAAATATTTTTGAATCGCCTTTTCAAATCTTTCTTTGCTGAAAGGTTTTAACAAATAATCTACCGCGTTTGATTCAAAAGCTTTTATTGCAAATTCATCAAAGGCGGTTGTAAAAATTACAGCAGGTGGGTTTTCTATCAGTTCCAACATTTCGAATCCATTGATTTTTGGCATTTGAATATCCAAAAAAATCAGATCAGGCTGATGCTGTTGGATCGCTTTTATTCCTTCAAACCCATCCGCACATTCTGCAGCTAAATCAACATCGGGATAAGATTGCAAATATTCTTTTACAATTCCTCTTGCCAAAGGTTCATCATCTATAATAATCACTTTCATGATTTTTTTTGTTTTTTATTTTCATCACCATCCAAAATTTTTGGAATCAGAATCTTTGTAATAAAATGTTCCTTGTCCTTTTTTGTTTGTAAAAGATCATTTCTTGCAAACAAAAGAAATAATCTTCTTTGAACAGAAGAAAGGCCGAAGCCGGTCCCCTTAAAAGGTTGTGCAGTTTCAGCATCAAATGGGTTTTGCACCTCAATTTTTAGATGCCCGTCTTCTGCTATCACTGAAATTTTAATGACCACATCCCCAATCGTATCATACAAGCCAAACTTGATCGCATTCTCTACAACCGGCTGCAGCAGTAATGCCGGCAATTTAAACGGCAACACATCATCCTGGTAAATGATTTCCGTTTGCAGCCTGTGTCCAAATCTTACTTTTTCGATGTCCAGGTAAAGTTGCAAATATTTTAATTCTTCTTCCAATGTGTTCCACTGCTGTTCATCTTTTCTTAAAGTACCACGCAAAAACTCGCTCAATTGCTGAATCATGTGGCGCGCTTTTTCAGGATCGAACCCTGTAAGTGCGCTGATAGAATTCAAACTATTGAATAAAAAATGTGGTTGTAATTGCTGACGCAGTTTAAATAATTCGGCTTCTTTAGCCAGTTTTTCTGCTTCCGTTTTGCGACTGTTTATTTCTTTCTGATCCTGCTGACTGTACCACAATAAACTAAACATACTCATGCTGCTGATCAGTAAAAATCCAGCTCCAAATCTAATCGCCCACGTAGAACGAATTACTTCTGTATAACCATCGCCTTTTTTAAAGATCATCCATGTTGCACCTTGCTGCGCCAGCATCCAAAGGAAACTGAGTGTTAGACTTACTACAAGTATGTACCAGTATTTTTCCTGCCTTGGCAGGTAATATTTCATGTTGTTGCTGATAAAAAAACAACAGAAGGCAAGTAACACATTGCTCACAATACTGTCTGTGATTGCATGCGTTTCGTCAATATTTAATTGCCGCAGCATGATGTATTGCAGCAACATCCAAAGCAGCCACCAGACGGTAAAAAAATAGCGTAAACGTTTGTCAGATAAAATAGAATTTGCCAAACTGCCTGTTTTTTAATTCATTTGAAATGTCTTTTGCAAACATCTTTCATGCAAATACTTTGCACGGTTATTTATACTCCTGATGTAGTCATTTACGTTTTCTTCTTCACAAATTTTAGAATACAGTTCGACACCGTCGATCAAATTATCCAGCGGATGTAATTCCGCTACGTCAATAAATTTCCAATGCACTGGTTTATTTTTATCGTTAAGGAAATTATCCTCTTCGTTATCGCCCATGATGCGTGCTTTTTGAAATGCATGCATATCATCTTCCGCTTCGATAAGCCTTAATTGTTCATCAAACTGAGCCGTGTGGTTTCCGTCGCCACAAATAATTCTGTAAACAATTTTTGCAAGATACCATTTCATATAAGTGAATTTAAAATGAAAATTAATTTTAGTAATTGGTTACTTCAATGCCACCAAAAACACACGATCCTTTCAGCCGGATAATTTTGTTAGAATCCGGTATGCTGTTATTAAAACTGCGCTTATCATCCACACCGCCAAACACAGCAGATATTTCGCTTTTTACATCCCAGTTTGATGGAATAATTAATTTGGTGCCGCCAAAGACATTGTTGACTTCGAGCTCGACCGGGTGTTGAATATCAGCCTGCATAAAATTGATTTCAGAACCGCCCATAAAACTTACCACTTCCCCTCCTTTAAAATTTTTTGATTGAACGTTTTTTTTAATTCCGCCAAAGACTGATACCACATCAAGGTATTCTGCATTATCGTTGAACTGCTCATTGCCGCTGGTTGTAGCGTCAGTATTATTGGTAAAATTTCCGGGAGGGATTCCAAAGCGGCTGTTCATTCTTACATGCCTTCTTTGCCAGCGATCGTGCCTGCTACAGCTGCTACCACGAGGACGAAAAAGAAACATCAGTCCGACAGCGATCAAGATTGCGGGCACGATGTAATTATGAAAATCAATTCCCGGAATCGATTGATCTACAAAAAAAATAGCGCCAATTAAAATCATGATAAACGATCCGGGATTGTGGAACCTGCTTTTGATGCCGACAAATAAGCCAATCACCATCAATAAGACGGGCCATGTAAAAATCCATCCGGGAATGGGCGCACCCATTTTATAAGCTAATAAAAGAAAACCCGCGCCTAATAAAAATAAGCCGCTCCAGATACGCGAACCGTGGTTTATTGGTTGTCTTTCAAAATTATTTTGTTCCATTATAATCGTTTTTTTTGTTTTTAATTTGATGAAGCAAATTTAGAATGAGATGAATCCCTGGAAAAGGAGCATTAGGTTTAAAGTATTAAAGCATCGGTAAATACTTTGAAAATGTCGGTAAAGGAATAAAACAATTTGGCCTCGGAACTTTTAAACCGGTGTCTGTAAATTTGCCTCCTATGGGTCAAAAAAAATTACAACGATTTTCAGAAATAAAAAGCTTTCCCAATGTGTTGGAATATCCTGAAAATATGCAGGGAAAATGGAATGTTTTTTTTAAAAATAACAATCCAATAATTCTGGAACTTGCTTGTGGCAAAGGGGAATATGCAGTAGGGCTTGCGCGATTACATCCCGAAAAAAATTTTATCGGTGTAGATATCAAAGGCAACCGGTTGTGGGTAGGAGCAAAATTTGCCTTAAAAAATGATTTGAAAAATGTTGCTTTTTTGCGAACTCAAATAGATAAAATCAGCCAATACTTTTTAGAAGATGAAGTCGATGAGATCTGGATCACATTTCCCGATCCGCAGCTTCGTTTTTCTAAAGCAAGAAAGAGGTTAACGCATCCTAAATTTTTAAGATTGTATCAACAAATTTTAAAAACTCACGGCAAAATTCATTTAAAAACTGATTCTCCTGATTTGTATTTTTTTACAAAAAAAGTTGTTGAACTATATAAACTTACTTTGATTTCTGATATCAATAATGTTTATGCAGAAGAATCTTTAACACCTGAACTGGCGATTCAAACTCATTATGAAAAACTGGACATTGCAAATAGTAATGCCGTTTTTTATTTGTGTTTCACTTTGCCAAAAAACCTTTCTGAAGATGACGAAAAGCTTGCTGCTTTTTTAAAAGAAAATCAAAATGAAAGATGAAAATTTTATTGAAGGAATTCATTTTTATTTTGACAAAACAGGACTAATGGTTTTGACAGAAAAATATCATTTGCTGCGAGGATACTGTTGTGGCAATGGTTGCAGGCATTGTCCATACGATTACGATAATGTAACAGATGTAGAAAAGAGAGAATTATTGAGGAGAAGGAAAATGGATAAAAAATAGTATTCATTTTCAACAAATAAAGAAATACGATTAATTTCTGTTTTCCTTTCTTAATTATCGATGCTATTTTCTTTTAAAAATCGGAACGGTACTGCATGCTTCGCCATACATTATACTTTTTGCAACCGGCCGTAACAATTTGGCAATTTCAACATAAGCAGTTTCAGGAATTTTTTTATCTCCACATCCTTTTACGACAATTCTAGCGTCTTCATATTCCTTTACGTTTATTTTGTCTAAATTCTTTAAAAATAAGATATTAAAAGCTTCTTTTTCATTTCCAAAAATTACGTCCGCGGCATAAGGTTGCAGATAACTAACAGCCAACATATAAGCCCACAATGGAATGATGGCATCTGCAGAACAGGTAATGGCTACATTTTTATTTTGATAAATACTCCAATCTATACTTTTCAATGCTTCCCGGTAATCCTTTTCTTTCAAAATCAACTCCATGACCAAATAATTTTTTAAATCAAACTCAACCACATCTTCTTTTGGATAAAAGTCTTCGAGATCAATTGTTTTTAATCCGCTCTGTGCTACTTTATTCACAATAATATCTTCCATCATTTTTCATTTTGATGTAAAGTTACAAAATCATTTTTGGTGTTATTTCTCCCTTTGCTGCCAATAAAAAAGCCATCAGAACGACGGCTTTTTTACTATACAATATTTTTATTTCTAGAAAAATCTGCTTCTGTTGTCTTTGATATCCGCAATTTTTTTCAAAGCCTGGAAAGATTGTCCCAGTGCAGATTGAATATTTTTATTCAATTCTTCGTTCATCTGAATTTTTTCAATTTCAGGGGAAACAACAGGTTTTGAAGAAACACTATTTACTTTTATCACAAAAACTCCTGTATTTCCGGCAAATGCAGGAGAAACTTTTGTTTGATATTCTTTATCAAATGCAGCACCTGCAACTCTTGGTTCATTTCCGATTCCATTGATAATTTTTGCATCAAAAGTAAGTGTAGAATCTGCTCCGCTGGTTAATACCTGCAGATGATATGGCGCTGCAGCCGCTTCTAAAGTAGTAGGATTATTAAGCTTCTTTTTGATCTCGTCTGCTTTTTTCATATTCATAACTACTCCTTCAACCATAGGCCTGGCAGTGTTTACATCCGGTAATCCTTTCTTTAATTTTTTATCGACAATCGCTACCACATAGTCATCCTTTATTGCAAACGGGTCAGAAACCTGTCCTTCTTTTGCATCAAAGGCCCATTTAATAACTGGCCGTGCATCCTGCAAAGCTCCAAGCTGATAATCATTCTCTTTTACCTCAACCGGAACAGTTACTTTTTTCAAGCCATTTTTAGCAACATAATCGTTAAACGATTTCTCATCCTTTGCCATTCCTGATAATTTTATTGCCGCTGTATTCGCTGCATTGATCGTTTGATCGCTCGGCGCAATTTCTTTTGCCATGTAAGCAATTTTATAAGTAGGCTCCGGATTTTTCTTATCAAGGATCTCGATATAATGCCATCCAAATTGTGTCTTAACTACTTTTTTAGTTTCTCCTTTGTCGTTCAATAAAAAATCAGCAAATTCTTTTGAAAAATTTTCACTTTGAATGGTCATCAGATCAAACGTCATTACACCGTTTTGTTGTTTCGCCGCCTGATCGGTAGAATATTTTACTTCCAGCGAATCGAAATTAGCACCGCCTTTTATTGCGGTTGCAATACTATCAGCAATCCTATGTGCCGTACTGTCGTCCATTAGAGGTTGTTGTGTTTGTGGATCTACGGTTCCTAATAAAATATGACGGCATTCGATGCTATCAGGCATTATTTTGGTATCAATTTTTTTCGCAAGAACAAAGTTTTTCCCGTCTTCATAAGGACCAAAAACGCCGCCATTTGGTAAATCAATAATAGAGTCTTTGTTGGGAACCTGCAGCTTTGATTTTGGAATATAACCATCAAAAAATGGAACTGCTGAAGAATTTCTGCCAAGAAAAAATTTTGCATTTGAATCTGCTGCAAATTCCGGTTTCAAATCTTTTAAAGACTGCAAAATTCGCGCGCTATCTGCTGCATTTGCTGCTGCGCTAAAAGATACATAAGAAATGATCCGACCCGCTTCCTGCTGGTATTTTGCTTTATGATTATCAAGATAATTCTGAATGTCGTTGTCCGTTACTTTTACAGCACTGTCACTAATCGCTGTATACGGCACTGCAACATAAGATATATTGGCAAACTGATTTTTTTCTACGCTCATTTCTTTTGTAAGCCACTTCGGCTGATACATACTTGCCGCAATCAAGGAAGTATATTTTGTATATAAACTGTTCAGGCGCATTGGATCTATCACTTGCGAAATGATCGCATTTCTCTGCTCTTCATTTTTATTTTTCTTGGTCTGCGCCCACCATTGTTTTGCTTGTTCGATATCATACTGACCGGTTTGTTTATCGGTAAAAGCCTGTTTCAAAGTTTGTGGAGCGTCGTTACTAAACATGATGCTGCTCATTTCATCTGGCGTAAACGTGATGCCCAATTTTTCAAATTGTCCGTCAACCACTTTTTCTGCAACCATTTGATTCCACACCGATTCCATAATCTGGTTATTTTGTGAACTTCCTGCATCCGGATATTGTTGCTGAATTTCTTTTACTTTATCGTTAAACGTGTTGAGGTCAATTTTTTCGCCGTTTACCACTCCAAGCGTTGATGTGTTGTTGTTCCCAAAGATTGAACGGCCGCTGCTCATAGAATCCATTAATATAAAACCGATAAGACTGATTGCAATCAATGCAATTACGATTACAGCCCCTTTCTCACGGATAGTCTGAATGATTGACATGTTGTATTTACTCTAAATTTTGTGAATAAGGCCGCAAAAATAGTGTAAAATAAGATAGGAACAAACTGTGGATAACGTATTGGGATTGGCGCTGGCGGCGTTTTCGGCAAAATTTATTATTTAAAATTTCTGAAGAAAAATAACTGTATCGACGAGGCACAATTTTAGAGTTTATAAAACAACGTGATCTGTTGAATAAGTCAGCTTTTAATTTGTGAAAATTCTATGCCGGTCCTTGATAATGACAGGACATAATTTATGTAATGCGTGATTCAAAAAATACTTCTCAACATCGGTGTGTGTAAAAATTATTTTTTGTGTGGGGAAACCCGGCTAACACAAATTTTATTTCTGAATAACTTCTAATAACTCTCTTCGCTTTTCCACATTCTTCCATTTCTGGCAGAAGAAGCAACAATTTTTCCAATCCCAATTCACACTTTTCGAAAATAAATGTTTCATTTTTTTATCAACATGCTTTTTTATTAACGGTTGTTAAAAAGATCGTTTAAATAAAGATGAATGTTAAAAGCATGATGTTAGAAGCATGTGGATAAAGGTGGATAAGAAGGAAGTTTTAAATTTGCATCAAAATAAAAATTCAATCTATCCACAAATTCACACTCATAATAGTAATAGGCTTTTAAATAAAAAAGGTATTAATAATAAATACTATGGCAAATATTCACATTGAAGAAGCAAAAAAAAATTTAGAAAAAAAAGGTTTTCTGGATTTGGATATTGACGTTAACTTAGACCTCTTTGCAGAAATTGAACGTTTAAAAAAAGAAAAAAATGCCATCATACTTGCCCATTATTACCAGGAACCGGATATTCAGGACGTTGCCGATTTTATTGGTGACAGCCTTGCTCTTGCACAAAAAGCACAATCCACCGATGCGGATATAATCGTTTTTGCCGGAGTCCATTTTATGGCTGAAACTGCTAAAATATTAAACCCAAACAAGAAAGTATTATTACCTGATTTGAAAGCCGGTTGCTCACTTGCTGATTCTGCACCTGCTGATCTTTTCAAAAAATTCAAAGAACAATATCCTGATCACCTCGTAATTACCTACATCAATTGTAGTGCCGGAATGAAAGCGTTGAGCGATATTATTTGCACTTCTTCCAATGCGGAAGCAATCATCAATAGCTTGCCAAAAGAACAGAAGATCATTTTTGCGCCGGATAAAAATTTAGGAGCTTACTTGATTAAGAAAACGGGAAGAGATATGGTATTGTGGAATGGAGCCTGCATTGTTCACGAGATATTTAGCCGTGAAAAAATAACGAAACTAAAAATACGGCATCCGAATGCGAAAGTAATTGCTCATCCGGAATGTGAAGAACCTGTTTTAGAACTTGCCGATTTTATTGGAAGTACGAGCGGTTTATTAAAATATTCGAAAGAAAGTCCGGCAACAGAATTCATTGTGGCAACAGAATCTGGAATCATTCATCAAATGCAATTACAAGCGCCTTTAAAGACGTTTATTCCCGCTCCACCTGACAATTCCTGCGCGTGCAATGATTGTCCTTTTATGAAACTGAATACACTGGAAAAATTGTATTTATGCATGGAATATGAAGAGCCGGAAATTGTTATGGATGAAACATTACGAATGGCTTCTAAAAAACCAATTGAAAGAATGTTAGCAATAAGCGCAAAATACGGTTTGTAAAAAAAACGCCATTCTTAAAAGGAATAGCGTTTAGAAAAGGCTTTAAAGAAATAAATTAATAAACTGTTGGATTAAGAGACAGGATCATCGCTACCAACGCAATAAGTAAAACAACATACACGCCGAAACCAATCCATGCCCATTTTCTTCTGTTTCTATCTACATCTCTATCACCTGTGATAATATAAGCAATTAAAACACCGATAAGACCAAGAAAGAATCCAAGAGCAAAACCACCGAGGTGAAAGCCGACGGAATGATCCTCCCCAGACATCATCTTCAGTAATTTTTGATTAGTAACAGTTCCATCCTCAGCAATACTTTTTCTCAATTTTTTTTGTCCCGCTTTAAAACTCATTTTCTCAAAGAAATTCAAATGCTTACCACTTATCTTTTCATAATCTTTTACATTCATTTTCGAAAAATCCATTAACGAAATTTGCATATGGTTTCCGATAGGTAAATAAATTTCAGTTGCTTTTTTAGGCAGGTGAGAAACCGCCGAAGCTGCGAAAGAGGTTGCAAAAATGGCAAATGCCGTAACGAAAAGAAGGACTTTTTTCATAAAAAGTAATTTTGGTTTATGTGATTTTTAAATAAAAGAGATTAACGTGACAAAATAAAAGTTATTGTTAAAAAAAAGCCGCTTTTTATCAAGCGGCTATTAAAAGGTATTTAACTCATATCTATAGTAAAGAAATAAGTACAATAACCAATGCTACACCAAATCCGATCCATGCCCATTTTTGGCGGTTTTTCTTCACAGCCTGATCACCGTTTATAATATAAGACAAGAGAACGCCAATAAGTCCTAAAAACAGGCCCAGGGCAAACCAACCAATATTAAAACCTGTTCCCGGATCTGCTGCCGACATTGCTTTCAACAATTTTGTGTTGGTAACTGTTCCGTCGGCCGCTATACTGTTTCTTAATTTTTTTTGACCCGCTTTGAAACTCATTTTTTCAAAGAAATTCAGATGTTTTCCACTCAATTTTTCATAATTCTTTACGCTAATAACGGATAGCTCTTGCAAAGAAATTTGAGTGTTTGGAGCAATAGGTAATAATATTTCTGACGCTTTTTTAGGAACGTAAGAAAAGCCAGTGGATGCAAAAGAAGTCGCAACTACTGCAAAGGCAACAAGGAGAATTGTAACTTTTTTCATAATGATGTTTTTAGTTTAGACCACAAATTAAAACATTTAGGAAAATTAACAAATAATTAATTCTTATTTTTTAGATTGTTTTGATGTGTCAGCAACCGGAGAAATAAGGGCAATTCTTCTGTAGTAAATTTTATAAACTCTTTCTTTAATCATTAGTAATAAATTGTAAAAATCATTTCAAAACCTCCCTCGCAATTACTATTTTTTGTATCTCGCTGGTTCCCTCACCGATAGTGCAAAGCTTACTATCACGATAAAATTTCTCTACAGGAAAATCTTTGGTATAACCATAACCGCCAAATATCTGAACCGCATCAGTAGCCACTTTCACGGCTATTTCACTGGAGTAATATTTTGCCATCGCTGATTCTTTCGTTACATTTTCCCCTTTTATTTTTAAAGCGCACGCCTGATCTATCAGCAACTCCGCAGCCTTTATTTCTGTAGCCATATCTGCCAGTTTAAAGGCAATCCCCTGAAATTCTACAATTGGTTTTCCAAACTGATGCCTTTCTTTGGCATATTGTACTGATGCTTCATAGGCGCCTTTTGCGATTCCCAATCCGAGCGCTGCAATGGAAATGCGGCCACCATCAAGTACTTTCATCGCTTGTTTAAAACCATCACCCACTTCGCCCATGCGTGCAGAATCCGGAATTCTGCAATTGTCAAATATCATTTCTGCGGTTTCGCTGGCGCGCATTCCTAATTTATTTTCCTTTTTTCCGCCGCTAAATCCCGGAGTGCCACGCGGGACGATAAAGGAAGTAGAATTATCTCTTGTGTGAGGTTCACCGGTTCTGCAAATCACCACTGCCACATCACCGCTTTTTCCATGTGTGATCCAACTTTTTGTTCCGTTGATTACCCATTCGTTACCATCTTTTTCTGCAATACATTGCATGTTCCCGGCATCGCTTCCGGTGTTTGGTTCTGTCAAGCCCCATGCGCCGATAAACTCTGCAGTTGCTAATTTTGGTAGATATTTTCTTTTCTGCTCTTCATTTCCAAACGCAAGGATATGGCCGGTGCATAAAGAATTGTGCGCTGCTACAGATAATCCGATCGAACCACAAACTTTGGCGATTTCACTAATAACTGCTACATATTCGAAATAGCTTAAGCCGCTGCCACCGTATTCCTCAGGTACTAAAACACCCATCAGTCCCAATCTTCCCAATCCTTTCAAAACGTCAACCGGGAATTCCTGTTTTTCGTCCCAAATCATCATATCAGGCCGGATAAACTGATTAGCAAATTCTCTGGCAGTTTCTGCTACCTGCACGGTTATTTCATCTTTAGAAAAATCCATAAATTATTGTTGGTTTAAGGAGCACAATATAAAACGAATAAATTCTCTTCTTCGTTTACAGATAAGAAATCGCATTATTTCTTTCTTTGCTGATGGAATATTAAATACAATTTTTATGCTCAATTGTTATATTGTTTAAAATTTAGCTGCCCAGCGTTCGTACAAATTAATCAGTAGTTAAATAGGGAAAGGCTTTATTATAAATATCATCTGTTACAGTCATGATTTTTTTTATTTCTTCTGTCGATTGAAAGTTGCCATGTTGCTTCCGATATTGAAAAATCGCATTGGCAATATAATATCGTATATAAGGATGAGATTTCATTTCATCAACAGAAGCTGAATTAATATTTATCTTTTTTATTGCTTTACTGTTTACAATTAATTGCGGTTTTATTTTTTGAAATGTAGAATCCGGAAGCAAATACGTTTCACCAACTTGATCAATTGAATAAAAGCCGCCAAGTTTTTCTCTAAAAGAAATAATTCGATTGGCAAGTCTGCTTCCAATACCCGGAAGTGCAATAAAAGCATTTGAATCTGCAAAGTTGATGTCGATTTTATCGAAAGATTTTTTACTTGTATAGCTTGCTTTTTCTGAAAATTGTTTTTCATGAAAATGCGAAGAATTTTTGTCAGTACTTTTTATAGAAACATAAGGAATAAGGCGGTTTGCATCAGTTTCGCTCATGCCCCAGATCTTTTTCAAGTCCTCAGGCTTATAAAATTTTCCGCCCTTTGAAACATATTTGTGAATGGTGTTGGCGACTTTTTCCCTGATACCCAATCTTACCCAATCATCTATTGATGCAATGTTTGGATCAAAATAAAAGAGTTCTCCTTTTTTTGTTGATTCGTATTTGTCATCTGAAGAAAAATTATTTTGATATTCATGTTGATTTTTAGAATAAAGTTTTTTCGAGGAAGAATCCATTTTTAACTGCGCGATTTCTTCTTCAAATTTTGAAGTATCGATACTTCCTTCTTTGCTGAAATATGGAAATAAAAAGGACAAAAAAATCAAAGCAATGATCATGGAAATTATATAGATAATTCCACGTCTTTCTTTTTTCGTAAAGCTGAAGTAATCATTTAAAAACCGCCACATTGCAGATAATTTTAAAAGTAAATTACTACTAAATATCATAATACTAAAAAAGGCTGCAAACTTTTTATAAGCAACCTTTTTTTATTTACTTAGTATAATTTTTTAATTAACTTTCTTTCACTTGTTCATTCTCTTCCCCTCTTTTTTCGGGTCTCATTTGTGGAAACAACAATACATCCTGGATAGACGGCTGATTGGTAAGCAACATCGCCAAACGATCAATTCCAAATCCAATACCACTTGTAGGTGGCATTCCATATTCAAGAGCGCGCAAAAAATCATAATCAATAAACATCGCTTCATCGTCTCCCCGTGCCATCAATTTTGATTGTTCCTCAAAACGTTCTCTTTGTTCAATCGGATCGTTTAATTCCGTATACGCATTCGCAATTTCTTTTCCGTTTACAATCAATTCAAAGCGCTCTACCAATCCCGGCTTGCTGCGATGTTTTTTAGTAAGAGGACTCATTTCTACCGGATAATCGATAATGAAAGTAGGTTGGATAAAATGACTTTCACATTTTTCAGAAAAAATTTCATCGACCAGTTTTCCTTTTCCCATTGTTTTATCAGCGTGGATGCCCAACTGCTGGCAAACTTCTCTCAAACCTTCCTCATTTTTATCTGTGATGTCTATTCCGGTAAATTCTTTGATCGCATCATACATGGTTATTCTTTTGTACGGGGCTGTAAAATCAATTTCTTTGTTTCCTGAAAAGACTTTAGCAGAGCCATTTACAGCAATTGCTGTTTGTTCCAGCATTTGTTCAGTAGTTTCCATCATCCACACATAATCTTTGTAGGCTACGTAAAATTCAAGAACTGTAAATTCCGGATTATGGGTGCGGTCCATCCCTTCATTTCTAAAGTTTCGGCTGAATTCATATACCCATTCAAACCCGCCAACGATCAGTCTTTTTAAATATAGTTCATTGGCAATGCGCAAATAAAACGGAACATCCAAAGCATTATGATGGGTGATAAAAGGCCGTGCAGCCGCGCCGCCCGGAATGTTTTGCAAAACAGGCGTGTCTACTTCGAGTGCTCCGTGCCCGTTCAAAAAAGCACGCATCGCATTGATCATTTTTGTCCTTTTGATAAATATTTCTTTTACTTGTGGATTTACGATCAGATCTGCATAGCGCTGCCGATAGCGGAACTCTGCATCCGTTACTTCATCGAAAGTTTCTCCATCTTTTTCTTTTATTACCGGAAGTGGACGTAAAGATTTTGAAAGAATTTTCAATTCAGAAACGTGAATGGATGTTTCCCCGGTCTTTGTAGTAAAAACATAGCCTTTTACCCCGACAATATCGCCGATGTCAATGAGTTTTTTCCATACGGTGTTGTATAGTGTTTTGTCTTCAGAAGGTGCAATATCATCCCTGCGAATATAGATCTGAATTTTTCCTGTTGCATCCTGTAAAACAGCAAAAGCGGCTTTGCCCATATCACGAATGCTCATGATACGTCCAGCTATGCAAACATCTGTAAAGTCACCTTTATTTTCTTCTCCTTTATAATTACTTTTAATAAATGAGGCTGTTGTATTTACGGGGTATAATTCCGCAGGATATGCGTCGATGTTCAGCTTTTGGAGTTCTTTTAATTTTTCTCTTCGGATTATTTCCTGTTCGGATAGATGTTGCATATTTTATTAGATCAATAAAAAGGTTACCTTTTTTAAGGGCAATAATAATTTTTGCAAAGGTAAACTATTGAAAGGGAGTTAAGAAAGCAACGCCTGTATATCATTGCGCCTCCGTGTATTTCTTAAAGTTATTCAGAATTGCCTGCCAGCCGGCCTTTTGCATCTCTAAAGAATTTGCATTTTCTGCTTCAAAGCTTTCTGTTATTTCTGTCTGATCGCCTTTCCGAGTAAAATTTATTTTTACTTTTCGTCCATCTCCAAGCGTATATTCAATATATTTATTTTGGATCACTTCATCATATACTCCTCCAAAATCAAATCCCATGCTTCCATCTTTTGCTTCCATACGTGACGAAAATTTGCCACCTTTCCTTAAATCATTTTCTGCTGTTGGCGTATGCCAGTCGTCAGAAGCATAACTCCAGTTAACAATGTGTTCGGGCTTTGTCCAAAAGTCAAATACTTTTTCTATGGGTGCATTTACAATTACTTCTATTATGATCACCTGGTCGTTTTCTTCCATTTATCTAATATTTTAAAGTTTTGCTTATAAATATAAAAAGAGGAAAGTTATTTATTTGTTGTTTTGCTGAAAAGCGGTGAAAGATTTATATTACATAATAAATTTTTCACCGTATGGTTTTCTGTTTTAAATGACACGCTCTTTATCAGTGGATAGAAATTTTTTACCATAATCTGTAACATATATACACAAAACTTTTTTACCATTTACTTTTTCCATTTTTGTGTCGATAAACCCTCGTTTGTATAGACCTGCAAGAGACGATTTCATATCCTCCGGTAAGCAAGGCATTTGCACGTTTGACGATTCTTTTTCAAGGCATTCTTTTAGTTTTGCTAACATTCTTTTCGTAGGTGGCCTTAAAGATTGTCTTGAAGTGTCATTTTGATTTTCCGCAGTCATTACTAATGTGTTTTGTGATAATGCAGGATTGACATTAAATTTTATCTTTTTTATTTACGATCAAATTTCCCTCAATTAAAATATTCTGATAACTCGTTTGTGAAGGAACTGTTTTTTTTGATTTTTCCAATAGTTTGAATAGGATTTCACTGGCTTTTTTTGCCTGTTGATATGGAAATTGCTCAACAGAAGCAAGTGGTGGAAACTCCAGGTAAGTGGTGATGGGCAGATTGGCATAGCTGACAAAACAAATATCTTTATTGATTTTCAATTTTGCTTTGCGTGCAAATTGAATGGCATCGAGCGCGACATAATCATTAATAACTAAAATGGCTGTAGGAGGATGTTTCAATTTTAATAATTCATCCATTGCCTGGTAAGTCTTTTCCTGTGTAAGATCGGTAGTTACTACAAGAGACATATCGATTTTAATTCTTTTCTTTTTTAAAACGTCCATGTATGCATTCGTTCTTTCCCTGCACGATTTCATTTCTTGCGGACCATTGATCACGCCTATTCTCCGGTGTCCGTTTTTAATTAAAAATTCTATTGCTTGTTTGGTGCCTGCTGCTATATCAGATGACACCTTATGAACCGTCGGGAGTTCAGGAACACGATCGAAAAAGACAACAGGAATGTTATATTTTTCCATGTCCGTCAAATGATTGTAGTTGTTGGTATATTTTGAAATGGACACGATCAAGCCATCAACACGGTGATTTTTCATCGCAGTGATAATTTGTTTTTCCTGTTCCACGTTATCGTGCGATTGTCCAATCAAAACGCTGTATTTATTTTCTTTTGCCACATCTTCAATCGCGTTGATCGCTTGTGAAAAAAATTCTTCTTTCAGGTTTGGCAAAATGACACCAATAGTGTTTGTTTTCTGTTGCTTAAAAAGCACAGCTGTCTGATTTGGTTCGTAGCCTAACTCTTTTGCGAGTTGTTGTACTTGTGCCGTCGTTCTTAAGCCGATACTCGGGTGGTTATGCAGCGCGCGCGATACAGTAGAAACTGAAAATTTCAAACGGGTTGCAATTTCCTTAAGAGTGGTGATTTTATTATCCATAATAATTCGTAAAAGCAGCGCTTACACAAATTACGAGAAAATATTTTTAATAATAGCAAAGGATTAAGACAATTGTTATATAAATAAATTATATAATATTTCTTCTTCGTTTATCGGCCGAAATCGTCTTGAACTCTGACAATATCGTCTTCGTCGCTTGGATAATTCTTGTCGGTGTGTTTCCAAATTTCAGCAAGAACTCCCCAGGTTTCCAAACCAACCAGCCGATGACGTTCGCCTTTTCTCAAAACGATAATGTCTCCTTCTTTTTTTGTTTGGAGCTCGTTCTCTTCATCGGTATCGCTGGTTACCACACCGACTTCCCCGGAGATCACTTTCCAAAGTTCAGCGCGTCGGTGATGAAATTGCCAGCTGAGTCTTTTTTCCTTGGCCACTACCAAAATCTTTGGGCTTATTTTCCCCTCGCTGATTTTATCCGAATCAGGAACATCATTAAAAAAGAAGTTGATAAATTTTTGTGACTGATTCTCATCGATCACAAAAAAACCGCCCCAAGGACGCGTCTCATCAGAATTAGTAACATTAAACCCCTGCTGTTCAAGATAGTTTTGGATCTGTTCGAATACTTCGCTTTTTTTAAGTGTTTCTGCTAGTTTTATCTTCATAAATTATTAATATAACCGTTGATTATACAGTAGATTACCGCCCCATATACACCATTAATATTTGCACGTCACTCGGATTTACACCGCTGATCCTGCTTGCCTGACCGAGTGTTTGCGGCCTGATTTTTTTAAATTTTTGCCGCGCTTCATTAGAAAGGGAAGATATGTTTTCATAATTAAAACTATCGGGAATAACCTGATCTTCTAGGGCACTCATTTTACTAATTAACTCTTCCTCTTTTTGAAGATATACCTGGTATTTTACTTGTATTTCCGCCTGTTCAACGGAAGTTTCCATAAAACCGTTCAATTCTTTTTTTACAGTAGGAACTCGTTCAATAAGGTTTTGTAAGCCGATGCCCGGTCGCAATAAGATCTGAGCCGCTTTTGTTCTTTCCGAAACAGGTGAAGAAGAGTTTTCCAGCAAAAAGCCGTTAATCTCCGAAGGTTCTAATTTTATTTGTTGCAAAATGTCAATAATTTCCTTTATTTGATTTTTCTTCACAATTACCCCATCCATTCTTTCCTGCGAAGCCAACCCAATTCTGAAACTTTTTTCGGTCAGGCGCAAATCTGCATTATCCTGTCGCAATAAAGTTCTGTATTCAGCGCGACTTGTAAACATCCGATATGGCTCATCTGTTCCTTTATTTATTAAATCGTCGATTAAAACTCCAACGTATGCTTCATTCCGTTTAAGAATAAATTCTTCCTGCTGATTACACGATTGATGCGCGTTTATTCCTGCCATTAGTCCCTGGCATGCAGCTTCTTCATAACCGGTTGTTCCATTTATTGGCCTGCGAAAAATAGGTTTTGTATCAACTTTGTTTCAAGGTTCCTCTTGAGTTGAGTGGGAGGAAAATAATCATATTCGATAGCATATCCCGGTCGAAACATTTTCACACTTTCAAAACCTGGTACTTTTTTTAATGCCTGAAACTGCACTTCTTCCGGCAATGAAGAAGAAAAGCCATTTACATAAACTTCTACCGTGTCCCAACCCTCTGGCTCAATAAATAGCTGATGCCGTTCACGTTCAGCAAAACGGTTTATTTTGTCTTCAATGCTGGGGCAGTATCTTGGTCCTATTCCTTTGATTCTTCCCTGGAACATTGGACTTTCCTTAAATCCCGTCTTTAAAATTTCATGAACGCCCTTGTTAGTGTACGTAATCCAGCAACTTCTTTGTTTACCAGGCTTTTTGCTATCCAAAAAGGAAAAACCCGATATGCTTTCATCTCCCTTTTGTTCTTCCATTGCAGAATAATCCAGTGAGCGGCCATCAACGCGGGGTGGAGTTCCGGTTTTCAAACGGGAACTTTCAAATCCCCATTCTATCAACTGTTCTGTAATTCCAACTGAAGCCTTTTCTGCCACTCTTCCACCCTTTGATTGTTTTTCTCCTATATGGATAATACCATTCAAAAAGGTTCCATTTGTAAGAACAACGGATTTTGCAAGAATCTCATGACCAAGAGCAGTTTTTACACCGGTTATTTTATTTCCATTTTTTGATAATCCAATTACCGAGTCCTGGTAGAAATCAAGATTAGGAGTGTTTTCAAGCATTAAACGCCATTTGCTTGAGAAAAGCATCCTGTCGTTTTGAGTCCGTGGACTCCACATTGCAGGCCCCTTACTTTTATTCAGCATTCTGAACTGGATCATGCTTTCATCGGAAACAATGCCAGAGTATCCTCCAAGTGCATCTATTTCCCGAATGATTTGACCTTTTGCAATGCCACCCATTGCTGGATTACAGCTCATTTGAGCCATATTTTGCATATTCATTGTAATAAGCAGAACCGAACTGCCCAAATTGGCGGCAGCAGCGGCAGCCTCACATCCGGCATGGCCAGCTCCTACTACTATAACATCATATTTTGGAAACATTTTGCAAAAATACCGCATTGATTTTTTATGAATAAATGTTTCACGTGAAACAAAAGCTAACACTTTTACAAATGTTTCACGTGGAACATTAAAACAATCCGGTTTGAATAAGATAAAAGTTCTCTTTATTTCTAATTTCTTGCTGTTCTTCAACCGTGTGATCGTTATAACCACACAAATGCAGTATTCCGTGAATCATAACCCTATATAGTTCGTGTAAGAAGTCTACTTTATGAATTTGTGCATTTTCTTTTACTCTTTCAACGCTTATGTATATCTCTGAAATAATCGGGAGGGAAACGCCGGAAAGAGTAAAGGTTAGGATATCGGTTAATGTATCATGGTTCAAATATTTCTTATTTAGCTCAAGCAAATACTCATCCGTGCAAAAAATGTAACTAATAGATTTGAACTCGACGTTTTCCCGGGTAAAAACAGTTGAAAGAAACGTTTTAGCGAAAAGTTTATCTTTTAAAGGAGCGGGGACGTTGTGGTTAGAAAAATTTATAGTGGCCAATTGTCGTGTTTTTTTAAGTCAAAAGATTTTTTAGGTGAAATTTGCAGGTATGAAATTATCGCAGGTAAAAACAGGAACAAAAGTAAAAATTAAGTCTTTTGAAAATCATGAAATAATTTTGAAATTAATGGAAATGGGATGTCTACCCGAGGAGGAAGTAACTGTTTGGAAAAAGGCACCGCTTGGCGATCCGATTTATATTCTCGTTGCCGGCTACTCACTCAGCCTCAGATTAGACGAAGCGGAGCAAATTTTTGTTGATGAAATTGAAACTTCTAAATCTAAATAATGAAAATTGGATTGTACTTCGGATCGTTTAATCCAGTTCATAATGGTCATTTAATAATCGCAAGCTATATTGCCAATTATACAACCCTTGACCGAATCTGGTTTGTTGTTTCTCCACAAAATCCGCTGAAAGACAAAGGTTCTTTGATCAATGAACACCATCGGAAACATCTGATTGATCTGGCAATTGAAGGCGAAAAGAAAATGCGTACTTCCAACATTGAATTTAAGCTTCCAATACCTTCTTATACAATTGATACTCTTACTTATCTGGCTGACAAGCAGCCGGAAGATCAATTTTCAGTAATTATGGGAAGCGATAGTTTTCAAAATATTAATAAGTGGAAAAATTCGAACGTTTTATTAAAGAATTATACCATTGTTATTTATGAAAGGCCGGGTTTTAAAATCGATAGCCAAAAGTTAAATGAAAAACAGATCTTGTTA
>Ga0134125_10002990_pt1 | contig 19809 bp, 17 predicted proteins | sample KB31751_FD_96464 | JGI IMG/M metagenome (GOLD analysis project Ga0134125, IMG submission 96464) | Terrestrial soil microbial communities with excess Nitrogen fertilizer from Kellogg Biological Station, Michigan, USA - KB3-175-1 | ecosystem: Environmental > Terrestrial > Soil > Unclassified ... | reverse complement strand
GCGATGGGATAGCGGCGCAGCTCGATCACATTGAAGTGTCCGAGCTGCTCCGTGTCGTCCGTCGACCCGGCAGCGCCGCACTCCCGGCCCGGAGGAGCGGCCGCAAATGCCGGTGCGCTAGCGATGAGCAGAGCGCAGAGCGCTACGAGCCGTCGACGCATGTGCGTCCTCCGAGGTACGGGTGAAATCCATGATCCAGTTGGTTTCCCAGGTCTTGCCGTTGTCGGGCGAAAACGCCTGCGTCCAGCGGACATGATTGGGATCGTTGCCATGCCACGTGTACGTGTACCGCACCGTGATCGCAGCCTTGCCGAAATGATCGGGCCCCTCGAACACGCCGCGGCCGTGGTCGAAAACGCCTTTGACCGGCGGCTGCAGCACGCCGGCGCTGAAGCGGTTGTCGCTCCAGTAAATCGTCCATTGGCGCGTGTGAGGATCGTAGAGGCGCAGCGACATGCCGATGAAGTCCGGCCAGTGGGCGGTCGAGTAATACTCGAGGTTGCCGCTCCCAGTGCGCAAGGGGCGCTCGACATCCGTAGCGTGGAACCGCAGCCACTCGTGCGAGTGCTGCAAACGCTTGGCGAGAAACATATTCTCGATGGTCCAGTCGCCCATCAGGAAATCGAAGGCGTGCGCCTGCGCGTCCCCCGCGGCCGGTTTCGTATCGGCAAACACCGGGAATGAGAAGACGAGAGCGCCGAGCCAGGCAGTACAAAGCGGGAATTTCAGCATGGATGAGGGGCTCATCAAAACAGACCGGTTGTCCGGTTTCTTGTCACTTTGCACTGGCCGTGTTTGCCTGTCAAGGGATCTCAGGCAGCTAAGCGGCGCTCATTCAGCCAGTGCGAGAGCAACTCGAAGGCGTCTGCCAGCGGGGCCGTGCTTTGGGCAGCTTTTGCCATATTCATCGCGCCGGAGTACACGGCGATCACGAAGTTGGCGGCGGCAGCCCGGCCGCCGTCGTCGAGTCGCGCGCCGCCGCGCGTGTCACCGATGCGCTCGACGAGCGCCGAGCGCCACTCTGCGAAGATGCTCTCCACGCCGCGCCGCAGATCGGAGTCGGTAAGGGCAAGCTCCAGCGTAAGGTTGTTCAAGGGACAACCCTGCACGGCTCCCGTCCGCATTCCGCCGATGATGCCGCTGAATGCATCTGCGATGCCCTTTCCCAGCGCCGGCGCATCACGAACAGGATCGATCCAGGCCCTGCAAACCACCGGCCGTACGCGATCCGCCAGGACTGCCAGCGCGAGGGATTTTTTGGTCGGAAAATGATGGTGCAGTGCACCCGCGGACACACCAGTCTCCTGCATCAGATCGTGCATCGACGTCGAGTGATAGCCGCGCTCCTGAAAGAGCCTCGCGGCCTGGTCCAGAATGCGCGCCCGCAATCCCTGCGGATCGTTGTGCCGTGTGCGCCCGGCCTTCCGCCGTCCCGAGGCTGCTGTCATGGTGCCTTACACCCATCAGTTGCCGATACCGGAAGTCGTGCAGCATACAGCAAAACAGGTCGATCATCCTGTCTGATGGGAATCGCCGCCGCGAGCGATTGACTTCCCGGTTTCAGTGGTCAATACTTCACCAATAGGTAAACTATAAAGCCATTGTGCACCGGAGATGACCATGCACGTGCCGACGGAAGATCTGATTCGTGACCGCAGTCGCGCGACTGTATCGACGAGGCGCGGGTGCGCTCTGCTGGCGATCGCCATGGCGACCCTTCCTGCATGGTCGGCAGCGGCGGATTCGCAGTACCCCAGGATGGCGCCCATCGGGCAATACCTCATGACCGACAAGGCGAGCGAGGTCGCGCTGGCGCGCACGGCGGCACCCAAGCTGGTCTCCGACAAGGCTACGGTCCTGACGCTCGGCAAGGACGGCTATGAGACCGCCGTCAAAGGCACCAATGGCTTCGTGTGTCTGATCTTTCGATCGTGGGCGAACGACTTCGACAGCACCCAGTTCTGGAACACGAAGATACGCACGCCACAGTGCTGGAATGCTGCGGCAGCGAGCTCCTGGCTCCCGGACTACCTCACGCGCACCAAATGGGCGCTCTCAGGGGTCTCCAAGGACGAGATGGCTGCCCGCACGAAGGCCGGCCTCGCTAGCCATGAGATCCACATGCCCGCCCCGGGGTCCATGGCTTACATGCTGTCGAAGGATCAGTACATCAACGATCCTTCGCCGGAGGCGGGACCGGCACGGTGGTACCCGCACGTAATGTTTTTTGTGCCTGCCACCGACGGCTCCCCATGGGGCGCGGACGTGCCGGGTGGTGCCATCGGCTCCAACACCAGCGATTCGGAGCCGATCACGACCTACTTCGTGCGGGTGCCCAAATGGTCCGATGGGACTCTGGGCCCGTACACGGCCAGCTCCGGCAAACCGCAGGAGCATCACCACCACGGCTGAAGTGACCGGCGGAACAGCATTCCAACAACGACGAACCTGGAAAGAGAGATTCATGACAAAGTTCGCAGTGTCGCGCCGAGCCCTGCTCGGAACCGGAGTCGGCGTGCTCATTGTACGGGCGGCATTGCCGCCGGCGGCAGGCGCGCGCACGTGGGCGGGCTTGAGCACGACAAACGAGGCAATCATTCGAAAGTACTACGGCGGATGGGAGAGAAAGGACTGGGAGCTGGTAGATAAACTCCTGGCCGACAACTTCACCTTCACGAGCGCGGCTCCTGATGATCACATCAGCAAGACCGCGTTCAAAAAGCAGTGCTGGAACACGCAGAGTGCTCTCATCGAGAAATTCGACCTGGAGCTCGTGTTCGGAGCCGGCGACGAGGCATTCGTAAAGTATCTTTGCCACACCAAGAGCGGCAAGGCGTTCCGCAACGTCGAGTACCTTCGGCTGAAGGACAAGCGGGTGGAAGCCATCGAGTGTTATTTCGGTGGGGCAGGCTATCCGTCGGCTACGAACGGGGCGCATACGTAGAACGTACCTGAGGAAGGCGATTCCGCATCCGCGAGGCGGCGGATGCGGAATCGAAGAATGCTCTCAGCGCCCGGGGGCGTGCGGTGCTGCCGCGAATCTGCGCTCGAGCTTATCCAGGGCGCCCCCCCAGCCCCACGCATGCTCGCTGGCGGAGGCCTCGTCGCGCAGGGCCGCATGGATGAGGGTGAGCTCCGTGCCGGTGTCTATCGGCCGCAGGTGCAGCTCCAGACGGGACACCTGCTCCCGCTCCTGCGGGAGGCCGCCTGAAATCCATTGCCAGCTCATGACGATACGGCGCGGCTCCACGATTTCCAGGAACTCGCCCGTGCATTCGTGCTCCGAGCCGTCGGCCTTGCGGAAGCGAATGCAAAACCGGCCGCCTACCCTGGCATCGGAGGCAACGGAGAGCACCGGCCCCTCGTCCGGTCCCCACCAGGAGCTCATGCCTTCCGAGGTGGTCAGGGCATCGAAGACAATGGAAGGGCGCGCGGCGATGCGGCGGACCAGGGTCACCTGGCTCACTCATCCCGCTCCTGGCTCTCGCGCTCCTTCTTCTCCGCATAGTGAACGAGCCGGTCCAGGCTGGCTTCCCAGAAGCGCTCATAGCGCTGCAACCAGTCCATGGCGGCTTTGAGCGGTCGGGGCGAAAGCTGCACTGTGACGGTCCGGCCTTCCTTGGTGCGACGAATCAGCCCAACGTCCTCGAGGACATCCAGGTGCTTCATCACCGCTGGCAGCTTGATCTCGAAGGGCTCGGCAAGATCGCTGACGGTCACGGCGTTGTCGCGAGCAAGACGCGCCAGGATCCCCCGACGGGTCGGGTCTCCCAGGGCGGAGAACACCCGGTCCAGGCGCCGGCTCTTATCGTTCACCATAGAGTGAACTATCCAGAACGGGGTACCCCCTGTCAAGCCTCACCGCAGCCGGGAAGTCACGCCAGGCGGCAGGAGGCGGCAGCTCGCCAGCGGCATGAAGTACCCGTTGTCTCGCCGCAACAGACCCGTCCGTACCTCTTTCGCATCCGCCGCCGCACTTTGGTCGCTTGACGACATACCGACTGGTCGGTACGCTCCGATCCCATGAGTCTGCAGCTTTTGGGGCGACGATCCGAAAGCGTGCGACGAGAGGGGCGGGCACAAATCGATGCGCAAGTTACACATAGAAGATGCCGCGGTGACGCGGATCGCAATCCAGCACGAGATCGGCCGCACCGAAGAATCACGCTATGGCCATCGGCTCCATGGCCTGTTGCTTCTGGCAGCCGGTCACTCATGCCAACAGGTGGCGGCGCTGTTTGGCGAAGATGACACAACGGTGCAGCGGTGGGTGAAGCGCTTCATGCAGGGAGGTTTGACAGCCTTGCGCGAAGGTCAGCGGACCGGACGGCCGCCAACGCTCGCTCCACAGCAGTGGAGCCGGCTCGAAGCGGATCTGCGAAGTGACCCGCGCGACTTCGGCTTTGCCGCAGTCTGTTGGGACGGACCGACACTGTCCAAGCTCCTGCGCCTTCGCTACGGCGTCGAGCTGGGAGTGCGCCAGTGTCAGCGAATCTTCCAGCAGATTCGCTTCGGACAGCACGGTACGGAGTATCGCGCCACGGACTCCGCACCGCCACGCCACAGTGAGATGACCGCCGGCATGAGCATCGGCACGGCTGACTGACGCTGTTACACGGGAATGCCGGCCTCGGCATCCACAACCAGACCTACAAGTTCCGGGAGCAATCTGATGTCGAAGAACACTCTTCTGAGTCGAGCCATTCGGCTTGCGCTCGCCAATGCTGCAGCAGCCTCCGTGGCGCTACCCGCCATCGCGGCTGCCGCAGATCAGGCAGTGCCGGCACCCGCGACCACTCCGCCCGCCCCTACCGTCGCTGCGACTGCCGCGGCACCGGCCCCCGCCGCCGCTCCGCTCGCTGCTCTGCAGGAGGTCGTAGTCACCGGCTCCCGCATCGTGCAGCCGGGTTTGAGCTCGATCAGCCCGGTCACCGCGATCAGCGCCAAAGACATCGCCAGCCAGGGCGTCACCTCGGTCGAGGACGTGCTCAATAACCTGCCGCAGGTGATGGCTTCTCAGGGCGCCATGGCATCCAATGCGTCCACCGGCACGGCGACGGTCGATCTGCGCGGCCTCGGCGCAGTGCGCACACTCGTGCTGATCGACGGCAGGCGCCTGATGCCTGGCGAGCCCACGATCAACGGAAACCTGGGGGGCTCAGCAGACCTCGATAACATCCCCATCGCCCTCGTCGAGCGGGTGGACGTGCTGACAGGCGGCGCGGCTGCGGTTTACGGCGCGGATGCCGTCGCCGGCGTCGTCAACTTCGTCATGAACGATCACTTCCAGGGATTCGAGATCAACGTCAACGGATCCGCCTACCAGCATGACCAGCATAGCTACTACGGCCAGTTCGCTCCTGCGCACAACTTCGGTTCGGCCAAGCCCTCGGTGATGGATGGCGCCACCAAAGACATCACGATGATCCTGGGCGGCAATTTCGCCGACGGCAAGGGAAATGCGGTCGCCTACATCGGGTATCGCACGACCAATGCGGTGCTAGAGTCGGATCGCGACTTCAGCCTCTGCACGCTGGGGAGCAGCAAGGACGGCTCCACGCCGGGCTTGGGGGCCGTCGCGTGCAGCGGCTCGAGTACCAGCGCGACGGGGCGTTTCATCACTCATGACTTCGAGTCGACCACCCCGGGGGACCCGCTCGCGTCCGTGCCGAATTTCTACAGCCCCACCCTCACGGTCAATCCGGCGACCGGCCAGTTCGTTCCCTACAGCAGCGCGGTGAACGCGTACAACTTCGGGGCGCTCAACTACTACATGCGGCCGGATATCCGCTGGAATGCGGGCGCCTTCGCGCATTACAACATCGACGACAACCACCAGGTCTACGGCCAGGTCATGCTCATGGACGACAAGTCCGTGGCGCAGATCGCCCCGAGCGGTGCATTCCTCGGCACCGGCCTCGGCGTCAACCCGACCACGCAACAGCCGGATGGCTACGACACGATCAACTGCAACAACCCGCTCCTGTCCGACCAGGAAGCCAGCACCTTCGGGTGCCTGAGCCACGACCTCTCGCTCAGCAACACGCAGACGGTACAGTCGCTGTTGGGCCGCCGCAATGTCGAGGGCGGCAATCGCCGAAACTCCACCGACCATACCGGCTACCGCTTCGTGCTTGGCAGCAAGGGACAGCTCAGCCAGAACATGTCGTATGACATCTATGCCCAGGAGGGTGTCACCCTGGACAATGATTTCGGGGCCAACGACGTCCTGAAGCAGAATGTCCAGAATGCGCTTCTGGCCGTGAAGGACCCAGCCACCGGCAAGATCGTCTGCGCCGCGAATGCGAACGGTGGCAACGGCGCTCCGGGCTGCGTGCCCTGGAATATATGGGGCACGGGCCCCGTGGACCCCGGAGCGGTCGCCTACCTCGGATTTCCGAGCTTGCAGCAGGACTCCGTCGAGGAGAGGGTTTTCCATGCGGACATGACCTCCGATCTGACCGATGCGGGCTGGAAGCTGCCGAGCGCGAACGAGGGGTTGGGCTTGAACTTCGGCCTCGAGTACCGGGAAGAGTTCATGGTCGTTCAGGACGATGCCGACACCCAGGCGGGAAACAACGCCGGCGGCGGGTCCCCCACGCCTCCATTGAATGCGGCTTATAGTGTCAAGGAAGGGTTCATCGAGGCGCGGCTGCCGCTCGTGCAGGACAAGCCGGGCATCAAGGAGATTTCGCTCGACACCGCCTATCGCTACTCGAAGTACGACGTCGGCTTTACCACGAACACCTACAAGCTCGGTCTGGACTACTCACCCAGCTCGAGCGTCCGCTTCCGCGGCGGCTACAACCGCGCAGTGCGCGCACCGAACATCGCGGAGCTATATGCCTCTACCTACGTCGCCCTGGACGGCTCGGTAGATCCGTGCGCCTCCTCCTCCGGCTCACCGGCCGGAGCGACGCTCCAACAGTGTCAGCGCAGCGGACTGACCGCTGCACAGTACGGCGGTGCCGGCGGTTTGGGCACTCCGGGCAACCCCGCCGGCCAGTACAACGGCCTGGTCGGCGGCAACCCGCACCTGAAGCCGGAGATCGGCGACACCTACACCTTCGGCATTGTGCTGACGCCTTCGGCGCTCCCAGCCGTCAGCGCGACGTTCGACGTGTTCAACATCAAGATCAAGGACCTGATCGGGACCTACGGCGCGAACCTGATCATCAAGCAGTGCGTGTTCGACGACAATCCGCAGTTCTGCTCCATGGTGCACCGCGACCCGGCGGGCTCGATCTGGTTCTCACAGTTCGGCTATGTGAAGGACCCGACGCTCAATCTCGGATTCGAGAAGACGAGCGGAGTGGACGTATCGCTCAACTACACCCAGAGCGTGGGCAACTTCGGGTCGCTGCGCTTCAACCTCATCGGCACCTACACGGCCTCCTTCATAACGGAGCCCTACCCCGGGTCGGGCGAGTACAATTGCGCGGGTTACTTCGGTTCCACCTGCGGCAATCCACTGCCGAAGTGGCGACACACGCTCACGACCAGTTGGGCGACCCCCTGGCATGGAATCGGATTGCAGGCGCGGTGGCGTCATGTCGGCAATACCGAGATCGACCTGGCGAACCCTTCGCCGCTGCTCGCGAGCGCGTTCGGACCGGCCATCCAGTGGACGGGTACCCGCGATTATCTCGACCTCATCGGCAGCGATCAGATCTTCGGCGGCGTGTTCCTGCAGGTAGGTGTGAACAACGTGCTGGACAAGGATCCCCCGATCCTCGCAACCGCCAGCCTGTCGCCGCCGTTCTTCAACGGTAACACCTACCCGCAGGTGTACGACGCGCTCGGAAGGTTCGTGTTCGCGAATCTGAAGATCGACTTCTGAGACCGGTCCCGTTCCCCGGGACATTGCCGCAGCGGGCCCTCCGGCCCGCTGTTTTTTAGGCATTCTATTTCTGACGCACGCCTGCGCACGGAGTCATCGAGTTGTTTTCGTATTGACTTTCGCGCCACAATGTTAGAGATTTCACCGATCGGTAAAGTATGAATGGATCGTCATCCGGAGATGAGCATGCAGATCAAGACCGCAGGCCCGACTCGCGACAGCACCCGCTCGACTGCCTCGCCGAGGCCAGGGCTGACGATGTTGGCGCTGGCCCTCTGGGCTCTGCCGGCATGGTCGGCTCCGGCTCCGGCCGATTACCCCAAGATGGCGCCGCTGGCCGAATATCTCAGCGCGGACCAGGCGAGCGAAATCGCGCTCGCCCGTAGCGCCGCTCCACGGTCGATTTCCGCCCACGCCACCGTGCTGACGCTCGGCAAGCAGGGTTACGAGACCGCGGTCAAAGGCAGCAACGGCTTCGTGTGTTTCGTCGAGCGCTCGTGGGCGAATGACTTCGACAACGGCCAATTCTGGAACCCGAAGATCCGCACGCCGCAATGCTGGAATGCGGCCGCGGCCAGCTCCCTGCTCCCGGACTATCTCAACCGCACCCGCTGGGTGTTGGCAGGGGTTCCCAGGGACGAGATGACGGCGCGGACGAAGGCGGCGTTTGCCAACCACGAGGTCGGCCCACCCGCGCCGGGATCCATGGCCTATATGTTGTCGAAGGATCAATACATCGTCGATACCACGCCACCCGGGCGGGAAGACTGGTATCCCCACGTGATGTTCTTCGTGGCCGCTACCGACGGATCCCCGTGGGGCGCGAATGTGAACGGTGGTCCCCTCTTCTCGACCACCAGCGACGTGGAGCCGGTCACGACCTACTTCGTGCTGGCGCCCAAGTGGTCCGATGGCACCTTGGGGCCTTACGCCACGCGCGCAGGCAAATCGCAGGAGCATCATCACCACGGTTGAAGTGAGCGCCGGGTGAGCCGTGGAGACGGCCACCCGCAGCTGCCGGTTACTGCAGCCAGAAGGTCATGCTGATCGAGAGGAGGCTGGGGTTTGCGCCAGCGGCGCTGAAGCGCTCGTACTCTCCCCGGACGGCCCATTCGCCAAGCTTCCATTGCAGGCCGGCGCCATACGCAAAAGCGGTATCCGTGGAGTCACGAGCCGCATTGAACGTCCCGACGGCGCAGCTCGGATTGTTGACCGGGCACGTGCCCACCCCAGGCCGCGTTGCCGTGTACGTGACGCCGAGCTCGGTAGTGATCCGTGACAGACCGCCCTTCAAATAGACACTCACTATGGGTACGGGAAGGTAAAGCAGGGCGAAGGCTGCCTCGCCTTTCTGGGAGGCCCGCTCGGAGTTTACGACTGCGCCCGGGAGGCCCGGCACGGACTCCCCGGTAATACTGGAGGCCTTGCCGAAGTCCATGTAGGAGGCCTCCGCCCCAACGAACGGCAGAGGCCGCACGCCGACGATGGCTTTGAATGCGGAGTGAGTCATATCCAAGCCGCCGAGTGACCCTGTGCTCTGCGGGATGATCTGCCCCGGCTCGGCCCTGATATGGCCCTGACCATATCCCGCGCCGAAGTAGAGCCCGAGAAGATCGTCCGCCCGCGCAGCAGTCATTGCCAGCAACGCGCACGGAATCAGCGCCGTGACGGCGACCGCCGAGCGTCGGGGTATTTGCGCAGACAATGGCTGACATTTCATTACTGGTTTTCCTCGCTGCAATCCATCGGTGCTCGTCTCACGCCGAGGGCGAGCCGAGCTCATTGGCGATGCCGAACGCACGGCTCGTATTTCGGTTGACCGCTATTGCGCTCTTGGGGTGACCACGCCGGGTGTCATGGCGCGCGGATTCAACCGGCTGTAGACACTACTCTTCTTCTCTAGGCCGATAAGCCTGAACCAGCTCCTGTTGGCGGCGCGCAGGCACAGGGTCGTAGTGGCTGAGCGCCATGGAGTAGGTCCCCTGCCCCCCGGTCAGCGCCTTGAGGCGCGTCTGGTACTCGGAGATCTCTGCGAGCGGCACGAGAGCAGAGACGGTAGCCCGCTGGCCGGGCAGCGTGTTGTTGCCGTTGATCCGGGCCCGCTTGGTGGCAAGGTCACCGGTGATGTCGCCGATGGCGCTCGCGGGACCGGTAATCTCGAGATGGACGATGGGCTCGAGGACGATGGGGTTGGCCTTGTGGATGGCATCGAGGAAGGCCTTGCGACCGGCCGATACGAAAGCAACTTCCTTCGAGTCGACGGCATGATGTTTGCCGTCGTACACGGTGACGCGGATGTCCTGCAGGGGAAACCCGGCGAGCGCGCCTTCGCTGAGCACCTGCCGCACGCCCTTCTCCACCGCCGGTATGAACTGAGCGGGGATGGAGCCGCCCACCACGTCGTCCACGAACTCGAAGCCGGTGCCGCGCTGCAGGGCTTCGATGCGCAGGAACACTTCGCCAAACTGACCGGCCCCGCCGGTCTGCTTCTTGTGCCTGCAGTGACCTTCCGCCGGGCGGGTAACCGTTTCCCGGTAGGGGATGCTGGGCGGGTGTGTCTTCACGTGCACGCCGTAGCGCTGACTCATCCGCTCCAACAGCGTCCGCAGATGCAATTCTCCCGTGCCGTAAAGGACCGTCTCATTGACGGCGGCGTGATGCTCGATGCGGATGCAGGGATCTTCGGCGGTGAGCTTGTGAAGCGTGTCTGCCAGGCGCTGCTCGTCGCCACGCCGCTCCGGCTCGATCGCAATGCCCAGCATGGGCGGCGGGAAGGCGACGGGCTTCAGGTGGTACTGGTCCTCATCGTGGGAGTCATGCAGCACGGCATCGAGGTGCAGGTCATCCACTTTCGCGATTGCGCAGATGTCCCCCGGGATGGCTTCCGGGACCTCGGCGGTGTCCTTGCCGAGCAACTTGTATAGATGTGCGACCTTGAAGGGCTTGCGCGCATCACCCACGAAAAGCTGGGCGCCCGGCCGCACGGTGCCCTGGTGAACGCGGAAGACGCCGAGCTTACCGACGTATGGATCGATGGTGATCTTGAATACGTGCGCGACGACGTGTTTGTCGGCGTCCGGCGTAACAGTTACCCGCTGAGCCCGCTCGCCGGCGCCCTTGACGAAGACCGGAGGATTGCCCTCGGTCGGATTCGGCATGAGCCGCGTAAAGATCCGCAGCAGGTCCGCGATACCCGCGCCCGTCTCTGCCGAAGCGAAACACACCGGAACGAGATGGCCCTCGCGCAGGGCCTGCTCAAAAGGGTTGTGGAGCTGCTCCGGCGAGATCTCCTCGCCCTGCTCGAGGTAAACGGCCATGAGCTGCTCATCGAGCTCGATCACCTGATCGATGAGCTGAGTATGCGCGGTCTCCACGGAGGAGAAGTCGGCCGGCGCACCGTGCGGCTGAAAGAAACAGTCCACCACCGCCTGCCCACGGTCCGCGGGCAGATTGAGCGGCAAGCACTCCGTTCCAAACGCCTCGCGTATCTGCGCAAGCACGTCGGCCGCCTTGGCGTCCCGACTATCGATCCTGTTGATGACCACGAGGCGGCAGAGTCCACGGTCGCGCGCAAAATCCATCAGGCGTTGACTGACCGCATCGGGACCGCTCGTCGCGCTGACCACGATGGCGACGGCCTCCACCGCTTCGAGTACGGAGAACGTGCGGCCGAGGAAGTCCGGGTAACCGGGAGTGTCGAGAAGGTGAATGCGGGTCGAGTCGCAATCGAAGGTCAGGATCGCCGGGTCGAGCGAATGATGAAGGGCCTTCTCCTGTGGATCGAAGTCCGAGAGCGTACTGCCGCGTGCCAGGCTCCCCTTGGCCCGAGTGGCGCCTGCCTGCAGCAGCAGGCTCTCCGCGAGCAGCGTCTTCCCCGCGCCGGCCGCTCCGACCAGCGCGATATTTCGGATGCCCGAGATCGTATGGCCCATGAGTCGCTCCCCGGCAAAAGGCTAGCGGACGATGGAGACGGTAGAGAGGGTACTCCGGCCGGTCGCTGATTTGCAGTCCGGCACGTTAAATGCGGCTGTCCGGTACTGCGCCGCGCCAGGAAGGAGCCGTCCATGAGCACCCCGAAGCCCCGCATCAGGCCCAAAGGCGATCCGCCCCGTCAGCAGACCGAGATCCCGCTGCACGACCCGTCCGTCGACCCGGACCGGGACCCCCCCGTCTTCACGGAGAGAGACTCCGGCTGGGACCCCGGGGACGAGCGAGTTCTATTCCACGAGGACGATTGTCTGCGCTAAGGTGAACCCATGATCCAGTCGCCAACACCCCCCGAAGCCCCGCAGCCGCAGCAACCCGGGCGAGCATCCGAGAAGGAATCGCAAAAAGAGAAGATCCAGCGACAATTGGACGAAGCGCTGGCGGAAAGCTTTCCCGCGAGCGACCCCGTCTCCATCGTAACGTCAAATGACGAAGAGGATTGGGGAAACCCCGAAAGCAAGTAATCGCGCCAGCAAGCTGGCACGGCCCGAAGCCGGGCACCGTGCGAAAGCAACTGATTGAGCGGCCCAGGGCCGCTCCCTGGGCCGCGGGATGAATCCCTGTGACTCGACTGGCCGCGCAAATCGCCGGGAGCGATTTGCGCCAATAAACTAGGGCGCAGTCAGCTCCAGCGCGAGGCCTGCCTGATTGGTCGTGGTGAGCTGCACCGGCCGCCGCCACACCTGCTGCAGATAATCGAGCACCTTGCGGCTGCGCTCGAGGTCGAGCCCGCGCCCATCGAGCGTATAGTCGTGGACCAGCTCCAGCGTCCCGTCGTTGCGCACGTGCTTCGCCGACACGGTGGGCGCACCGAAGTTGTATTTCGGGCTGAGGATCGCCTCGTGCAGGGCCGTCAGGTCGTGCTCCAACACCTTGATCTGCCCGTCGCTGCGGGCACTGTAGCGGAAGAGACTCAGCTCCTCGGCCAGCTCTCTCGTCAGGTGGTTGCGCACGAACGCGAAGTCATCGTCCTGGATCATGATGTTGCGCGCCGCCTCGAGCCCCTCCTTCTCGACGATCTTCTCCCACATTGCAAAGCCGAGATGGTAGGGGTTGATGCTGAGCGCCACCTGCTGATCCGCCGCTACCGGCCGCACGACGTCGGAGTGGCACTTGATGGCATCGAGGTAAGCCTGTTGGGGCACGAACTCCGCCTCCCGCAGGAGCCGCGCGTGCCAATACGAGGCCCAGCCCTCGTTCATGATCTGCGTGGCGAACACCGGATAGAAATAGAACGATTCCTCGCGCACCGCGAGGAAGATGTCCCGCTCCCAGCTCTCCATCTCCGGCGCGTATTGGGCCACGAACCAGAGCAGATCGCGCTCCGGATGGGGTGGCACCGGGGCGCGCTTTTTCGGCTCCACCCCCGTGCTGGCGACCGCCGGCTCGAGTTGCGCAAAGCGCTTGCGGAAGTCGTCGTCCTCAGCCGTCCTCCTGTCGTCCACGTATTCGGGGTAACGCGTCCGCCGCAAAGACTGATCGACGTCGATGTGCTGCTCCAGAGCGAGCGCGGCATCGAGGACGACTTCGACACGATGCACGCCATGTGTCTCGATCGCCTGTTGGATCTGGCGCGCGTGATTGGCCGCGTGCTCGACAATGTGCTCGCTGACCTGCTCCTGACAGCGCTGAAAGAGGAGGTTGTTGCGCGAGAAGTCCGCGTGGCCAAGCACATGCGCCGTTACGAGAATGTTCTCTGCCAGGCCATTGCTGGAGGCGAGATAGGCGTGTCCCGGATTTCCCGGGAAGACCACCTCGAAGAGCCGCGAGTGGCCCATGTGCCGCTGGATGAGCTGATAGATGTAGCGGACGCCGAACGACCAGTGCGGCATGCGGACCGGCAGCCCGTACACCGCGATCTCCATCATGAAGGTATCGGGAACCGCCTCGAAGTCCACCGGATGAAAAGCGAGCCCCGAGCTGGCTGCCAGCTCCTCGATACGTCGGGTATAGCTCTGCCAGGTGTCGTCCGTCATGAGTCAGGGCCGCACTTCAAGGGGATGCGGTCTCCTCGGCGCGGCTCTCCGCTGAGAAGAAATGCCGCACGGCACCCCAGACGTCATCGAAGTCGTTGAGCGCATAGCTACCGGCGGCACACCCGGCAGCGGCCATTTCCGCAAACAGGCGACCGGTCTCCGTCGCAAGCTGCCGCGAGAGGCCGGAGGAGACCTCCACGTATCCAGTGAAACAGGCGTCCTCCGCGATGGCCGACAGCCCTTCCCGCGCATCCGCGGAATCGCTCACGGAGTTATCGCCGTCCGAGGCATAGAAAAGATAGATGTTGCAGCGGCCGGGATTGTAGCGGTCGTCGATGATCTCCTGCACTTTCGCGAGCCCGGTCGAAGCCACCGTGCCGCCGGTGCCGCTCACCTGGAAGAATTCGGCCTCGGTGAATTCCCAGGCCTCTGTGGTGTGCGCGACGAACACGGTCTCCAGCGAGCGGTACTCGCGGCGCAGGCCCTGTACCACCCAGAAGAAGAACGTCTTGGCGAGCTTGCGGTCGCGATCGGACATGCTGCCGGAAACATCGAGAAGGAAGAAGACGACGGCGTGTATCGCCGGCTGACGGCGCCGTGCGAGTTGCCGATAGCGCAGATCCTCATCGGTGAAGGTAGGAGTCGCGCCGGGGGCGCCGCGCCGCTTCACCAGCTCCTTGAAGGAGCGGCGCCGGTCGAGTCTGGAGCGGGCACCGCGGCGATCCCAGCCCTCGCGGATCCAGTCGGATTCCTCTGAAGGCCCGACGCGCGCCTTGAGGTTGGGGAGCTGCATCTCCTCCCATAGCCAGTCGACGATGTCATCAACCTTGAATTCGAGCAGCAGCTGTACTTCGCCCTCGTCCTGACCGCCGGGACCTTTCTCGCCAGGGCCACGCTGGCGGGAAGGATCCGAAAACACATCACCCGGCTTGGCCTTGCCCTGGCCGGCGCCCTGCTGCTCCTCCGGGCGGCGGAGGCGAAAGTGATAGTGCTCCAGCATGCGAACCGGCACGCGCACGGTGCGGGAGCCGCCGTTGATCAGCTCCCCGCCCGCAACGATCTGCGGCAGGTGCTGGCGCACGGACTCGCGAACCTTCTCATCGTGACGCAGCCAGTCGCGCGCGCCGCGGGAGAAGAGCTCGTACCACTTGGCGGCATCGCCGCCCGGCTGACCGCCGCCGCTCTCGCTGTTCGGAGCCATGATGCTACTGGTACTCCTTTTTGGGGTGACGCGCTACTCCTGTGCGAGCAAGGTGGTGACGTAGCTCAAGGCTTCCTTGGCACTGTGCTCGTCATAGCCGTACTCGGTGATCAGGCGTTGCTGCACAGCCGAGATTTTCTGTCGCGCGTCATCGTCCGGGCGCGCCGCCGAGGTGACGAGCCGAAGGACATCACGCCGCTCCTCGAAGAGATATTGTTCGATCGCCTCGCGCATGCGCGCGTGGCTCGCCAGCTTGAACTTCTCGCCTGTCTTGAAGGCGACCATGGCCTTGCGCACCACTTCCTGCCGGAAGGACAGCTTGCCGGAGTCCGAAACCTTGATTTTCTCCTCCACGGAGCGCAGGAACCTTTCGTCCGCCGGCCGGGTCTCCCCGGTGATCGGGTCGGTGACCTGGCGGTGATCGAGCGAGGCTTCGACCTCATCGAGGTATTTCTCGAGAAGCTGCTGCGCCTCCTCTTCGAACGAGGCGAACATCGCGCGGTGCACGTCCTCCTTCACCCAGCGGTTGTAGAACTCCTTGCGCGCGGTCACCAGGTGATCGATCCATGATTTCTTGTGCTTCGCCTCCATGCGCGCGTCACTCTCGATGCCGTCCTTGAGCGCGAGCAGCAGCTCCATGCTGGTCAGACTGTGTGTTGTACCGCGCGTGATCGCATTGGAAATGGCGTTGATGATGAATCGGGGGCTGACCCCCGTCATGCCCTCATCAGGGGATTCCGCATGCAGGCGCGAGGCCTCGGTCTCCGGTACACCCTCAACGGCCTCACCTGCGTAGAGACGCAGTTTCTTGGCGACATCGAGGCCTTCCCGCTCGGGCTTCGTCAGGCGTGTCAGGATGGCGAACACCGCGGCCAGATTGAGAACGTGGGGGTCGAGATGCACATTGCGGAAGGCCGGCGCCCCCGAGACGAGCTTCTGGTAGATGCGGGACTCGTCGCGATACGAAAGTGCATAGGGGACCTTGATGATCACCATGCGGTCGAGCAGCGCCTCGTTCTCCTTCTCCTGCAGGAATTTGTGGAATTCCGCGAGATTGGTGTGCGCGACGATGGTCTCATCGACATGAATCAGCGGGAAACGGGAGACCTTGACGTTCTTCTCCTGCGTGAGAGTGAGCAGGAGATAGAGGAATTCCCGCTTCACCTTCAGGATCTCGATCATCTCGAGGACCCCGCGGCTCGCGGCGTACACGGCGCCCGACCACGACCAGGCGCGTGGATCCCCCTCATCGCCGATCTGGGCCACCTTGGCGAGGTCGACCGAGCCCACCAGGTCCGCAATGTCGGCGGTGGTGGGATCGTGCGGCGCATACGTCCCGATACCGGAGCGCGAGGCTTCCGACAGGAAGATGCGCTCGACCGGCACTCGCACGAAGTCCCCTTCGCACTCCCGCTCGACGTAGTCGCGGGCCCAAGGTGAGAGCTCTCCCTGGATGGCAACGCCGTAGCGCTCGCGGAACTCCGGCCGCAGACTCGCCGGGATGAGGTTCAAGGGGCTCTCGCGCAGCGGCGAGCCCTTGATGGAATAGAGCGCACCCTCGTCGGTGCGGCTGTACTCCTCCAGGCCCCGTTTCAGGAGGATGGCCATGGTCGACTTGCCGCCCGAAGGGGGACCCAGCAGCAGCAGCAGCCGGCGGCCAACATCGGAGCCGGCGGCGGCGGCCTTGAAGTAATCGACTACCCGCGACAGCGGCTCGTCGATGCCGAACAGCTCTCGCTTGAAAAGCTCCCGCGCGCGGAGGCTCTCTGCGGCGTCGGGCTGCGCGGAGCGCCCATGCCAGCGGAGCATATCCCAGACGTATTCATGGCTCGTACGCGCCATGGCCGCGGGGCTCGCGGGCAGGATGTTGGCGAGAAACTCGCCGAAGGTGCCTTCCCAGCGCTGGGCTCGATGCAGTCGGCTGAAGGAGCTCAGCGATTCGATGAAGGCGGAGCGGCTCGTGGCTTCCGGGTCAGTAGAGAGCGATTGCATCGTCCTTCCCTCCCGTTTCAGTTCATGGTCCTGTCAGTTCGAGGATGGACCGGGCGGCCAGCCTTGCCAACGCGGGTTTCAAATTCGATCCGACGCTGTGCACGGTGCGTGATGGCGCTCTGATTTCCGGTCCCGCTAATTTAAAGACGCTCATAACAAGGAATTGTTCAATCCTGCTGTCCCCAGTAGGCGCGGAGAAAAGCGTTCCTTCGTCGTAAACGTGGCGATCGGGGAGTCACAGCAAAATGCATGCCCAATTATGTCGAGAGCGGACGAGCATAAGCGGCGCATGGGGACATCTTATGTTCTGTCTGCGGCATGCGCCACTGCGGGCAAGCCCCGAAAGCGAGCACTACATCAGAGTTTCCGCGACCCGCTGTCGCCTCCATCGGACAGGACTGTCGTTACTGTGAACTGCGGCACGTCGGCACTGCAGCCGCTCAATATGCTCCGTAAAACCGCGTTTTGCGTGCGTTATCAAGCGGGTGGGCGACCGATGGCCTGTCGACCGGCAGCCGCACGCGCTCGGATGAGCTCTTCTTCGAGGGTGGAGACACGACCAGTGGCCAATCCAGCATCGAGTGCGCCTCGGAATCTTGAATCCGGCAGCGCCGGAAGTTCGGCGGAAACGCCCTCCCCCACCACGCAGCGCCCGACAGTGGATCTGACGGCGCTCACCAGTCGCGATGACTTCCTGCTCGAGCTCGGAGAAGCGCTCGGCGGCCAGGCGTCGGTGCATCCCGTCGACTCGATTGACACTGCGATCGGTCAACTTGCGAGCACCAAGCGCGGGCAAATGCTCGTGATCGATGCGCGAACGACGAGTGACGTTCGTAGCGACGTGCAACGTGCAACACAGCAGGCACCACACGCGGTCGTCGTCGTGTTTGCGGACGCGGATGCGGAGAAGCAGGTTGGCTCGGCAGTCAAGGGCACCAGCGTCTTTGCGGTCCTCACGATCCCGGCCACAGGGCCGAAGACGACGGCGGTGCTGGATGCCGCCATCGCTGACGCCGTGAACCGCAGCGCAGCCGCGCGGGGGGCAGGGCCCGAGAAGTCGGGCTCCACCGCCACCGTGACGCTGGATGCTTTTCGCCCGGCCTTGTCCCAGAACGCGGCGACGGAGCCCGCGGAGCCGGAAGAAAGCGGCGGTCGCCAATGGGCGCTTTGGGCCGGCTTGGGCGTCGCGGCGATTGCACTTGCTGCGGGCGGCGCATGGTATTTCACTCACGGCAAAACGGCCTCAGTCCCCGGGGCGGCCTCTCAAGCGACGGGAGCCCCTTCACACGCCGGCGCAGCATCGGAAGGTGCTGCTGTCCTCCCTCAGCCTGCGGTCGATACTTCCATCGTCGCCGGTCAGGTCGATGACCTCCTGGAGAAGGCACGGCGGGCCATGCGCGATCGGCGATATACGGCTCCCACGGGGGACAACGCCCTCGTTTATTACAGGTCGGCTCTGGCGTCCGATCCATCGAGCGGCGAAGCCAAAGACGGGCTGCGGCGCGTCGGCGCGGTCCTGGTGTCCCGCTTCGGCGATGCCATCTCGGGCGCGCACTACGCGGATGCGGCCCTGGCGCTGGCGACTCTCAAGCTTGCCCAGCCCGCAGATTCCCACATAGGCGCCTTCCAGACTCAGCTCTCGGCCGCGGAGATCGCCAAGGCCCTGGCTGACGGCAACGCGGATCGCGCGGCCGCGCTGCTGCGCCAGGCACAGCAGTCCGGCTCGGTACCGGCGGCACAGCTGGCCACCTGGCGCGCCGATCTCGCTCGCCTGCAGCAGGTCGACAAGGCGCAGGGCCTGGCAACGCTGGTTCTCGATCGCATCCGTGCCGATGAGCTGACGAGCCCGGCCGGCGACAGCGCCCAGGCCTATCTCGGCCAATTGCGGGCTGCGGCGCCCGGCGCGCCGGCGACTCAGCGGGCGGCGAGCGCGCTGATCGCCGCGCTCTTCGGCAAAGCCCGGCAGAACGCCGTTGCAGGCGACTCTGCCGAAGAAGCGCGCTGGGTCTCGGCAGCGCGCGCGAGCGGCGCATCGGCGACCGACGTTGCGGATTTCGAGCGGCAGCTCGCCAGCGCGCAGGCGAAGGCGGCCCATCTGAAGACGGATCGCCTCGTCTCGCTCCTGCAGGAGCGCCTGGGAAGCGGTGCGCTGACCTCCCCTGGAGGAGACAGTGCGGCGGATTACCTGCAACAGCTCGAGGCCACCCACCCCATCGGCTCCGCCCAGATTGAGGCCGCGCAGGCGCGGAGTGATCTCGCCGCGAAGCTGATCGCGCGTGCCCGGACGGAGATGCGCTCGGGCGAGACGGACCAAGGCAATGCCGATCTCAGCGCGGCCAGCAGCTGGGGCGCCAGCGCCACCGCCGTGGCTGCCGCTCGGCGGCTGAGCGCGGGCTCGCCAGCCGGAACTGCGACGGCCACGCCGGATTTTGCCGCCCTCGCCGCACAGCTCGAGCGCACCCGCTACGTGGCTCCGGAATATCCCGATCGCGCGCTGTCGGATCGCATCAGCGGCAGCGTCACGGTCGAGTACGTGGTGGACAAGAAGGGGTACGTCAAGGACGTGAAGGTCATCGAGTCGAGTCCGCCAGGCGTCTTCGACCGTGCGGCGATGCAGTCCATCCGTCAGTGGCGCTATAGAGCCGCGAAATTCAACGGTCAGCCGGTCGAGGTGCCCGTGCGCACCCGCATCCGGTTCGAGTTGCCGAACTAGTTCACCTCAGGCCCTCAGGGAAAACGCACATGAAAGTCGCAGGCGCAGATCGCAACCGCCGGCTGATCACGGCCGGCGCGGGCACGGCCCTCGCCCTGGT
>Ga0134125_10002989_pt1 | contig 19810 bp, 18 predicted proteins | sample KB31751_FD_96464 | JGI IMG/M metagenome (GOLD analysis project Ga0134125, IMG submission 96464) | Terrestrial soil microbial communities with excess Nitrogen fertilizer from Kellogg Biological Station, Michigan, USA - KB3-175-1 | ecosystem: Environmental > Terrestrial > Soil > Unclassified ... | reverse complement strand
GGCGTCATCCTCGTCGGGCCCAACGACTTCGCCGCGGCGGCGACCTACACGTCGAACTACAACCCGCACGCGGCCTGGCAATTGGCGCACACCTGGTCGCTGTCGGTGGAAGAGCAGTTCTACCTCTTGTGGCCGGCGGCGCTGGCGCTGCTCGGACGGAAGCGCGCGTTCGGCATCGTCGTGCTCGCCATCGTCGGGCTGCCGCTGGTGCGCATCGGGATGTGGAAATTCGCGCCCGCGCTGCGCGACGGCATCGGCCACCGCTTCGAGACCTGCGCCGACTCGCTGGCCACGGGCTGCCTGCTGGCGGCCGCGCGCGGCTGGCTCAGTGAGCGCTCCTGGTACACGCGCATCGCGCGCTCGCCGGCGGCGGTGGTGGTCACCGGCCTGGTGCTCGCGTCGGTGGTGCTCGACAACCACCCGCGCATGGCGTTCGCCTTCGGCTGGAGCTTCCAGAACGTCGGCATCGCCTTCGTCATCGACGCCTGCCTGCGCGACGCGAGCGGCGGCCTCGGCTGGCTCTTGACGACGGCGCCGGCGGTGGCGATCGGGCGCATGAGCTACTCGATCTATCTCTGGCAGCAGCTCTTCCTCGATCGCCAGTCGACGTCGCTGATGTGCCGCTTCCCGTTCAACCTCGTCGCCGTGGCGGCGACGGCGGTGTTCTCGTATCGCGTCGTCGAGCTCGGCTCGCTCGCGCTGCGCCAGCGTTGGGAGCCGCGGCTGTTCCGCGCGCGTGCGACGGCACAGTCGTCACCGCCCGATGTCGCCGTCGCGCAACAGTGATCGCGCGCCTGTAGCGGCGCAGCCACACCACCGATAGAAAAACCAATGTGATTTCGCGCGAGGGCTGACGGCATGTCGCCTGCTCAGCAGCCTCGCGATGAAGCTGCTAGCAATTGTATCTCTCGTCGCTGCGTCGGGCTCGCCGGCGCTCGCGCAGTCGGTCTGGACCGCACCTTCGACGCTGAAGATCCGGCCCAACGACGCCTCGGGCAGCGCCACCACGGCGACGCTCGAAGCGGCGGGCAACGAGTTCGAAGCGTTCCACCTCGTCGTCAACGGCGGCGCCGGCGGCGCCAAGGCCGTTACCGTGTCGCCCGACGTGCTGCTCGGACCGAGCGGCGCCAAGATCGATGACGTGCGCGTCTATCGCGAGGCGTGGTACACGACCTCGACGCCGTCGTAGCAGACGAGCGCCACCGGCCGCTGGCCCGACGCGCTCATCCCCGCGGTCGACGAGATCGACAACCAGCCGCGCAACGCGTTTCCCTACGACGTGCCGGCCAACGAGCAACAGCCGATCCTCGTCGAGTACCACGTGCCGGCGAACGCGACGCCGGGCTGGTACGCGGGCACCGTGCACGTCACCGGCGGCGTGGCCGCCGACGTGGCGGTCAAGCTCTACGTGCACGCCTTCTCGCTGCCGTCGACGGCGTCGATCAAGACCGCCTTCGGCATCGGCTACCTCGATCCCTGCACGGCGCACTTCGGCAGCTACGACGCCTGCGGCGGCGACGCCGGTGTCCAGGACCTCATGAACCGCTACGCCAAGTTCGCGCTCGATCATCGCATCACGCTCTCCGACGTGGTCGCCGATACGCCGAAGCAGGCGAGCGACGGCAGCTACGACTGGACCTCGTGGGACGCGCTCTACTCGCCGATGCTCGACGGGCAGATGAACGGCCGGCTCGTCGGCGCCAAGGCGACGTCGATGCGCTACATGTGGACGCAGGATCAGGCGCACTACGCCGAGTGGGCCAAGCACTTCAGGGCCAAGGGTTGGTTCGATCGCACGTTCGACTACACCTGCGACGAGCCGCCGGCGGGCTGCGCGTGGAGCGACATCAACGCGCGCACGGCGATGGTGCACGCAGCCGATCCCGACTTTCAGACGCTCGTGACCACGCCGCTGGCGAAGGCGACGTCGAACGGCGTGCTCACCGGCATCGACATCCTGGTGCCGACCGACAACGGGATCGATCCGATGCCGCCCGACACCAACCTGCGCGCGAGCTACGATCCGTGGCTGGGCGCGGCGCCCGACCACCGCGTCTGGATGTATCACGCGTGCGATTCGCACGGCTGCGACGGGCCGGGCGGGCCGACGCAGAGCACGTGGCCGAGCTACATGATCGACGGGCCGGCGACGCTGAACCGCGCCTTCGAGTGGCAGGCGTGGCGCGAGAAGGTCTCGGGCGAGCTCTACTACGACACCACGTACGCGTTCACGCGCGGCGACGCCTGGACCAACCAGTACTACTTCGGCGGTCACGGCGACGGCACGCTCTTCTATCCGGGGACGCCGGCGAAGATCGGCGGCACGACGCAGATCCCGATCGCCAGCTTGCGCCTCGAGATGATTCGTGAGGGGCAGGAGGACTACGAGTACTTCAAGGCGCTCGCCGACGCCGGCGATCCGGCGATGGCGGATGCCGAGGCGGAGGGCCTGTCGCCGAGCGCGTACAACAACATGAACGATCCGGCGGCGATCGATGCCGCGCGCCATCGCATGGCGTTGCGCATCGAGCAGCTGACCGGCAAGACGCCGCCGCCGATGGGCGACACGACCAGCGGATCGGCGACGGGTGACACCGGCACCGGCGGCAATGGCGCCATCACGGGTGATTCGTCGGCGCCGGCGCCGGCGGCATCGGGCGGCTCGGGCGGCAGCGGTGGTGGCTGCGCGTTTGGCGCCGCCACGACGCCTTCGCTGGCCGAGCTGCTGCTGGCCATCGCCGCGACCCTCCTGGTCGCCCGCCGCCGCCTGGCGCGCGTGCGGGCGCGGGCGCGCTCGCGCATTTCCTGAATTCCGGAAATCGACGACGTGACGATCGTCTCTCCCACTCGAACCTGTCGTCGGAAATTTACAGGCCCACATCTGCACGTGTGATCTGCGATCCACAGTGGCTCGTTCCTGCCCACGCTGCGTAAGGACTTCACACTGGCATCGCAGTTGCTGAGCAAGCGAGCCCATGTTCCTTCGTTTATCGACCCGCACCTTCGGTCTCGTGCTTTCGGTCGCCATGATGGCGGCCTGCTCCAGCTCTTCCACGAAGTCGACGGGCTCGCCCGTCACCGGCGGCAACGGCAGCACGGCTCCCGACCCGGGCCTCGGCGGCAACGGCACCACCGCCGGCGGCGATCCGACGCCGACCCCGACCCCGACGCCCGATCCCACGCCGACTCCGACCCCGACGCCCACGCCGCGGGTCACGCATCAGCACTGCGGCTGGATGAACGACGACATCGACCTCGGCAAGGCGACGCTGATGGCCAACCTCGACTACTTCGACGCGGTCCACCCGTTCTGGTGGTCGCTCAACGCCGACGGCACCGTCAAGGCGACGAGCTGGACCGACGACGCCGACGTCATCTCCGCCACCAAGACCCACGCCATCAAGCTGATGCCGCTCATCTACGGCGGTGACGACGTCTCGGCGATCCGCAGCGTCATCGGCAACGCGACGACGCTCGCCGCGCACGTCAAGACCGTGGTCGCGCTCGCCACGTCGCACAACTACGACGGCATCGAGATCGACTACGAGCACCTGTGGGCGTCGACCGATCGCGCGGGCTACACCGCGCTCGTCACGCAGCTGGCCACCGCGCTGCACGCCGCCGGCAAGGAGCTGTCGCTGGCGGTGCCGTCGATCGCCGCCGACAACGGACAGAACGGCTACGACTTCGCCGCGCTCGTCGCCGGCGGCGCCGACGTCATCCACCTCATGGGCTACGACTTCCACGGCACCACGACCGATCATCTCGGGCCGCTGGCGCCGCTCGGCTGGATCGACGCCGTCGCCGCGCGCGTGCAGTCGCTCGGCATCGCCGATCACTTCGTGCTCGGCATCGGCAACTACGGCGTCGGCAGCGGCTGGTACGCCAACTCCGGCGACGCGATCGCGATGTGCGGCGGCGCCGGCGCCTACGCCACGACGACGACGCACATGCAGACCTGCCCGTATGGCGTGTACACCGCGGGGACCTCGCCGCACTGCACGACGTCGAAGGGCGACATCTGGTTCGAGGACGCGACCTCGGCGGGCGAGAAGGCGCAGACGGCCAAGGCGCACGGGCTGCGCGGCGTCTCCCATTACTCGCTCGGCGGCGAGCCGGCCGGCTGGTTCACGGCGCTGCGCGCGGCGTATCCGTAGTATCCTGCCGCGATTCTGACGGCGACGGCACACAGCCCGCTTCGCGTCGTGCACGCGGCGTGGTACGCGACCACGCTCTTGGCGTCGCTGCTGTTTCTGCTGATGCTCCCGCCGTTGCAGTCCAACGACGAGACCGGGCATTGGGGACGCGTCTGGTCGGTGGCGTTCGGCGGCGGCCTCGTGTGCCGTACCGTGCCCGCGGTCGGCGCGCAGCTGCCCGACGCCGTCGACTACAACCGCATCCGCAACGGCACCAATCCCTATCACTTCGCCAGTCTCGACGCCGCGCGCGCCATCAAAGGCTCGACGGATCGACGGCGCGCGTGGGGCGCCTGCTTCTACTCGCCGGTCGCCTACGTATTGCCGGCGCTGGCGATGCGCCTCGTCTCGACGCCGACCGATCCGTCACAGCGCGCGGGCCTGGTATCGGCGTTCTACGCGGCGCGCGTCGTCAACTGGACGCTCATGGGCGCGGCGGTGCTCGCGTTCCTGCTGCTCGCGCCCGAGCTGCGCAACCTGACGCTCGTCCTCTATTCCTTGCCGATGGTCACGCAGCAGACCATCAGCATCAACCAGGACAGCACGATCTTCTTGTTCATGTTCGCGCTGCTCGCGGTGGCGCTGCGGCCGCCGGGCGTGGCGCAGCTCGTGGCGCTGGCGGCGGCCGTGGCGGGGCTGACGCTGCTCAAGGTGGTCTACTTTCCGCTGGTGCTCGTCCTGGTCGGCGCGTGGCTGCGGCTGCGGCGCGAAGGGAGACCGCTGCCGCGCGCTGCCTGGTGGGCGCTCGGCGCGCTGGCGTTGGCGCCGCTGATCGCCGAGGCGGCGTGGGCGCGCTGGAACGCCGGCGGGCAGACGGCGTTGCCGCCGGGAATCGATCCGCGCGCGCAGCTCGCCTACGTGCGCTCGCATCCGTTCGCCTTCCTCGGCAGCCTCGGGCATCAGGTCCTCGACTTCTTCGGACGCGGCACGATGAACGGCGGCTGGCCCGGCATCTTCGGCGTCCTCGGCTGGGCGTCGTGGGAGATCGGCGGCCGCGCATTTCGCGCGCTCGGCGGCGCCGTCGTCGTCGCGCTCGTCGCCGACGCGGTGCAGCCTCCACGCGAAGGGACGCGCCTGCGGCTGTGGGGCGATGCGATCCTGCCGCTCGTCGGCGCCGTCGGCGTCGTCGTCGCCACCGCCACCGCGATGTACTTCGTGTTCAGCGGACCGGGCGCGCCCTTCATCGCCGGCGTGCAGGGGCGCTACCTGCACGTGCCGCTGTTCGTGATGCTCGCCGTGGCCGTGCGCTGGGCGCAGGCGTGGGGCGCGCGCCACCGCACGGTCGAGCTGGTGCGGCGCGGCGCGCCGCTGATGTCGTGGCTCGCCTTCGGGCTGTGCGCGATCGGCATCGTCGACGGGTTCGCGACGCTCGCGCGGGTGTACTACTTTTAGCCATGGCCACCGTCCACCCGAGCGCGATCCTCGAAGGCGACGTCGAGCTCGCCGACGACGTCACCGTCGGGCCCTTCTGCTATCTGCGCGGTCCGCTCGTCGTCGGGCCGCGCACGCGCATCTGGCCGCACGTGGTCATCGGCACCGAGGGCGAGCACAAGACGCGTACGCCGGCGGGCGTCATCCGCATCGGCGCCGACACAATCGTCCGCGAGCTGGTCGTCATCCAGCGCGGCACCGGCGATCGCGACACCACGATCGGCGACGGCTGCTTCGTGATGGACCACTGCCACATCGCCCACGACGTCCTCGTCGGCGACGGCGTCACCATGTCGCCCAACGTCACGCTCGGCGGCCACACGCACGTGCTCCGCGGCGCCACCGTCGGCATCGGCGCCATGACCCACCAGTTCTCGACGGTGGGCGCCTACGCGATGCTCGGCATGGGCGCCGTGGTCACGCGCGACGTGCCGCCGTTCTGCCTGGTGGCCGGCAATCCGGCGCGCTTCGCACGGCTCAACACGCACGCCTTCGCCGCCGCCGGCATCGGCGAGGCCGATGTGCGCGTCGAGGCCGGCGCGCTCGTCGCCGCCGACGCGCGCGTGCAGGCGCTCCTCGACGAGTTCGCCGCCCACTCGCGCCGCGATCGCCTCGCGCTCTGAGCGTCCATCCTCGGCGCCGGCCGCGCTCAGGCTTCGTGGCGCTCGAGCAGCGCGCGCGTCGTCTCGGTCAGCGTCACCGCCGCGAGCGCGTCGGCCGGCGGCATCGGCGGTGTCTCGCCGAACGCCACCGCGCGCCAGAACGCCGCCAGCTCCTCGCGCAGCGGCTCGCGCCGGTCGATGCCGAGCTCGACGCGATCGGGCGACGCGAACGAGCGCAGGTACTCGTCGAAGTACGACGTCGAGTCGGGGTTGATCGACGCCGCCGCGAGCAGCGGATTCTGCCGATAGAGCACGACCTGCTGCGTGATGAGGTTGATCTCCGCGTAGCCGCTCGTGCCGGTCAGCTCGATGCGCCGGATCTTCACCGGCGTGCGCCAGTTGACCTGCAGCTGCATCGCCGCGCCGCTCGAGAGCCGTCCGAGGATCACGGCGCCGTCGAGCATGCCGCGCTCGCGGTGCCCGACCGTGGCCAGGATCTCGAGCGTCCCGCCGGTGATGAAGCGCGCCAGATCGTAGTCGTGCACCGCCAGGTCGACGAGCACGTCGGAGAGCGCCGTCTCCGGATTGAGCGGCGAGCCGCCGACGCGGCGAAAGCAGAGCTGGATGGTCTCGCCGATCAGCTGGTCGGCGACGATGCGCCGCGCCGCCACGGCGCCGGGGTTGAAGCGCTCGACGTGGCCGACGGTGAAGACGGTGCCGTGCCGCTCGGCGAGCGCGATGAGCTCGCGCGCCTGCGCCGTCGTCGAGGCGATCGGCTTCTCCACCAGCGTCGGGATCTTGCGTTCGAGCAGCGGCGCCACCAGCTCGTAGTGCAGCGGCGTCGACGCGGCCACCGTCGCGCAGGCGGGCCCATCGTCGCGCCCGAGCGCTTCGGCCAGCGACGCGAACACCGGACAGCCGCCGTTGTCGAGCGCGGCCCGCTGCCGCCGCTCCGCCGACGGATCGACGACGCCCCACACCGCCGTCGGCCCGCCGAGCTCGCGCAAGACGCGCGCGTGCTTGGTCCCCATGTTGCCGTACCCCACGACGAGCGTGCGCACCGGATCCACGACGACGGGGTAACACTCGGCGCGCCCCGCTGGCAAGCGCCTGGGTGCTCGTGCTATCGGAGCGCATGCGCATCGGCTTCGTCATGCCCGCGTTCAACGAGGAGGAGCTCCTCGGCGAGACGCTCGAGGGCTGCGTCGATCTCGTCGAGCGGCTGGTCATCGTGAACGACGGCTCGACCGACGCCACCGGCCGCATCGCCGACGAGTGGGCGCGCGCGCAGCCCGACAAGATCGAGGTCATCCACCAGGCCAACACCGGCATCGGCGGCGCGGTCATCGCCGGCATGCGCCGCCTCCTCGCGCACGGCGATCTCGACGCGCTCGGCATCATCGCCTCCGACAACCAGTGCGACCCGGCGCTGATCCCGCGCTTCCGTCAGGTGCTGGAGACGCGCCCCGAGCTCGACGTGGCCAAGGGCTCGCGCTTTCTACACACCGAGACGCTGCACGCGATGCCGCGCTTTCGCTACTGGGGCAATCGCGGCGTCTCGATGGTGATGCAGCTCGTGCTCGGCTATCGCGGCATGAGCGACGTGCTGCACGGCTATCTCCTCGGCCGCGTCGGCGTGTTCCGCGCCATGGATTTTTCGCGCATCGCCGCCGGCTACGATCTCGAGAACACGATGATGGCCGAGTTCCGCCGGCTGCGCTGCCGCTTCGGCATCTTGCCGAGCCCGTCGCGCTACGGCCGCGAGCGCTCGAAGATCGTCTATCGCACGCAGATCCCGAAGACGCTGCGCAAGATGGCCGACGTCCTGCGCGTGCGGCTCGGCTCGGGGCCGCTCCGGGAGCGCCTGGCGCCGCTCTTGCTCGTCAGCGGCAACCTGCCGGCGGCGTACCTGGCGCTCGTCCTCACCAGCCCGCGCGTCGAGCGCATCGATCCCTAGGGCTTTATGCCGAACACGATCACGCGCCCCGGCGGCTCGCCCGGCTTCTGCGACCACGCGGCGTAGTAGACCTTGCCGTTGGCGATCGTCGGCGGGCAGAACTTCGCGAAGTCACCGACCGAGTCGGCCGGTGCCGTTCGATCGGCGCGGTTGTTCCACAGCTCGACGCGGACGTCGGTGGCGTCGAAGGCGCGCAGCACGCCGGGCACCACCTGGGTGATGGCGTTGGCCTCGCCGCCCGCCGCGGGCGACCACGGATGGTTGGCCCACACGATCCCGCCCGACGTGCCGTTGGCGCTCACCGCGAGCATGCCGCCCGGCAGCCCGGGCACGAACGGCGCCCGGCTCGCCGAGTCGAGCGTCAGGTACCTGCCGCTCGGGCTGTCGGAGAGCGCGAACGCGTCGAGGTTGGCGCTCGCGCCCCAGATGTAGACGCGTGGCTGCATGCCGTCGTCGAAGTAGACGGCGCTGCCGTCGATGTTCCAGGCGGTGATGGGCACCGTCTGCAAGACGTGATCGCCCTCGGGGTGAAAGCCGCCGAGCGCGTCGCGGTCGAGGAGGTACAGGTTGCCCTGCTTGCCGGCGATGACGGCGAGGCGCCGATCGACGCCCGCCAGCGTGTGCGTGCCGGGGACGAGCAGCACGCCGGTCGAGCCGAGATCGAGATCGAGCTCATCGAGATCGGCCTGGTTGTAGGGCGTGAAGAAGTCGACGAAGGTGAGCCGCCCGTCGACGAGCCGCATGCGCAGGAGGCTGTCGGCCCAGTTGTCGCGCCCGTTCCACGTGCCGTTGCCGCTGGTGAAGAAGAAGTCGCCGTCGCCGGTGGAGGAGGGCCCTTCGCCGCCCATCCAGATGCCGCCCTGCCGCCCCGCCGGCGTGGTGATGAACGAGGCGAGCTGCGCGAGCGTCTTCGGGTCGTAGGCGAACATCCAGCCGTGATAGGGCTCGAGGCCGCCGTGCGAGGCGAACGCGAAGTAGAGCACGCCGTCGGAAAGGAGCAGCGCGGTGCGCTGCAGTTGCTGCACCGGATCGAAGACGATCGGCGCGCTCGCCGTCACCTCGACGGGCGGCGCCACCGGATCGCCGCTCGCCATGTCGACGGCCCACAGCGTCTGATGGAAGTTGCCGGTCGCGCAGCTCGCCGGATCGTCCTGCGTGTAGGCGACGAGGTAGATCGTGCGTGCCACCGGATCGATCACCGGCGTCCCGGTGATGCCGATCTCCGGCGTGAGCAGCTTCTGCGGAAAGCAGACGAGGTTCGACGAGCGGCCGAACGATCGCTGCCACAACGGGGCGCCGCCGCGATTGGCGTCGAACGCGTAGAGCGAGTCGTGCTCGGTCGCCACGTAGACCACGTCGTGCACGCCGCCGTCGCCCACGTCGACGTTGGTCGCCACCAGCGGCTGCGCATAGACGAATCCGTCGACGAACAGGGTGAACAGCGGACCAAACGCACCCGAGCGCACCACCGCCGGTGTCAGCTGCGACTCGCGCAGGTTGGCACCCGAGCGTGCGTTGTCGTCGTGACGCGTGAGCACGCTGACCCGCGCCACCGGAACGCTCGTCGTACCGACGGAGAGCGGAGTCTCGTCGGAGCACCCGTACGCCGCGAGCGCGACGGCGCAGAGCAGCCACTGACGCATGCATCACCTCGCGCGCCACTCGCCGTTCGATCGAGTGCTACGCACGTGCGTCAGCGGCCGGTTGAACGCGCTATCGCGATCAGCTCAGTCGCGGCGGTCGCACCGACGAGACCGCCATGATCACCACTGCGATCACGATGATGCCGATCCACGCCAGGCCGATGGCCACTTGATCGCCGGTCGTGTATCCGACGGGCGGCTTATGCGCGAGCAACAGGAGGTTCATGACGAAAACGTAGCGCCGGGCCGCACCTGCAGAAGGGGCGTCGATCTTTGGAGACGTTCGTCGTACCGTGTGCATCCAACGCGAACGATCAGGAGCCCGACGCATGGCCACTCTGAAGGGACGCACGCTGTTCATCACCGGCGCCAGCCGCGGCATCGGCCTCGCCATCGCCAAGCGCGCCGCGCGCGACGGCGCCAACATCGTCGTCGCGGCGAAGACGACCGACCCGCATCCCAAGCTGCCCGGCACCATCTACAGCGCGGCCAAGGAGATCGAAGAGGCCGGCGGCAAGGCGCTCGCCTGCGTCGTCGACATCCGCGACGAGAACCAGATCGCCGCGGCGGTGCAGAAGGCGGTCGAGACCTTCGGCGGCATCGACATCCTCATCAACAACGCCAGCGCCATCAGCCTCACCGGCACGGTGGCGACGCCGATGAAGCGCTACGATCTCATGCACTCGATCAACACGCGCGGCACCTTCGCCTGCTCGCAGGCGTGCATCCCGTATCTCAAGAAGTCGTCGAACCCGCACATCCTCATGAACTCGCCGCCGCTCAACATGGAGGAGCGCTGGTTCGCGCCGCACGTGGCCTACACGATGGCCAAGTTCGGCATGTCGATGTGCGTGCTCGGCATGGCCGGCGAGCTGCGCGGCGACGGCATCGCCGTCAACGCCATCTGGCCGCGCACGGTGATCGCGACGGCGGCGGTGCAGAACCTCCTCGGCGGCGAATCGACGATGCGCGGCGCGCGCACGCCCGAGATCATGGCCGACGCGGCCTACGCGATCTTGACCAAGCCGAGCCGCGAGTTCACCGGCAACTTCTGCATCGACGAAGAGATCCTGAAGAAGGAAGGCGTCACCGATTTCGCCAAGTACCAGTCGGTGCCCGGCGCCGACTTGATCCCCGACTTCTTCCTGTGAGCCCATCATGAGCGACAACCGCAGCGAAAACCGGCAGTGGAAATTGCGCGCCCGCCCGACAGCGATGGTGGGGCGCGAGCACTTCGAGCTCGCCAGCGCGCCGGCGCCGTCGCCGGCGGCGGGCGAGGCGCTCGTCGAGGTGCAGTACGTGTCGCTCGATCCGGCGATGCGCGGCTGGCTCAACGACGCCAAATCGTACGTGCCGCCGGTCGGCATCGGCGAGGTCATGCGCGCCATCGGCGTGGGCCGCGTGCTCGAGTCGAAGGATCCCGCGCTCGCCGCCGGTGACTTCGTGACCGGCATGACCGGCGTGCAGGCGTTCGCGACCGGGCCGGCCAAGGCGTGGACCAAGATCGACGCGTCGCTGCTGCCGCCGCCGCGCTGGCTCAGCGTCGTCGGCATGCCGGCGCTGACCGCGTACTTCGGCCTCCTCGACATCGGGGCGGCCAAGGCGGGCGAGACGCTCGTGGTCTCCGCCGCTGCAGGCGCCGTCGGCAGTGTCACCGGGCAGATCGGCAAGATCCTCGGCATGCGCGTCGTCGGCCTCGCCGGCGGCGCCGACAAGTGCCGCTACGTCGTCGACGAGCTCGGCTTCGACGCCTGCATCGACTACAAGCACGACGACATCCGCGCCAAGCTCCGCGAGCACGCGCCCAAGGGCATCGACGTCTACTTCGACAACGTCGGCGGCGAGATCCTCGATCACGCGCTCGCGCAGCTGCGCAAAAAAGCGCGCGTCGTCCTGTGCGGCGCCATCTCGCAGTACAACAACGAAGGCGGCGTCGTCGTCGGCCCGAAGAATTACCTGTCGCTGCTGGTGAACCGCGCGCGCATGGAGGGCTTCGTCGTCTTCGACTTCGAAGCGCGCTACGCCGAGGCGGTGGGGGCGATGTTGCGCTGGCACAAAGAGGGCAAGCTCAAGGCGCGCGAGGACATCGTCGACGGCATCGACAAGTTTCCCGAGGCGCTCGCCATGCTCTACACCGGCAAGAACTTCGGCAAGCTCATCCTCAAAATCTGAAATTCCGGAAAAACGGGCGCCGCCTACCTGGCGAGCTTGCGCACCTTGGCGATCGCCGGCTTGCGGCTCTCGGGGCTGTCGAGGCTGAACGAGCGCACGTCGCCGAGCTGATCGCGCGCGAACGCCTCCATCTCCGCCACCGCCTTCTCGAGGCCCTTGGGCTTGTCCTTCGCCGCCGCTTTGTCGGTCAGGGCCCAAACGATTTTCTGCGCCTCGAAGTCGAACTCCCAGACGCCCACGCGCGCGCCGCCGGCGACGATGGCGTGATGATCGATCTCGAGCTTGCCGAGGTGCCACAAGTTGTCGAGGCTGCCGACGAGCCGCACCGGCGGCGACTTCGGCGGCTTGCCGCACATGAGCTCCTCGCGGTCGTCGGCGAACATGACGCGCTCGCCGTCAACGTCGGCGAGCGACAGCTCCGCGATCGCCGCCTTCGCCTGCTTTACGCCGATCCCGGCCCACCACGCCAGCTCCGCCGCCGTCCCCGGGCCGGTCCAGCGGAAGAAGCGCGTCGCCAGCTCGCGTGCCAGCGTCGCGTCGTCGAGCTTCGTCTTGCCGAGCGGGCTCGACTTCCAGCGCGCGTAGCGATAGAGCTGGCGATCGAGCCGCCCGTCCTCGGGCACGCGGCGGATCTCGCCCCCCGACTGCAGGAGGCCGAGCCCGAGCGACAGCGTGGTGGTGGTGCCGCGCTTCTTGCCTTCGTCGCCGAGATGGCGCACGGCACCGCCGAGCGCCTCCTTCAGGCCCTTCGGATCGAGCGGCGCTTTGTCGAGGGCATCGACGATCGCCTTGCACAGCCGCTCGATCTCCTGGTCGGTCACACCGAGATACTTCTTGGCCATCGCCACCGTCGCCGCGTCCCCGTGCCCCTGCGACGCGCGCAGCGCCACCGCGTAATCCGCGGCCGGCACCACGTACGTACACCCCCGCGCTGACGGCAATTCGTGGATGGCGAGCGCCCCCACCGCCGCGTCGACGTCGCCGCGCGACAACCTGCCTCGCGCGAACAGCCCAAGATACGGCCCGGCGCCGCCGACCGAGCGCATCCAACCGCTGCGCGTCAGGATCTCCGCCGCCGAGCCGCGCGGCTCGTCGAGCCCCTGCCGCCGCCAGCGCCACCAGTCGAGCTCCGCCTGCGTCGGTGCCTTCATGCGCGCGGTTATCCCACGAAACCGCCCGCGCGGAATGCGCGTGCTATGGTGCGCCCGTGGACGACGCCGCGATCACTGCGCTTCTCGACGCTGCCTTCGCCTTCGGCTGCACGCGTCGCGTGAGTGAATTCGTCGACGTCGATCGCCTGCTCGCGGCCATCGACAGCGCCGCCGCGCCGTCGCGCGTGGCGCGTCTGGTCAGCCGTTTTGTCGCGCCCGGCCGTGTGCGCGTCCTCGATCGCCTGCGCGCCTCGACGCTGCCGCTCGGCGTCTGGCTCCCCGATCCGGTGCGCGACGCCATGGCCGCGATGCTCGGTCACCCCGCGCCGATCCCGCGTGCGCTCGTCGACAAGGTGGTCGCCGACGAGCACGTGCGCGACTCGGCGCGCGCCATGCTGCAGGAGGCGCTCTCGAGCTTCATCCACAAAGCCTTCTCGGTCACGCCCGGCGGTCGCGGCCTGCGCGGTGTCATCGGCCTCGGCGCGCGCGCCGCCGGCGGTCTCTTCGGCGGCATCGGCGAGGAGATCCAGCGCCAGCTCGAAGAGCGCGTGCGCGACTTCGTCGACGGTGGCGTGGCCATGCTGCAAAAGCGCGTCGCGCAGCAGCTGACCAGCGCCGACACCGCGCGCCTCCTCGGCAAGCGGCGCCGCGCGATGTTCCTCGAGCTGCTCGGCCAGCCCGAGTCGCTCTTGCCCAAGCTGGTGAAGAAGACGCCGTGGGACGCGCTCGACGCGATGGTGCCGGCGCTGGTCGCGCACAACCTCGCGCGCGCCGAGCTGCGGGCCGCCGTGCGCGAAGAGCTCGCCGCGGTCGTCGCCGAGCTGTCGACGCAGACCATCGGCGAGCTCGTCGACGAGCTCGGGCTGCGCGCCGCCCTCGCCGAGAGCGTGCGCGCGCACGGCGTCCCGCTGGTTCGTGAATTCATGAAATCCGCCGAATTTGAGCGCCTCAAAGCGTGAGCCGCGTCATATGACTATCTCGACTGAACCCACCGATTTCCGGAATTCTGGGGTCGTGAGCCCCACGCGAAATTGCGCTAGCGGACGAAGTTTCGGTAGGTTGTCCTTCGGCAAAGCTCATGCATAGGGAGACATTCACAGGGGCGCTGCTGAGGGGCTGGTGGGTTCATGGGACGGGAGCTGATACGAAGGGCGACGACCGCGCTGCAACATGCGGCCGAGGCGAGGACGGTGGAGTTCCAGGCGCGTCACGCCGACGAGGCGCGCACGACCTACGAGCACGCGGTACGCTCGGCGCGTGCTCGCTTCGAAGCGGCGGAGTTCCGACCGTCGGCGGCGGCGCGGGTGATCGCGCGGCAGTCGGTCGCCTCCGAGCTGCTCGAGCTGTCGGATGTCGAGCAGCGGCTGATCGCGATCGAAGCGCGCATCGCGACGGCGATCCTCGCGCAGACCGATCTGCGCGACTTCCGGCGCTTCCGCCTCGCCGACTGACGGCGGCGTCGTCTCGCCGACGGACGGCGTTGTGCGCAGCGCTCGCGCTCGCGCTCGTCGCCGGTTGCGACAGCCCGCACGACTCGGGCCCGTGTGACGGCATCTGCCCGGTCTCGCCGATCAACCACCTCGTCGTGATCGTGCAGGAGAACCACACCTTCGACACGTACTTCGGACGCTATTGCACGGCCGCCACCGGCTCGGCGCCGACGTGCACCGACGGGCCAGCCTGCTGCGAGCGCGCACCCGACACCGATCCGGGCGGCGCGTCGCCCATCGTCCTCGACGATCACGCCAACGCGCTCTACGACCCGAACCACCTGTCCGCCTGCGAGGCCGACGAGGTCGACGGCGGCAAGATGGACCATTTCGTCGACAGCACGCTCTGCGGCGACGCGCGCAACTTCGCCTACGCCGACGCGTCGACGGTGCAGCCCTATTGGGATCTCGCCGCCGGCGGCGCGCTCGCCGATCACTGGTTCCAGCCCGTGCTCGGCCAGAGCTCGTCGAACGACATGTTCCTGTTCAACGCGCACTTCGTCTTCGCCGACAACGGCATCGAGCCCGACGCGCCCGGCGCGCAGTGCAGCGTGGTGACCTCGAAGCCGATGAGCCTCGGCGACACCAACACGCTCGGCGACAAGCTCGACGACGGCAACATCACCTGGACCTGGTACGCCGAAGGCTTCGCCGACATGCTCAACGCCACCGCGCGGCCCGGCTGTCCCGACGCCGTCGGCGCCTGCTGCCCCGATCCGCCGCCCGACTGCGGCGCCGGCTGGCAGCTCTACCCATGCGTCTTCGATCCCGACGACATCCCGGCCGCCTACTACAAACGCTTCGCGAACGACCCCAACCACGTGCGCGACTATTCGTCGTTCGGCGCCGACGTGGGCCGGCACACGCTGCCGCAGGTCACGTTCATCAAGGGGCTCGGCTATCACACCGAGCATCCGGGGCTGAGCACCACGATCAGCGACGGCGCGAGCTTCGTGCAGTCGGTCGTCGATCGCATCCACGGCTCGGCCTACGCGTCGAACACGCTCGTGCTCGTCGTCTACGACGAAGGCGGCGGTTTCTTCGATCACGTCGCGCCGCCGCCCGCCGTCGACGCGCAGCCCTACGGCACGCGCATCCCGGCGATCGCGGTCGGCCCCTTCGCGCGCAAGGGCACCGTCTCGCACGTGGTGCTCGAGCACTCGTCGATCGTGAGGTTCATCGAGTGGAACTGGCTCGGCGACACGCGCCTCGATCGCGCGCGCGACTCCGTCGTCGCCAACATCGGCAGCCTGCTCGATCCGGCGCTCGGCGTTCCCGAAGACGCGAACTAAAGCGGCACGCCGTAGAAGTAGTAGCCGCGTCCGCCGAACGGCGATGGATACGTGCCGTACGTCCACGTGAAGCGCCGTCCGTCTACATGCTCGAGCTCGGCCGCCATCGCCTCGAGCTCGTCTCGGCTGTAGACGCGCATCGTCGAGACCAGGCCATCCCACAGCGACGCCGCGAGCACCGTCGGGCTGGCGAACGTCATCACGAGCTTCTGCAGCCGATCGCGCGGCGACAGGATCGGATTGGCGAGCAGCGCCGGCAGCCCATATGGCCAGAGCGACACGAAGCCGAGCGGGTTGCGCTCGAACGCCTCGGCGATGAACACGCCCGCCGAGCCGTGCACCGCGTCGCGCAAGATCGACCGCGCCAGCTCGGGCGAAAAATGGTGGAACGCATTGATGATGAGGCGCGCGCGCCCCTGCGCCAGGTCGGGCGGAATCGCCGTGGCGTCGACGGGCGTGGCCACGAAGTCGATGACGCCGGGGAAGGCGTCGCGCGCCGTCTGCCACGCCTCGAGCTGCGGCTGCAGGTCGGTGAGCACGAAGCGCGGCGGCGTGCGTCCGGCGCGCAGGATCTCGCGGCAGAAGATGCGCGCCGGCCCGCCCGCGCCGGCGCCCACGTCGAGGAGCTCGTCGGCGTCCGCGGCCGCGAGGAACGCCTCGAACGGCGCCACCAGGCCGCGGAGGAACCCGCCCCACGCGAGCGTGCGGCTGAGCGACTCGATGATGGTGTCGGAGAGCGCGCGCGGACACCACGGCGAGTCGTTGAACTCGAAGAGCTGAAGCCGCGGCAGCGCCATTTCCCCGAGCATATGATATGGTGAGGCGCGATGCGCGTTCTCGTCGCCGTCGTGGTGGGGGTCACGGCCGTGGGCGCGCTCGCGCGTGCCGACACGGCGCGTGACACGCCGCTCTTGCAGGACGATCTCGCCAAGAACCAGCGCACCCGCATCGACGCGCCCAAAGACGCGTTCGACGCCGATCTCGACGCCGCGCTCGGCGGCCCGCAGGGGTTCTCGACGAAGCCGCTCGAGCAGATCGAGGATCGCATCCGCGCCGAGCTGCGCCGCGACCGCCCGCGTGCCACGCCGCGCCTCATCGTCTTTCTGTACCCGGGCCGCACGAGCGCCGAGAAGCTCAAGGCGATGCGCGAGATCAACGTCGACATCGAGCTGGTGATGGATCCCTGCGACCGCAACGTGTGCAAGGAGGCCGTGGCCAAGCACATCGAGCTCGTCGGCCGTGCCGTCGGTGCGCCGAGCGTGAGCGGCCCCGGCTACAAGATGATCTTCCAGACGCTGACGCTGAAGACGTCGACGACGCTGCACGACACCGAAGTGCAGGTCTATCAGGTGCCGATCGCCGCCTGCATCGCCGCCGCGCGCAACCCGGGCGGCGGCGTCGCCTGGCTCGACTCGCAGGCGCACGCCGAGGAGGCCTACGAGCCGATCGTGACCAAGGCGATCGCGCGCCACGCCGCCGAGCGCCGCGTCTCGCTCGCGGCGCCGCCGTCGGTGAAGCGCGGCTCGTCGTCGGTCGACGTGCTGGTCAAGGTGCGCGGCGATCGCGCGCGCACGCAGCAGCAGGCGATCGACGCCTTCGCCGCGTGCGCGGCCGGGCTGCGCGACAACCCGCGCTCGCCGTCGCAGGCCGAGCTCGAGGTCGACGTCGACACCGGCATGCGCGACGGCCCGCGCAAGTTCCGCGCGCCCGGCAACCCCGTCGGGCTCTACCTCGATCGGCAGATGTCGGGCGGCGACTTGTGGGCGAGCTACGTCGCCGAGGTGAAGAAGGGGCAACAGCAGCTCTCGTTCGACGACGCCGAAGCGAGCGGCCACGCGCCGGCCGGCGATTCGATGGCGCCCGATCCCGACGACAACGAAGCCGTGTCCGTGCTCTCGTCGAACTTCGCGCCGCTGGCCGCGTGCGCGCGCGCCGAGGCCGCGCGCAACCGCGCCTTCCGCGGCGTCGTCGTCACGTTCCAATGGACCGGCGCCGGACGCGCCGAGAAGATCGACGTCAAGGAAGCGGCGCTCAAGGGGACGCCGCTGCGATCGTGCCTGGCGACGGCGATCGGCGGCATTCGCCTGCCGCGCCACAACGCCGCGCCGCGCACGATCGAGTATCCGATTCGCCTGAAGTGAAGTGAAAGGGGAGGATCATGGGAAACGAGCTCTCGCTCACGCTCTTGCAGATGGGACGCAGCCTCGCCTGGGCCGTCGTGGCCGCGGTCAGCTTCGCCTTCGCGATGGGGCTGTCGATCAAGGTCTTCGACTGGATGTCGAAGGACATCAACGAGTGGGAGGAGATCAAGAAGGGCAACATCGGCGTCGCGCTGATCTTCGTCGCCATGATCCTCGCCGTCGGCCTCGTGCTCTACAAGGTCATCTGACGCCCGCGCAGCGCCGCGAGGTGATAAGCTGGGGTCATGCGTTGCGCCGTGCTCATCGTCGCGATGGTGATGGCCGTGGGCTGCTCGAGCAAGCCGGGCGGCGGCGGAGATGGCGGCGGCGGCAGCGGCGGTCCGGCGGATCTGAGCGCCGGCGGCGTGCCCGATCTGACGCCGCGCTCGACGGCGGGCATCGCCTGCGGCGACACCGCCTGCACGACCACGCTCGAGTTCTGCTGCACCGGCGACAACGGCGCCACCGGCGATTGCGAGAAGCAACAGAACCCGATGTGTGCCAAATCGGTGTTCGGCTGCGACGGTCCCGAGGATTGCGAGCCGGCGAACCCCGAGTGCTGCGTCTCGGGCGGCTACGCGGCGTGCCGGCCGGCGGGCTACTGCGCGTCGCAGGTCGACGCGCGCATCATGTGCCACGTGACGGCGGATTGCATGCCGCCGGCGTTGTGCCACTCGGCGGCGTCGAGCCCGTACGCGCTCTGCTTCTAGCCGGCCGCTAGTTCGGCGCGACGCGCTGCAAGACCAGCTCGGCGCCGAGCGCCGCCGGCCGATGCACCGTCGAGATCTCGGGCACGCAGTCGCGATCGCGGTCGCCGTGATCGGCGACGCGCGCCAGCTCGCCGGTGAGCGCGCGCTCGCCCATCTCGAGCCCCGCGCCGGTGCACTCCGCCGGATACTGCACGGTGTCGTCGCCGTTGGCGTCGTCCCAGCCGTTGAGCACGAGCTTGTTCTGGCGCTTGACGCGCTGGAGCAGCTCGGACGCGACGCGCTCGTTGCCGGGGCGGCGCGCGACCAGCTTCCAGTACTGGCGCAGCGCGCCCTGCAACGTGCCGTGCGCGACCGGCGTCCAGACGATGCGGTTGCTCTCGCCGTCGACGGTGCGGAAGGCGCGCACGTCGGGCATCCAGAAGCGGCGATCGAGATCGTCGTAGATGAGCGTCGCCGCCTGGCGGTACTTCTCGTTCGACGTGGCCAGGTAGGCGTCGAGGAGCGCGCGGATCACCGACGCCTCCGACTCGATGCGCGTCGGCGTCGGATCGCGCATGCCGGAGGAGACGTCGTAGCTGTTGGCGACGGCGCCGTCGGCGTCGGTGAGCTTGTTGGCGAGGAAGTCGGCCTCGGCGGTGATGAGCGCGAGCGTGCGCCCCTTGAGCGTGTCGGTGGCGCCGTCGAGCTTGGTGGTATCGAGCACCGTCGGGATGCCCTGCGTGTCGGGCGTGTCGTTCGAATACAGCGTCAACGTCGAGCCGATCGAGCGCAGCGCCTGGCGCATGCCGATGATCGCCCACGCCGCGTCGAGCGCGGTCACGATGGTGCCGCGCTGCACGCTGCCGTTCGACACGTTGGCGGTGTCGACGAGGACCTGGTGCGCGTCGTCCCAGTGCAGGCGATCGATGTCGACGAGCGCTATCTTGACGACGGCGAGCGCGCGGTCGTGCGGCGAGCTTTCACCGTCGGCGACGCCGTTGTCGGCG
>Ga0134125_10002988_pt1 | contig 19812 bp, 21 predicted proteins | sample KB31751_FD_96464 | JGI IMG/M metagenome (GOLD analysis project Ga0134125, IMG submission 96464) | Terrestrial soil microbial communities with excess Nitrogen fertilizer from Kellogg Biological Station, Michigan, USA - KB3-175-1 | ecosystem: Environmental > Terrestrial > Soil > Unclassified ... | reverse complement strand
TTCCTCGCGGCGCGCGCCGAGCGCAACAAGTATCCATTCATTCGGCCGACGACGACCGCCTGGATCGCCCACTTGACCGATTTCGCCGACGGCGAGGTCGGTGCGGGCTACCGGCTCGGCGCGTCGACGCTCGTCAAGCTGTCGTTGCGCGGCGACCGTTGGTGGGTGGGGGCGGGCGCTGGCTATCGGGGCACGGGCGGGCATGCCGTGGCATTACAGATCTCGCATGCATTCGATGCGATGGAGTGGCTGCGGTAGTTGGCTGGACGTGGGACGTGGCTGCCGCTCGCCCCGCGGCCTCCAAAGTTCATTGGGTCAGGCGCTCAGGCCCCGATCGCCGGCAGGTTCGATTCGTGAGCATTCGCGGAATTCGCGTACAACAAGTGTTGGGGCGTCCCGAGCGGTTGTTCTTCGCGGCCGGCACGCTTAGAACAGAAGGGAATCGCGGATGCCGCGAACGAGCGCGAATCGGCGCGATCTAACGCCCCAACGTTGATTTGGCCTTTCGCGCCGGTTAGCTTTTCAGGCTCGATACACTGGCCGTAAGGGCTCGTAGCTCAGGTGGTTAGAGCGCACGCCTGATAAGCGTGAGGTCGGAGGTTCAACTCCTCCCGGGCCCATTGCATACGCCGTAAGCACTTAGCTGCTTGCGGCGTTTTGCTTTTCCAAACCGCAACGGGTACCAAAACCCAACTAACGGGTACCGACTGCCAGTTTGGCCAGCGCAGAGCGCTGCGCGTTCTCGTCGGGCCGCAGGTACACGGCCACGACCGTTGCTTGGTTTTTCCAGCCCCCAAGGTCCTTTAGCTCGCGCAACGGCACGTCACGAAGGGCGTTGGCGAAGGCCCGCCGGAACGAGTGCCAACCGTAGCGCTCGCCGCCTGGAATCCCGGCTGAATCGCGTAGGGCAGGCCATAGCTCCTGCACGGCGCATTCTCGGGGCATCGGCTTCTTTGGGTCAGTCTCGTGCGGGAATACCCACGCGTCACCGATTGCACCAACCCGCGACCGTTCGCGCTTTAGAAAGGCGATTAGGTCGGAATGCATCGGGTTTCTGTGCTCGTACCCAATCTTGTCGACCTCGGCGCGCCAGCGAATCGTCCCGGCGTCGGTGTCGATATCCGACCAGCGTAGCTGACGGATTGCTCCGGAGCGATGGCCCGTATACCACGCCAGCATCACGAACCGCTCGGCAGTGGATGAATGCTCCTGCGCCGCTCGGAGAAGTGCAGAACACTGCTCCGGAGTGAACATCGGCCGCTGCGGGCTTTCCTCCCGCGGGAGCTTCAATCCGCGTAGAGGATTCCGGTCGAGCAAATAACCGCTGCCGTCATCCCGAGCCCGCTCAGCCCAATTCAACACTGCGAGTAACAGCTTTAAATCCTGCTCGACGACGCGAGCTCGAACGGGTACATGAACGACCTTGCCTTCGTCATCGAGCTTGTACTTCGGGGCCAGTTCACCCGACGACCTACGTCGGATGTAGCTCTGCCAGTCTCGGACATTCAACGAATCCGGCCGGCGATCTCCACCGAAGCAGGAGAGGAACAGTGGCAACGTGCGCCGGTCATGTCCCTTTGCGCTGCCTGACCGCTTGTGCGGCGTGACCTCACGTTCGTAGATGTCAAACAGCGTTTGCAGCGTTAGTACCGTTCCCGCTGCCGGCCGAACGTTGTCGGGACTCAACCGTGATGCTACCTCTTCGGCTTGCCGAATCGCGCGGCCCTGATCCGAATGTCCGAGTGACTTCTTGACGCGCTTGCCGTTCTCTCGGTAGTCGATCCAGAGTGAATTGCCTTTCGCCGGCCATGCAAAAACCCGAATGCGATTCTCGCCCTTCTTGCCGGTTACGTACGACCACATCTCGCGATTCTGCGCCGGAGAGCGCTCCTGTATTGTCATGGGGTTTTCTCCCGTGCAATGACAGAAGCCACTACCGCCGTGGCGTGAAATTTAGCGCCATGTTTAGAGTTTTGTAAAGGAGCGACGTAGCCCGGCTTGGTTGGCACGTGGGCTTTCCGTATGCGCGGCTTACCCCTGCGGCCTGCATTTTCGATCCGGCCAGCGGCCACCATTCGCTGGAGTGCATCGACGGAATAGCCGCCTAAGAGCGCCGCTTCCCTTAGCGTGACGCTTTCTTCAGCACTTTGAAGAGACGCTTCCAACTGATCGGCGGCATCTCGAAATGCTTGTGCCGCCGCGGGAGCGAAACGCTCAAGCTCAGTCGCGCGCGTCCGCCAGTGAGCAGATAATCCCGAGACCATCATTTGTTGTCATATGCTCCGTTCTCCTGTAATAGGGTAGGTGGCGATGATGCGGGCTCTTATCGTCGCCGCGAGTTCATCGAGGAATTAGAGGATTAGTGTGGTACAAGTGGTACATGGTTCAACTCAAACGAAACCGGCCTCTCCCTTTGCCAGTAACCTTGTTCTGAAATGCTCATACCTCGAACCACCTGAACCAACGAATTGCCGTGCTTACCGTTCAAGGCGCCAGCGCTGTTCATGCTCAGCTTCAGCCCATTGGCGCGGGGCGGCCCGACCGCGCGCCGCGTAGCGCCGGCGACAGACAGCCAACGGCTCGAGTATTCGTCGTTGGCCCTGAACGCCGTCGGAGCGCTTCGGAATCTGCGGTCGCATCCCTCGCGGCTTCGGTAAGTGCTTCGACAAGAAGGCGCCGAACTCGATCTTGGTTTTCTCGCGATCCTGCTTGCGCAAGCTGGCTCGATAGTCTTCGTACAAATGCGCCGTCATCGTGTGGGCATATCCTTCGGCATCGACGTGCGAACCTTCGGGCACCCTTCCACGGCGCAAAAAATCTCGAAGCCAAGCCTCTTCCGGCTGTTGCCCCTGAGTATGAAGGACCTGCTCCACAAGCGCCTTCGTGCGCGGCAATTCACTCGTTAGACGAGCTTCGTCGATGGTACGGCGCTCGAATTCGTACATCAGGCGCGCGTAACCGCCATCCTCAAGTTCGGCAAACAATCGTTGGAAGTACGGCCGATCACCTCGATGGCTCGGTTTCACGTCAAAAACGACAGCGCGCCGATCATCCAAGTCAGCCGGCCAGACCCACGACTCGTTGCTCGTGAGAAGCAGGCGAAGGTAGTTATCGACCGTGTACGCGTTGACGAACTTGGGCTCGATCTGAATCGTGCGACCGGTGACGAGGTCTTTCAGCCGGCCGACGACACCACGCTCGCCCGCCCAGAATGCCTCTTCTACCTGTAACAGCAGACAGTGTTCTAGATGCGCGTTATGCTTCGCGAAGAGTTGATCGAGGCTGTTGGCCTTCACTCGATGCTTGCCCAACAACCGACCCATGACATCGCCGACTATGCTTTTTCCAGCACCCTGAAGCCCGCGAAGAGCCACAGCGGCGCCACGGTCTGGCGGCCGCTGCGGATTCTGGATGATGTCGGCCAGCCAGTCGATCAGCCATTCGTAGTGTGCCTCGCGGGCGCTGCATACCACCCTGCGCAAATGGTCGAGAAACAAGGCACATGAGCCTCGCTTGCTTGAGCGCAACGGCCATCCGCGCCACGTATTGAACTCGTTCGCCGGCAACTCTGTTTGGCCGGGCTTGAACACAATCCGATCGTATTGGCGTCGTCCGGGCCACTTGAACCAGCCGTGACTCACAGGAATCTGTTCCGTACGGCCTGTCGGCAGCGTCACCCCGACGCTTTGCGTGGCAAGTCTGTCATGGAATGCTCGAACGGTCATGAGACCGTACTCGGCTGATTCCGCTGCCGTCGAAGGCGCGAGGGGGTGAGGCTGCCAAAGGATTGCGGACGCCGTCTGCTGTGGTCCGGCCACGACGAGCGCGTATTGCAGATTGAGCTCGTGGTACACGTCCTCGACGGATGGCTTCTTCGCGATAGATCGGGCGATCTTCTCGACCTGGCCCGTTGAAAGCCGCGGTCGACAGCGGCTCTCATTCATCGAGAACAGGACGTCGAAGATTTCAGCGTGAGTCATCCCTCGACGGCGAAGCGTTCCCGCCAGCGACGTCAACCAGGTATCGCGTTCTCCCTCATGAATGATTGAGGGAAGTGTTTCAGCGTTCGGTGTGCGGCGATCTCGTTTGCGTCGCGCCTGCCTCAGCGCCTTCGCCACCGCACGCGGAAACGACGTGCATGTCGAAATCGATGACTCAACCCATCGGTATTTCCTTCCGGAATCCGGATGCACACTCGGCGGAGCAACGACGTAACCACCTGATCCGAGCACGTCTAACGCATACTTCCTCTGGCCCCGAACGAGCGGCCGAATCAAGCGCGTGAGATCGCTAGCTTCGTCCGACGGAGCGAAATAGTAGTGCTTTCCGCCGCCGCCGGTTCGGGCCTCCATTGTGGCGCCGAACTTCCAACGGTGAATGAGCTTGGTCGCTGACAGTTCTCCAGGCTTCGGTTCGTCGCAATCGAGAACGATCGGTCCTGTGTCGCAGTTGCACGCAATGCCAACGTTCGCATCAGGCCACTTTCGCCACCACGCGCGAATCTGTTTGCGGTCGGACGTTGCAGCAGTGTAACCGCCGCTAATCAGCGGCTCCTTGCCGTCGAGGGGCAGGACCATCCATCCGCGCTTTGCGTACGACAGCGCAGCCGCAAGTAGCGCCCGCCGGTGCTTAAGGCGCGAGGTGTTCTTCACCCGGTTTGAACGCATTGAGAGGTCGGGGACTTTGCGGGTAGCGGGTGGACGAGCGGCAAACAAAAAAGGAGCGCTCGGCGGCTATTGCCGCGATGGCTCCTATAGTAGGGTAGGTCTTGCCACTGCCCGCCGCCCGAACACCAATGGGTCAGCAGTTTCGTCGTTCAGTTGTCTCTTCAAAAATAGCGGCGGGCGGGCCCTGCGGCAAGCAGCACACGTAATTGAGCCCGGCGACCCACGGCGCTCCTGCGGCAGGGTAGGCATCACGGGCCCGTGGGGAGCAGGGCCCTTCACCCTAATTAGTGCCCCAGCGGGGCGTTTAGGGCCATTGGCCGACGGTTTGGCGAGGGCGCGGCAAGGTGCGCCGGGGCCAGTTAGAGTATTCTAACGGCCAGTTTCTTCAGCCGCCCGCACCAGCTCGAAAGGCTTACTTCCTAGCGCTTTGGCCAACGCCGCTATCACCTCGAGCGAAGGTGATTTAAGCCCGCGTTCCAGTTGGGAAATGTAGGTCGGGTGGATCTTGGCGCGCAGCCCCAAGCGCTCCTGGGACATGCCCAGCCGCTTACGCTCGCCGTTGATAACCGCACCGAACGCTTTGGTTAGCGCCTTCTGCCGTCGCATGCGGCGAAGGTGCCCGAACTAGCTCAAACGCTCTATAGACTATAGTCTTGAAACGCATAGCGTCTAAGACAATAGTCTTGAACGAGATACCTAGTCCCGGAGCGTCAATGACATTTCGAACCCGCGACCACTGGCTTACTGGATGGCTCATTCTTGCGGTGCTGACATTGATGGCGCTTCGTCCGGCTAAGGCGCAGTCCGCACAAGGCCAACCGGTTTTACTGGACTTAAAGGCGGGAACACTGAACGGACGGCCAATCGTCGACTGGACGTTAGACGCAATCACGGACGTTGTCGGTCGGCCGTCAGCCGTCAGTGCTGGTATTGAAGGCATCACCGGCTCGCAACTTCACTATCACCCTCAAGGCCTCAGCTTTTGGTTTCGCCCGAAGGAGCAAGACGCGGCGCAGCATCTTTCTATCCTGACTGTGTACCTCGCGCGGAACTGGGATCGGGAGCATACTGCTTGGTATCAGGCTTTCGCGGGATCGCTCGCGCCAGCCGTTGACGCCAACTGGAAGGGCTCGCGTCTTGAAACGGAATTCGCCGCATTCCATCCGACGCTCAAGACCGCGGACGAAGCCAAGCGCGAAATGCGAGAGTCCGAGTTGTCCGGTTTTTCACGCGCACCGGCAAACGACTTCCTGAACGTGCCGCTCGGCAGGCTTCAGGTTTCATTCGCGCTCGAACCCAGCACAAAGTTCGTCGAATTCATTGTCATTCGTACCGTATCAGACTCGGCCAAATAGCCTAACTGCTATGCCAACTCGCGCCGCTCACCGAGCACAGGAAGCAAGGCGACTAATCAAAGCGGCATATTACGACGATCCGACGTTTGCGGCCGACCGTGCGTTGCGATATGAGTTGCTCGGAGAGCGTACGGCTCTCGTTCGATTGAAACACCGGGAAGCCGGCTCTTGGGTAGACGTGCGCCTTGCACAGGAACAGTCAACAGGACGAGTCATCCGGCTACTGAGAGAGAACCGCGCGGAATTCAAGTCCACGCACGAGTTCCTGGAGTATCTTGAACAACTGTATGCGACTTACGGTGACCCGAACGGCCAACCGCCGAGGCAAACCCACGCCAAGGAAATGGGCAGCGAGGCGCCCCAGCGTGGCGCACTCAGGCTATTAAGGTAGATGCCGAAACGCAAAGGACATCAGCGGCGTGAATGGACGATCATTGGCGCGACACGCAAGCTGGAAAGCTGCGGCCTAGCGATCGAGGTATTCGAATTCTGTGCCGACATAACCGAATACCGCCACGTCCTGATTGTAAGCGACGGCTGGGACGTGATAGCCGAAGCCGATCACTTTCCCGTGGATTGGCGGGAACTGCCGCCCGAAGCGCTGACGCGTGTTTTCAAGGTTGAGGGCCACGAACTCGTAATCAATGGCTGCACGAACGCGGCGAGGTGATTCAGCCTGCGTTCTTCTGATGCCGAAACGAGTAGCCGGCGATGCTAAAGTGTTCGCGTGTCCCACGACACCCTATTGCGTCCGCTACTTAGCGAAGCTGATTCTGGCGGGCCGACTGACGACAGGCGCGCGAGCATCGCTCGCGCCCTTACGGTGGATCCCGCTCTCCGTAGCCGTGTTCGCTGCCATGACGACGGCGTTATTGTACTCAGCGACCTGAATGGGCGGACGCCAAGCAGCACGAAAGAGAGGGAGCGCTGGCAGTTACACGTCCGATTACGGCTGGCCGCGGAACTCGGGACTGAGGTTGCCGACGCCGCCACCATTCGTTGGACCGATTCATCTATGCAAGTCCTTGGAAGCGACCATCTGGATTCTGATGGACTTCGCCCATAAGCATGAGTGTTTCGAGATGCCGACGTACGAGATCTGCCTTTGCGCCGCTGAAGTATGATGCGATCTCTTGAGTACCTAACGTCTGTGCCGCCAAAACACGTTTGATGGCGCCGATTTGCCCGATCACATCGCCGGGGAACGTCGGCTTCTTCGTCCTCTTCGTTGCCTTTGGCGCTGCCTGATCGAGCTCCAATTCCGATGAGGGCAATTCGGTCGCGAAGCGGACGGACTGGTAGGATGGCCGCAGCCAGCGCACGGTGCCGGTGTTCTCCTCGCGTACTCGCTCATCGTGAAGCGAGACGAGGCGATCCAACGTTGTCGCTGTATCGAGAGGCCAACTCCAGTTGTATGCCTCCGCGATGAGTGCATCGAGTTCTTCGTGCAGTTCCATCAAAACACCGCACGCGGCGATGTCGTGCACGGCATGTTCCTGAGAGTCTAGGCCGACGCCCTGCCGTAGCTTATCGATGACATTGTATATGCCGGTCATCGTCACGCGTTTGTCGCGCGCGATCGCATCCTTTCGGTCCTTGTCAATCCGCTCCGCCGTCTTCGCGATACGCTTTCGCAGAAGATCCGACGGCTCGGGGAAGGGAAAGGGATCGAGGCAAACAGACTTGTTGTATCGGGGATCGTTTCCTACGCCCAATCTGCTTCCGGCGGCAAGCGCCCAGCGGACGTGAACTGTCGACGACAGTACTCCGAGATGAAAGGCATCATCTGAGGCAATTACTACAAGCGAGTGATCGGGAGCCACTGCCGCATCGAGGAACTCAAAGAAACGATGCTTCGATGTCTCCACAGTGACGATGTATCGGCGAAGGCTGGTCAGTGCCTGCCTCAGCTCGCCGCGTGTACGCCAGAGTTGCCACCAAAGATCTCTCGCCTGCGCCTCCTTCTTAACCAATCGTTCGGGCTTCACCCGATCGTGCACAATGTTGAACAAGACAGGAAACGCCGAGGCTTCTTCTTTGGAGCGTGTATTGAAGTCGATCAGATACGCATTGCGTGGCCGTCCTGTCAGGTCGCGCCCGTTGCGGTAGGGCCGTAACACCGCGCCCGTCGTCGGATCGGCTGTGAGAATAGACTCAGCTTCGACGCTGCCTACGATGAAGCCGGCGCCTCTGAGATTGAAACCGTTTGAGGAAAGCCCGCGATTGGCCAGCAACGGCGTACGTGTCGCCGCTGGTATGTCGACGGTGATCGATAGGTCGGAGTTCAAGCGTTCGGCCTGAGTTTCACCGATAACGCGCGCATCATCGTCAACCGTGACCAGACGGGCCGGGCCGGACGCGGCCGAAAGAACGGTTAAAGCGACTCGGACTGACGCGCCATCCTCCTCGTCGACCCAAGGATGATCCGCGATGGCCCACACGACCCGAGCCCCGGCTGCTTCGGCAGTTTCAATTACAGCGCGGTTGCGCTTTTGGCTGATTGAATTCGTCGTAATGAGTCCCGCGCGAATGGTTCGTCCAGCCGCGACCTCCGCCGCTGCGCGAAACCACCAGTACATAACGAAGTCGGCTCCATCCGGCAGATCCTTCGCATATACCTTGCGCAGCGCATCCACGTAGCCGCTACCGAGTGCCTCGCGCATCGACGTTCCGCCGATGTATGGCGGATTGCCGACAATGAAATCTGCTTGGGGCCACGATGCTATCGAGGCGCCCTCATGGACGAAATACGGTCGGTGAGCGTGCGGGTCGGGAATTCTCTGCGCCGTCACAGGATGCAGCAGGCGGGGAGTCAGATCGGGCTCGTCTCGAGAAGAATCGCGCCGACGATCAGACCAGCTTAGAACAGCATCACGGCACTCGATTGTTCCGGTATCCTGGAGAATCGGCTCCTGCGGCCGGTGAGTATGATGTGCGCGCCAGAATTGATGATAACCGATCCATAGCACGAGTTCCGCTATTTCGCGCGCCCACTGCTTGATCTCGAGTCCGTAGAACTGGCGCGGGTGAACTTCGTCAAACAGGAGCTCGTGTTTTCCAGTCACCGCGTCCAATTCGCGAAGGACCTCCAGTTCGATTCGCTTCACGGCGTGCATTGTGACATACAGAAAGTTCCCCGAGCCGCAGGCCGGATCGAGGAAGCGAAGAGCCTTCATCCACTCGTGAAACTCCCGTAGTCGCTTTTCGGCGTCGCGTTTCCTACCGCCCTCGGAAAGTTGAAGCACTGCGGCCTGAACGGTCTTCCATCGCTCGCGAATCGGCTCTTCAACCGTGGGGGTTACGACGCGTTCCACGAACTCTCGCGGAGTAAACTCAGCACCCAAGCGGTGTCGTTCTTCCGGGTTGAGCGCCCGCGTGAGCAAGGTCCCGAAAATGGCGGGTTCGACGTCTTGCCAATCTGCTTCCGCCGCGAGGCGCATGACCGTAATGGCTTGCTTCGTGAGCGGCAGGGCCTCTGCGTCGCGAAAGAAGTGACCATTGAACCGCATGAGCTTCTTCCAATCGAAACGCTTGCCCTCGTCCATCGCTTGCCAAAGAGCGAGCGCCTGTTCTTGGAACGCGGCTGGATCGTCCGTGCACCGCTCAAGGATTTGGCGGAATGGCTCATCCGCCAGGAGGCCAATGTCCTCCGCGAACATCGTGAATACGCATCGCATCGTGAACCGTGCGACGCGCTCCTGCTCGTATCCTTCAGCTTCAAGACTCCGAGCGAGGTTCGCAAGGTAGCCCGCGACTTCCTTTGTTACCGCTTGCGCACGCGAGCGTGGGTCAAGTGACGCGGGATCGGTCCATATTGCTTCGAGCAAGCGAGCATCTTCTTCGCGATTCGCAAGCTGCGTCAGATCGATTCGACGGCCAGCCTGCCAGTCGCCGTAACTTCCGTTCCAACGATCCCAAATGATCGCCGTTCTCGCCACGTCCATCACGATCAGATACGGCGGAAGACCACCGGGGGCGTGGCTCACATAGTGGCGAAGCTGGCCGAATGCCTTACGCAATAGCAACTCCGTGGACCGGCCCGGCTCTTCGTCCTTGGCCTCGATCGCGAAGTAATTGACGCGGTGACAGTCGAGGAAATTGGAAACCTCGACGCCGTCACGCGTGATGACCTTCACCGGAAGTTCGAACTGGTAGCCACTTCCAGCCGGGCCGGGCCTTTCCACCCCAAGAGCTTCACAAAGCTCGATGAGGTAGGGCTGAAAGTTCGCTCGCTCGGCCGCTCGCACGCCTTTCCATCTTTCAGCAAGCTTCTGAAGTGCGGCAGGGTCGAATGTCATTAGTGTGGTGAGGCCGTAGGAGTCATCAGCGCTCTTGGTAGCCATGCCATAACGGCGGCAGATACCAGAGGCCCGGATGCGTCGTGCGTCGAAGGCATCCTTCAGAGTTCCGAAAACTGAGGCTGATCAAAGTAGCTGCGAGAACGGAGTGCGGGACAGGATGGCACACAGCGTTCTCAAGGAGAGCGCCACGGTCCGGTCGGCGCTGTACCAATTTCCAGGTCACGCGGAAGGTTCACCGGTCCGGCCACGGTGATCTCAACGATCTGTGAAGCCGAGAAGTTGGCCTGCGACGGATCGACGAACGTCAGCGTTCCTCTAGGAGCGGCGATTCCACGACTCCAGCGCGGTGATCCGGAGTTGTAGCGACAGACGTCGAACGCCAGCCCTTGGTTCATATCTAGGAGGGACGCAAGACGAATCCGGAGAATCGTCGGTGTCTCCGCCTGATACCGATTGAAGTGCCTAACTCCATACTCGATCGGTCCGGAGGCCGATCCGGGCCAAAAGAACACCCGATTGTTCAATGAACGGACGAACCTCTCGAACGTCCAATCTGGAGGAAGTTTCATGTTGCCGGCATGCAGCGGAGCTTGGTCGCGCAGAAAAATGTCGTCGCCGGATACGGACACTTTCACGTGTGAAGCGCGCTTTACAGTCGCCAAGTCATCGCGCCCGGCGCGTGACATGATTTGTGCGGCTGGCTCGAGAACCTGCGTGCGCAGGATTCGATCGATATTCCTTGTGTCAGTGAGGTGGTAGAGATAGGGACGCAGCCGGAGGATGTCTCTGATGTCGATGGCCATTTCTTAGGTATTGGTTACCACGCACGTCTATCGATGACGCTTCGGAATGCGAAGCGCGTCGCTATGAGCGATACGGGAGCAAAGGTGACGCGCTCAAGTTCGGAGATGAAGTAGATGGTTTCCGGAGTTAGTTGCTCAAAACGACGCGCCTTCCTGTTCTCGATTGAGAAATAGTCGGCGAAGGACAGGGCGATATCGGTTGGCGCGTTTAGAGAAGCAGCTCGTCGAATGAGAGTCCAATCGAATTCACCGATCCGCCTCTGCTTCTTAGTGCGGGAGGTCTTTTCAGCTTCCAGCAATTCACTCAGGTCAATCTTCGACCGATCGGCGATCTCCTGCCATTTGAGCTCACGACTCATCGGTCCCGACGTTCGGCCCTTGGGACTCTCAACGCGAATTGGGTAGGTACGGCAAACCATAATGGCACGTCTTACTCGACCGGGCGGTATTCCAGCCTCCGACAGACAGCCAGCGACGGTCGTATCACGCGAGGTCACATGCGGATACGAGCCGTGATGCAGAGAAAGGCCAGTTCCCTGAGTGCCTTCGAGAAAGACGCGTTGCCCTCGCGCGAAAGCTCCGTCGAGCACCGCAACTGTATCGCGGACGTAAGGCTTTAGCTCTGGGACGTCCTTCGCGAGGGTGACCGGCCGATCCGCAATCTCACGCAGTACCTTGCGAGCCGTGGCGACACCGACCCCGCTTCCGGTTGATCCGATGGCCGCCGTCAACCGTCGCTCCGCCTCGACGTCTTCCTCGGTTACGATCATTGCATGCGGATCGATCGAGAGGCGTTCGAAGGTGACATGCGCTGTGTGGATTTCGGGCAACAACTCACTGACTCTCACAACCGCGCCGGCACCAAGCACAATTTGGGCGCTCTGATTTCGGTTCGTTCCCGAGGGCAGGTGATGATAGGTCAGTGCCTGCGGCTCTTCATAAACCCGATGCCCCGCGTTGGGGCCACCAACACGAACGAGCACGTCGTACTCCGGCGCGAGGTAGGCCGAAATCTGTCCTTTGCCCTCGCTGCCGTATTCCCCGCCGACAAGCACGTCTACAAGCTTCTCGAAACCACGACCGAAGAGTCCTAGCTGCGCAGCGACGCGAACGACGACGTCCCGCTCCGTACTGTGGAGCGTGTTTATGACGAGGTCGGCCAAGTCCTGGAGCCGCTCGACCGCGGCCTCAGTTGGATCGGATGCAACCTCGTCGTAGGTAGGCAACTCTGCCATCGCAGGATGCGACTGCTTTCTAGCCTCATAGCGCCTGGCCAATTCATCCCGTGGTGCGGTGATGTGGATGTGGACGACTCTCGGACCAAACGACCGTCGAATGTGATCGATCTGTGCGGGAATGCGCACTGAGTCCACCAAGATCCATGTATCGGGCGCTGAATCGGTCGGCGCAGATGCGTTTGCTGTAACAAGCCGCGCCAACGCCTGCGCGACCCAGGCACCGTCGGTCGTTCGATCAAGCTTTTCTCCAGCTTGCTGGAGAGCGCGGCGCTCGCGATCGACGCCGGTAAGCTCGACGATGACATCCTGCGTTTTCAACCGGCGGATGCCGAATTGCGATTGCAGGGCTTCAGCGAGTTTTGACTTGCCACCAACAACTGGACCCGACAGTACGATGATTCGAAGGCCCATATTGCCTCAGTGCCCGTTTTCGGGCATCAAAAGAGATCAAACGTTATTTGCGGTGCAGGCCTGACCTTAGTCCCGGGCAGGTCGTACACAGTCACGCCTAACCCGTGGTCAATGAGTGTTTCTTGAATAATGTCTGAGACAACATCCCATGAGCCACCTGCCTGACCGGTTCCGATTCGAGGCATGTGGATCGATGCATTCCGAACCTCCGCCGCTTTGCTCACGGATCGGAGCCCGTCTCGAAGCGCCGTGTAGCGGATTCTTGGCTTTTCCGAAGGCCCATAGCCGTGCTGTGCCACTACGCTGGCGACCGTCAGATCGTCATCGACGCGGCAAAGCCTTACACTGCCCAATCTCAGGTTTGAACGCTGATGTGCAGCCCAGTCTCGAAAATCTTCCTGAACCTGCGGCCAACGCCCGCGAAGCGCGCTCGCGAATCCTCCACCGCCCCAGTTTGCAGTTTTGTCATTTACAACATGCACGACGATCTTGCCTCCTTCGCCTCTTGGTTCCAGCGCGCTTCCGTACAACAGATCAAGTTTTGCGCGAGCGCTGTCCGCGTCGTCCGCTTGCGGTAAGCTCAAGAAGCCGACGACTCGCGGGGCTGCACCACCGGGGTATGGCGGAATTCCCACGGCTTCAACGCGCGAAAGTCCGAGGCGGTCCGACCACGTCTCCGAACCCCTCGCGGAATAGCCAATGGCGGTGCATTGGGCGACTACGGTGTGGCGAGGCAACCGAAGTTTTGGCGGAATTCGGCTTGGCCAAGCTCTAGACCCGATCGTGTAGTCAAGCTGGTACTGGCGGGTTGAACTTCGGACTACTGGAGACGCGCAGAATGCGGCAAGAGGTTCCACGCTTGTTTCGACCAGACGAATGACTAGAGCTTCCGTCGAAACATCGAACTTCCGTTGTTGGTCCAGGACGTAGTGCATCGTCAATTCGTCGGGAGGCGACGATGCGAACGTTGCGAGCGGCATTAGCAGCTCGGCGGCCGCGATATTACAGAGCGCTTCAAGTTGCCACTGATCACCATGCATCTCGAGATGATGGCTACGGTGTCTAACTTGCTCGGCGACGTCAGGAAACAGCGTATGGGCGAGTTCGTGCGCGACGGAATACCGCATGCGTCCGCGCGGTCGGTTGGGATTGAACTCGATTCGCACCTTTCCGCGCCCGATGGGAACCGTCTGAGCATCCCGAACAGCCGCGTTGGCAGCTAGCTCGATTCCAAGGAGGTCCGCGAGCGCCAGGGGATCGAACGGCGGCCCGCGCCATCCTCGATCCATACCTTCGAGAGCCATGGCGCGTGCGCGCGCGGTTATCTCGCTTACCGGATCATCACTGGACAGCCCGAGCACCGACGTGTTCGTCCAGCGTTCCGGGTGTCGCGGCGTTCGATGGCTCATGACTCCTTTAAATCAAGAAGTGGTGCAGTGGGTTGTTCAGGCTTTCGGGCGTCTGCGTCCACGACACGTACTCCGAAGTCGCTGAGCTGTCGAAACACCTCGGTGAGATCAAAGTGGTTGGCGTCGCCCTGCTTTCGCGACCGCTTCAACAGACCGCGACGATCCAGCGCCTTAGCAATTTTTCTGCAGTATTCGGAGGAAAGGCCAGTTCGGGCCGCTATCGTGTCGTAGCTGAGGCGCGGATGCCGAACCGACCACTTCACGCCGACTAGCGTGATAATGAAGAGTACCTCAGCCGGTGTCAGTGGCTTGGGTTCCAGCGAGGCTCCCCACAGAAGGAACAGACGCGGAACCGGGATGAAACCGCGAGCGAGGACACGCTCATCGCCACCCCAGCGGTCAACAACCCGCTGCCGCGATGATGGTCTTAGCCAAGACGGTCTCGCTTTTTTTCCGACTGCGCGCGGTTTGGCCCCAGTCTCTGACATGCGGGACAATGATATGAAGTCAAATTCCTCGCGCCACATATTCCGGATGGCGAGGATCTATACAATGGGGGTACTATAGTACCTCTCTTGTTCTTTCGTCAACGGAAATCGGCTTGTGTTCGGTGTCGATTCATGTAGCGTAGACGGAAGCGACCTGTCCTCGCGAGCAGGCCGTCCGTCATTGAACGCCACTCGAACCATGCAGGGAGGTAGGATGAGCGCGAAGAAGGACGTGCACACGACCCCCAATCCGTCGGGCTCTGGATGGGTCAACAGCGTCGGCGGAAATCCCGCCGGCGTAACGCACCGGACGCAGGAAGCTGCCATAGAGGCGGGCCGTCGTATCGCCGAGCGGAACGAATCTGAGCATTTCATTCATGGCCGGAATGGCCAGATCCGTGAACGCAACACCTACGGCGAAGATCCATTCCCGCCGAAAGGATGAGTCATGCCAATCGCAATTTCTGATGTGCCCCGTGGGCTATATGTCGTAACGCGACCAAAGCTCGCGGGGCTGGTCACGCATGTAGGGCTTCTCGATGTCGGGAATCAGCTGCGACTCGATGTGAGACCCGGCGCAGGTCCGCTTGTCCTGCACCAGCCACCGACCGGTCTCGCCGTCGTCTATGCAGCTGAATCAGGTACATGGGAGACTGCTGTCGAAGTGAAGAACATCGCTGGCATTCGCGAGCGCGTGGTCAAGGCTTTCGCAGATCGGACCTACAATCTCTTTGGCAACAACTGCGAGCATTTTCTCACGTTCGCACTCTCGGGAGAGAAAGCGAGTCCACAGCTTCGCACCGCTCTGACCGTTGCGGGACTGGCGGTAGGAGTGGCTCTTCTGATGCGCTCGGAGGCATGAAATGGGTGCAAGCTCTTCTGCGAAGCCGCGAGGCAAACCGCGCAAACTGCTTCGCGGCGGCGGTCAAGATGGTGACAGTGGTGGCGGTGGAGGCGCGGGTATAGGAAGTGGCGTAGGCCGTACTCCGCGGCGTGTCTCGACCGCCTTGCGTCTTGAGCGTGTTGATCGATCTGTTGCTCGACAAGTGAGCGAGGGCGATCAGGTATCGCTCGTGGACGACGGCCGTGAGATCGCTGTGAAATGGCAGCGCCAGACGCTTGGATTTATTCGGCGCTCCGAGTTGATCAGGGTCCGCAACGCTGGTAGCAACGCTGCGAAGATCAGCAAGGTTGTACTGCCCGCCGGTATTTGGATCCTGCTCGCGTAATCGCCCATTGACGAGTCGCGAGCTTCCGTCCCTGTGGCAGCCGATGTGTGCTTCGAGTTGCCATGCCTACGATGAATGCGGGGGCTCACCGGGTGCGCCGTGCGGCTGCGTCTTTGTCGGGACGGATCGCGCTTATCTGTGCGACGAGTGTTGGCATAATTGCCGTGAGCGCCTCGGCTCCGACCCGAATGATCTCGGCGAAAACCACTATCAGGATGGGCTCGCGCTAAAGGATCTCAGTATCAGCAACACGTGGTTGGATTTACCGCCGTTCGTACCGGCGATTACTCGGGAGGTGCCGCATCATGCCCGGCTGCGCGCGGTTGCGGCGGGAATCAGCGACCTGTTTCGCCGTGATCCAAGAGTTCGTATTAGCTGCTCACCTCGGCTCGAAGATCCCGAGGAGTTCCGGCGACAATTGCGGTGTGAGCGAAAAGGAGTTGTTCTTGGCGTCTTGAATGCCACTGATCGCGCTCTGGAACTTTTCTGGAATGCAAATCCTGCTGTATTCGCTCCGAAGCTTCTCGCCGCTGGCCTGACCGCTATTACTGGTCCGACATTTTCCGTGCTGGGGGAACACGCAGTTGGACCGTATCACAATCTGACGATGCTTCGTCGGCACCACCGCGTCGTGCAAAGACTGTTTGACGTCGGCCTTGAGGTGATTCCAAACCTGTATTGGCGAACCGAGAGCGGGGTGCAGACATGGGCGGACCTGTTGTCCAAATCGAACATTCAAACGGTCTCGCGGGACTTTTCGCGAACACGAACTGGCCCTCAGTTCGACGCGCACCTGCAAGGATTGCTCGAACTGTTGAAGGCCGTCGGGAGGCCTCTGCGCGTGATTGTCGTTGGAGTCGGAGTGCGGAAAGCCGTTGGTATATCGCGCACGATCCAAAGCCTGGATTGCGCCTGCACAATTGTCACCGCGGACCCAGTCAGGCTTGCGGTTAACCGCGGGGCAGAGGTTTTCCGGCGAACAAATGGCGAACTAGGAATTCGGGTTAGGCCCGATTTGCCGCGCGAGGACTTGGCACTACTGAATATCTCGACGTTGTCGCGCGAACTTCGTCGTGTGACTGCCCGACGACGGGATTCCTTGTTCAGCAATCCCACGCGGCATTTTCAGTCATCCTCTTCGCGTTAAGGTATGCCCAAGGTTTTCATCTCGCACGCATCGGAGGATGCCGGCGCCGCTGAGCGCTTGGCCCGCGATCTTGTTGCCGCAGGTATCGCCACGTTCTATGATGGTTGGGAGATTCGCGCCGGCGACAGCATCAGGCAAAAGATCGACGCCGGACTCGGTGATTGCACGCATTTTGTCGTGCTTCTGACGCCGAACAGCATCCAAAAACCATGGGTTAACGCCGAGATCGACGCGGGGTTCGTCCGCAAGCTTTCGGGAATCGCGAAGTTCATTCCCGTGCGCTGTGGCTTACCCGTCGCGGAACTCTCGCCGCTACTGGCTGGGCTGCGTTCTCCAACGCTGGATGACTACGATAATGCGGTTCGGGAGCTGGTCGCGGACATTCATAATGTCGTGCAGCGGCCTGCATTGGGTTCGTTACCGGCGTTCGCAGTCCAAACGCTACCGCAGCAAGCCGGCTTGTCGACGATCGCCGGCCAAATAGCTGCCCACATTCTTCGCGCATCGCAACTAGGAAGAAGTTCCGACCCTCAAGTTTCTACCGACGAGCTGCGGGCCTTGCTGAATGTGCCAGATGATGACATTGCCGAAGCGGTCGATGAACTCGAGAGCTACGGCTTTGTTCGATCCTCGCGCGCACTGAACGCCGGCTCGATCGGCTTTGTGCGCGTCCTACCGAGTGCACGAATCTTCGCCGCTCTCGATTCATGGCTGATGCCGTGGAATCCGATGGACGACGCTAAGGCGGTCGCTGCCGAATTACTGAACAATGCCGCTGGGTCATTTGTCGTCCAGCTTTTGGCTGAGCAATGGGGTTGGGCCGCTCGGCGCATGAATCCCGCGATTACGCTGCTCGTCCAGTCAGGCGCGGCCGAACACTCGAACTCGATCGACCCAACTTACGAGTACTACTGGCTGCGAAAGAACATCGAAACTAGGCGCTTTGTACGAAACAACTAATTCGGACAACGAGGTCGCATCGTGAAACAATCCATCGAAAAGATTCCGCGCGTTGAGATCGCCGTGATAAACGGCGCGAACCAATTGCGAGTCGGCGCAGGGACAAATGGGTACAAGGGCGGCGATGCTGGGCACGGCGGCGTCACCTACTTTGCGCTTGAGGACGCGGGCGGTACGGACATCAAGGTTACGTCAATCGAGGACGGGGTCGAGCTCGTGGTAAGGGGCGACTCCGAATTGACGACGCTCATTCAGGCGTTGGAGTTCGCAGTTGCCACCCTCAAGCGGCAATCGGCGCACAGCTCTGACTTGCCGCCGAAGGTCGCCGTTGAGATCGAAGCCGTTCGGCTTGAATTGGACGAATTGACGTCCGCTCGATGGGACCTTCGGCAATCAAAGAGCGGCGCAACGCCTATCAAAGAGCTGGCAGCTAGAATCTCGCTCTCCGCCAGGCGGCTCGAATCGTTCGTGAAGGAGAATACGTTTCCGGCGGCGTGACAATAACGGTAGATCGCACCTGATGGCGCTCTGTTTTGCCGGCGAGGATCATTCTGCCGGCATAGCAGAAACGTGACCTTTTGCCAAGTCATGCGCTACGGGGCGGGTTTTCTGCCCCCAACTACAGCGCTAAATAAATGAAGGAGGGCGTCTTAGGGAGAAACGCCTGTGGACGAAGAACAGAATAAATACAACCATGAGGCGGTCGAGCCCGGCGAGTTGAGCGAGGTAGACATGGGTCGCTGTGTGTCGATTGTCGTGGCGGGAGGCGCTGTCAACGCCGATAGTGCCACGAGAGGGCTCGCACACGCGTCAAAGCTCTTAGTCGTGCGTACGAGCGGAAAGATCGTCGCGGTCGGAGCCATCAAGCGGGCGTTACCGTCCTACGTCGCGGGTGTCGCGAGAAAGGCGGCGCATGATCTTCCTGATGACGCACAAGAGTTGGGATATGTCGCAATCCGATGCATCGCGGGCAGCACCTATCGACGCGAATCGTGCGATGCTTGCGGGAAGTCAACGACGGCCGGCTGTTCGCCACTACGGATGACGAGAAGATGAAGACCGTTTTGGCACGGGCAGGCTTCGAGCAGAAAGGCCGGGAGTGGATGGGGCAGCGCGGAACTCTGTCACTGTGGGAGACCGTATGACAGTTCGGCACGTGTGCAGGATTTCGAAAGCGAGTCGCGCAGGTACCCGATTCGGTACCCGTTAAATCAAAAGTCCGGCAGTTGGGGCCGGCAGGTGAGCGGCGATAATGGCTCCTGCCTGGGTTAACCGGCCCCTTGCCGGACTTCATGCTGCGTTTTGCACAGCTGATAAGCGTGAGGTCGGAGGTTCAACTCCTCCCGGGCCCATTGTACATCCTATTGACCCGCTCGAGGCAACAGCCTCCGGCGGGTCGTTGTTTTCGCCCTCCGACAGCGTTCGGGATAGACCGACGTGACCATCGAGAACGGGACACGACTTCGCGCGCTCGTCGACTTCGAGACCACGGCGCTCGTGCATTGGAAAGCGCCGATGACGTCCGGAACCGCCTGCAGCGTGAAGCGCGGTACCATGTTTCGTGTTTTCTCAGTTGCGGCCCTGGGGATGGGAGTGTTCTCTGCCACGCTCGAGGACCCGAAGATCGAGGCAGGCTTTGCTGGCAACAAGAACTACGGTTCATCGGGGTACGGCGGGTTGTCGTTCGTGTTCGATCTAGCCGAGCTCGGTCGTCACCTCGAACCAGTCTGAGTCTCGCGGGTACCGTTCGAAACGGATCAGCTTCGACTGACGTAGGGCACAGCATCTGGATGCGTGATTCACC
>Ga0134125_10002987_pt1 | contig 19819 bp, 13 predicted proteins | sample KB31751_FD_96464 | JGI IMG/M metagenome (GOLD analysis project Ga0134125, IMG submission 96464) | Terrestrial soil microbial communities with excess Nitrogen fertilizer from Kellogg Biological Station, Michigan, USA - KB3-175-1 | ecosystem: Environmental > Terrestrial > Soil > Unclassified ... | reverse complement strand
CATAGCGGAGACGCGCAACTCCATTCTTTGCCCAGCCCGCTATCGCGCCCCTATCCCGTAGGGAACTTCGCGCCCCAACAGCTTGCCTTCAAATGCAAAAGGCTGCTGCCGCAGAGCCTGCGCGTATGCCGGCAATGCCTCTGCCGTCAACGTTCCGCCGTGCATCGCATGAACCCATTGCGGGCCGATCGCTTCGATTCGGTCTACCACCTTCCGAACCGGATCTTCGTGCGCGAAAATGCCCACCGCCCGATAGAGCGCGCACATCGCATCGGCCAGATTTTCCGAAACCACCGGCGGCTGGTCGCCCGGTTGAATAAATAGGTCCGCGGGAAACAGGCTGTTGGTAGACTCCTCAACCACCATCATCGAATCCCAGTGGTGCACATGAGGCGTCTCCAGGAAACGAAGTTTGTGGCGGCCCAGGTCCAGCGTTTCGCCGTCCTGAAAACCGCGCACGCGCTCGGTGACGCCAAATCCGCGAGCGTTGAGCTGAATCGAAAGCGCCGAGCCGGCCAGTTGCGCTTGCGGCGCTTCCGCCATAAAACGGTCCATTCCCCCGTTCTCATCGCCCTCCCAATGGAGCAGGGCAATATAGGCGAGACGCGCAGGGTCCATCACTTGCTTAATTGCCTCGCGAACGGACTCATACGTCCCGTGTTCTCCCGTATGAATCAACGTTGGCTTCTCGTCATCGATTAGAAATTGGTTGAACGTGATACGGTATGCCTCGGCCCATGTCGAGATGCGGTAAATGCCGCCTGTCATCTGGTCAATACGGGTCTGCATAGCGCGCTCCTTTTTCGGTTCAAATTACTGTACCGTATCGCTGGGCAGCCTGTCGCGATCTGGCCTGCCCGACCATTCGATTGTCCCGCCCATCCTCAACCGAAAACCTCTTATTTCTGCTAAAGTCAAAGGTAAGTGGCGTTGTCTGGCATCAATACTAATAAGGTTGCAATCGGCAGGGTTCTTCCCGTCGTTCTGGCAATTTTATTCGTCGGCGGCGTCGAGCCGGCATCCCTTTCGGCCTGCTCCACATTGCATGGCAAGCTGTTGCATGCGGCGGCGAAGTCCAGTTCCCATCGCGTTTTCCGCGGCCACTCGCGGACGGCGCTTTGTTTTGTTCCGGCGCTTTTGAGCAGCGGCTACCAGGCCGATGCCTCGTTTGTGCAACCGCCGGCGGCGCGGTCCGCGCGGACACAGCCGGCAGTGCCTCACTCTTGCGGCGTTTTCAATAGCACCGCTCCTCCGCTCTATTCTTCGTTTTTTACGGGGAATGTATGGCGGCGTCCTCCACCTTCCGTCTAGCTCTTCCGTGTGTTTTTGCAAGCCGTGTGTTTTTGCAAGCTTGGTCCAGCGCTGAAATTGCGCGCCGCGTGTTTGCAGGGCGTATTTACAGGGAATTAAAGCTAGTTAGACTGGAGAACGAAGTATGGTGTTCGAGACGGCGTTTGGCAAGATATTTGGCACCAAACATGAACGGGCAGTGAAAAAGATGCGTCCGCTGATTGCGGCCATCAACAATTTGGAGCCGCAAATGAAGGCGCTCAGCGATGCCGAGCTTGCCGCGAAAACGGTTGAGTTTAAGCAGCGGCTCGCGAACGGAGCCACGCTGGACGATCTGCTCATAGAGGCGTTTGCGGTATGCCGCGAAGCCGGTTGGCGCGTCCTTAATATGCGTCATTTCGATGTGCAGCTCATTGGCGGCATCGTCCTTCACCGCGGCAAAATCGCTGAAATGAAAACCGGAGAAGGGAAGACGCTGGTCGCGACGCTGCCTTGTTATCTGAACGGGCTAGGCGGCGAGGGTGTTCACGTTATTACCGTAAACGACTACCTGGCTAAGCGCGACTCGGAATGGATGGGTCGTCTTCACCGGTTCCTCGGGCTGAATGTCGGAGTGATTGTTCACGACCTGGACGACGACGAGCGCAAAGCCGCCTATGCCGCCGACATCACCTACGGCACCAACAACGAGTTCGGGTTCGACTACCTCCGCGACAACATGAAGTTTCGTCTGGAGGATTGCGTCCAGCGGAAGCACAACTTCGCTATTGTCGATGAAGTCGACTCCATCCTGATCGACGAGGCCCGTACTCCGCTCATCATCTCCGGCCCCAGCGAAGAATCAACCGACAAATACTATAAGGTTAACCGCATCATCCCCTATCTCGAACGCGGTGAAGTGATCGACGGTAAGGAACCCGGGCAGAAATACACCACCGGCGATTTCACGGTAGAAGAAAAAAACAAGACGGCGGCGCTCACCGAACAGGGTGTCCTCAAAGTCGAAAAACTGTTGGGCACCGGCAACCTGTACGACCCCGCCAACATCGAGATGAATCACCATGTGCAGCAGGCTTTGCGCGCCCATGTGCTTTATCAGAACGATCGCGACTACGTCGTCCAGGAGGGCAAGGTTGTAATTGTCGACGAGTTCACAGGACGATTGATGCCGGGCCGCCGCTGGAGCGATGGATTGCATCAAGCTGTAGAAGCGAAGGAAGGTGTCCGCATCGAGCGCGAGACACAAACGCTCGCCAGTATCACGTTCCAGAATTACTTCCGCATGTACAAAAAGCTGGCCGGAATGACCGGTACGGCCGATACGGAAGCTACCGAATTCAATAAGATCTACGGTCTCGATGTTACCGTTATCCCCACCAACAAGCCGCTGATTCGGCTGGAAAATCCCGACGTCGTCTACCGCACTGAGGACGAAAAATTTCGCAACGCCGCCAAAGAAATCAAGGAACTTCACGAAAAGGGCCAGCCGGTGCTCGTCGGCACGATTTCGGTCGAAAAGTCGGAGCGCCTTTCCGCGCTGCTGAAGAAAAACGGCATCCGGCATGAAGTGCTGAACGCCAAAAATCACGAGCGTGAGGCGGCGATTGTTGCCCAGGCCGGACGCCGAGGCGCCGTAACCGTTTCCACCAACATGGCCGGACGCGGCACCGACATCCTATTAGGAGGTAATCCGGACTTCCTTCTTCGCGAGCGCCTCAAAAAGCAGGGGCGCACGGCGGAAATGCTGTCCCAGGAAGAACTGGAACACGAGCTGAACACCATCAAACAGGAAGTGGAAGAGGAACGCCGGGCCGTGGTCGCAGCGGGCGGACTCCATATCTTGGGTACCGAACGCCACGAGTCGCGCCGCATCGACAACCAGCTTCGAGGCCGCGCCGGACGCCAGGGCGATCCCGGCAGTTCCCGGTTTTATCTTTCTTTACAAGACGATCTGCTCCGCATCTTCGGCGGCGATCGTATGCAGCGGCTGATGCTCCGTCTGGGTATGGAAGAGGATGTGCCGATCGAGTCGCGCCTGATTTCCAAGCGAATCCAATCCGCCCAAAAAACAGTGGAAGCGCAGCATTTTGCCTCGCGAAAACACGTCCTCGAATACGACGATGTCATGAACAAGCAGCGGCAGGCGGTCTACGGCGTGCGCGGCCAGCTCATCGAAGGCGGGAGCCAGAGGGAACGTATTTTTGAGATGGTTCGCGGCATCGTCCAGGCATTCATCGATCAATATTGCAGCGAAAATCAGCGAATTGACGAGTACGATCTCACCGGCCTGCAGAATGCCATCGTCAACCAGTTCGGCGTAAAAATCGAGATGGAACAGATGGACGGGCTTCTCCGTGAAGAGCTGAATCCGCTTATTATTGATACGCTCACTGCTCGCTATGAAGAGAAAGAGCGGATGGTCGGCGCGGAAAACCTGCGCGAAGCCGAGCGCATCATTATGTTGAACGTCATCGACAACCAGTGGAAAGATCATCTGCTGTCGATGGATCACCTCAAGGAAGGAATCGGCCTGCGCGGCTACGGCCAAAAGGATCCGCTCATCGAATACAAGCGCGAAGGCTACGACATGTTCGAGGAAATGATGGAACGTGTCGAAGACGAAACCATTCGCTATCTGTTTTTTCTTCGCATCGAGACCGGCACCGAAATTCCTGTTCCTTATCCCGAGTTGGATGACGATGAAGATGAGGACGAGGAAGAACAGCCTTCGGAACCGGAACCCGCTCTCGCCACGGTCGCTGCCCAGCGTAACGCCGACGCGGTGCTGGACCTGACGCGCAATATCCAGCGGAAAAAAGAGAGGGAACTCGCGTCCATGCAACTCGGCGACGGCGAAACGGCTACCGCAGCCCATCCCGTCAGCAATCCGTACAAAAACGTAGGCCGTAACGATCCTTGCCCCTGCGGAAGCGGCAAGAAGTACAAAAAATGTCACGGAGCCTGATCGCGTTTTTGCTTGTGAGTTTGGCGCCCGCTCTCCATGCGGCGGAATTTATGCCGCGGACGATCGGGCCGTTCCATCGTGTCGGCGCGGTAAAAGAAGCCCCCAAGCCGTCCGATAGTTTCGACGAATTCGGTCTGCTATTGGCCCAATCCGCCGAATTTCGGGGGCGTGGCTCAAAAGGCCAACTCACCATCTATAAGCTGAAGGATGCCTCAGGAGCGCTAGCCGCCTGGACCTGGACTCGCCCGTCCAACTCCAAACACTGCGCGCTTTCCGAACGCTGCGCCGAGGCAGGGAACCGCCGGCTCGTCCTCGATGCCAACTATCTTCTGGATTTTCAAGGATTTGTTCCCAGCCAAGCCGATGTCCAGGCGCTCGTCGCGGGCCTGCCCGATCGCCACCCCTCGGCTCTTCCGCCCGTCATCAACTTCGTCCCCCTCCAGGACCTGGTTCCCAATTCCAGCCGCTACATTTTGGGTCCGAAAAGCCTGAGGGCCGTTGCGCCGGAGCTAGCCTCCGCCAATCCGGGATTTGATCAAAGCGGCGAAGCGTACTACACCGCCTACTGGATAAATGGGGCTGTTGTAAAGCTGGTCCTGTTCTATTACCCAAGCCCAGGAATAGCAAGGCAGCATACAGTTGCCTTCCGCAGCGTTCCTGGGGCGCAGGTGAAGCGATCCACCGTTCTGGTGGCTATTGTCCTACCCGGAGCTTCTCCGAAAGACGCAGAGGCGCTTTTGGACCACGTAAGATATGGGGCGAAGATATCGTGGAATGAACAGCCTCCACCCAACGCAGTCGCCCAACTTTACCGCCTGCTGGTCAACATCATCATCATTTGCGTGATCCTCATCGCCCTCGCCGCGCTTTCTGGGGTCTTCTACGGATTGATGCGAGTCTATCGCCGGCGTTATGGGTCGCTAGAAGAAGATGAGGCGATGACCACGCTACACCTGACCGTTGGCCCCTGAAGATTTGCAGAGCTTTTCCACAAGAAGATTTCCACAGGTGGAAACACCATCAGTCAAAGCGCTTTGTGGTGTCAAGCGCGGTGAGAATAAAATGTTTACCTATAGTTACTTGCGCGGTGGAAATTTTTTCCGGGAAAATTCACGCTTGACTTAACCCCCTGCTGGCCCTACACTCCAATCACAAACAGGTTTTGGCGGTTGCGATGCCGTCGGATCTGATTCTCCCATCAAACGTAATCCTGCTTGCGCAGGACACCTGGAAACAGGAGAGAGGGTGCTCATTCGCAAGAATGAGCATTTTCTTTTTCCAGGGGAGTCGTCCGGGCACCCCGTTCCATCCAATAAAGCCTAAAGCATGTGGCCGCCTTCGCCCAAAAATGACGAGTCGCCTCAGTCCTGGCGAGAGCGAATCGTTGCCCTGAAAAACGTCCCGCCCTTGCTTAAACTCGTCTGGCAGACGAGCCCATCCCTTTGTCTGGCCAGCCTCTGTCTGCGCCTGATCGCCGCTTTTTTGCCGCTGGCGCTGCTCTGGATTCCGAAGCTTATCATCGACCTTGTTGTTAGAGCGATACGTCATCAATCGATAGATAACTCGCTGATGATAAAGCTGATTGTCATGGAATTTCTGCTGGCAATTCTGTCGGACGCGCTCTCGCGTTTCATCACGCTGGTCGATAGCCTGCTTGGCGATAAATTCACCAACCACGTCAGTGTCCGCCTCATGCGTCACGCCAATTCGCTTGATCTGGTCTCGTTCGAAGATCCCGTCTTTTACGACAAACTGGAGCGGGCACGCCGGCAAACTACTGCCCGCCTGGGCATGTTGGCCATGCTGGCTGGAATGGCGCAGCAGTTTATCACTTTGCTGACCATGATTTCGGCAGTGGTCGTGTATTCCCCCTGGCTGCTCTTACTGCTAATCGGCTCCACAGTTCCCGTCTTCCTGGGCGAAACAAAGTTCGCCCTGCTCAACTATTCCATCCTCTTCCGGTACACGCCGGAGCGCCGCGAACTCGACTATCTGCGCTATTTGGGAGCCAGTAACGAGAGCGCGAAAGAGGTCAAGATCTTCGGTCTCGGGCACTATCTGGTCGATCGCGCCCAGGTGTTGTTCGACCGCTTCTATAACGAGAATGCGTCCCTGGCCGTACGGAGGGCCATTCACGGGCTGTTTATCGGTCTGCTCCCGACCAGTGCCTACTACGGCGCCTACGCCTACATTGTTTGGCGAGCAATTGCGGGCGCTCTTTCGGTTGGCGACTTGACCCTCATCGTCGGGGCCTTTTCGCGAGCACGAAATATTATGGAAACGCTGCTTTCGAGTCTTGCTAACGTGGCCGAACAGGCCTTATTTTTGAAAGACTTGTTTGAATTTTTCGAAACGAAACCTTTCATTGCATCGCCATCCAATTCAATCCCCGCTCCACGCCCCATTCGCGATGGGTTCGTTTTTTCGAACGTCTCCTTCGCGTATCCGGACAGCAATCGCGAAATCCTGAGCGGCATCAATTTCCGGTTTGATGCCGGCGAACGAATCGCCCTTGTCGGAGAGAACGGAGCTGGGAAAACCACCCTTATCAAGCTGATGGCTCGGCTGTACGATCCCACGGGCGGCCGCATCCTGCTTGATGGTGTAGACCTTCGGGATTATAGCGTGGAAGATCTGCGCCACGAGATCGGCGTCATATTTCAGGATTACATGCGATATGACATGCTTGCTGCTGAAAATATTGGAGTTGGGCGCATCGAGGAATTGCAGCAAGAGGACCGGATAGTTCGTTCCGCGGAAAAAAGCCTCGCTGCCGGAGTGATCGAGACATTGCCGCGCGGCTACCGTCAAATGCTCGGTCGCCGCTTCGAAGGCGGGGCCGACCTCTCTACTGGTCAGTGGCAAAAAATGGCGCTCGCACGGGCGTACATGCGCGATGCCCAAATCCTAATCCTGGACGAACCCACGGCGAGCCTCGATGCGCGCGCCGAGTTTGAAGTCTACCAGCGGTTTGTGGAACTGACCTCCGGCAAAATGGCCGTTCTTATTTCCCACAGGTTTTCCACAGTTCGGATGGCCGACCGGATCTTCGTTCTCGCTGACGGCAAAATTGTCGAGCAGGGAAGCCACCAACAACTGGTTGCGCTCGGGGGCCGGTACGCCGAGCTGTTTGAGATGCAAGCGGCCGGATACCGTTAAACCTTTTCGAGCACGAATCCGTCGCGCTGGATCTCCGTAAAATACGATGTTGCCTCGTGCCCGTGCCGCCGGAAGATGTCCTCGAACAACCGAGTGATTTCCTCCTGGCCGCGCTTAAAGAAAACCAGAACCGACGGGCCCGCGCCGCTTAGGGAGCACCCGAGCAGGCCCGGATGCCGCAATCGGAGCATCTCGGAAAAGCCGGGAATGAGTTCCGCGCGATAAGGCTGATGCAGCCGGTCTTCCAGCGCCGCCGAAAACGAATCGGTGCTCCCCGTAAAGAGCGCCGCGATGAGCAGCGCCGACCGCTGGACATTGAAGACGACATCCTCGCGGCAATAGCTCTCGGGAAGCACGGATCTCGCCGCCGACGTCGGCAGCGCAAAATCGGGCACTACCACTGCCACTTCATAGCTTGCCGGAAGGTCCACCCTCACCGCGTGTGTCGCGCCATCGGCTCCCATGGAACTTGCCACAATGGCGCCAAGCACACACGCCGCCACGTTGTCCGGATGCCCCTCGATCTTTGCCGCTTCATCCAGAATGCGATGCCGCGTCCACTGGAGATCCAGAAGCTGATTAGCGATAATAACCCCTGCCGTCAGCGCCGCCGCGCTCGATCCCAATCCCTTGCCGAGCGGAATCTCGTTATGAATTTCCAATTCGATAAAGGGCAGTTCCCGGTTCTGGCCCGATGCCACCGCGAGCGCTGTCTGCCAAATCAGATTCGATGAATCGGCCGGAATGCATCCGGCATCCACGCCATGTATCGTGATCGTCAGTTCCCCGGCGGGTTGGAAAACGCAAGTCAGGTGTAAATCGAGAGCTAAACCGAGTGCGTCAAAACCCGGCCCCAAATTGGCGCTCGATGCGGGAACGCGAACGCGCCATTTGCCCGCCGATTCGCCGGAAACATCATCGACCCGATTGGGGAATTCCCCCGCGGCCGCCGCCAAGCCGTGCTTGGCCGCGGGCCTCATAAGGGATTTAGCATTTTTTGATGGACTCCACGCCTACTTGAAATCAACTTCCTAATTCTACTCGGCTGCCCGATCGGCACGCGGAGTAGATTCCCAGCACCACCTCCAGCGCGCGATAGCCCTCTTCTCCGGTAATCAAGGGATCGCGCCCGGTGCGGATCGCCTCCCCAAAGTCGAGAAACTGCCGCTCAAACGTCAGTACGCCGATTGCCATCGGGTCCGACGCTCCCGACGCCACATTGCTCGCAAGCGGAGCCCGATCGGCTCTGTTTGCCGCCTCGTCATCGAGCACGTCCCAGGCGGTGAGTTGATCGCCGGATAGAATCGCGGTCCCCTTTGTTCCGTGGATCTCGATCCGTTCCGTGTAACCAGGCCAGAATGCCGTCGCCGCCTGAATTACGCCGGTTGCTCCCGACGCATATTGCAGCAGCCCGTTCACAACATCTTCCGATTCAATTTTGTGCCGCGCGCCAAGCTGCCACACGCCTTGAACCGCGCTGACCGCGCCTGCCAGATAGAGCAAAACATCTACCTGATGAATTGCCTGGTTAATTAGCGCGCCGCCGCCCTCGGTATGCCAGCTTCCCTTAATCGGCCGCGAATAGTATTCATCGCTCCGGTACCACTTCACATAAGCATCGGCCTGCAGCAGCTTCCCCAAACGGCCCGCCGGAATCGCGCGCTTTAGAAATATGGTCGAGTCGTCAAAGCGATGCTGGCTCGCTACTCCGAGCAAAATGCCCGCGCTGCGTGTTATCTCGATCATCTTTCGCGCGGTTTCGAGATTCGTGGCAATCGGCTTTTGCACCTGCACGTGCCGGTGAATGGACGCGCAAATCTCTAACGGTGGAAGCCGGAAATCCGGGAACGTACAAATGTCTATAAAGTCGAGCCCGGGGAAACGGCAGAGGTTTTCATATCCAGGGACGAACTCGCAACCCCATCGCCCGGCAAACTCTCGTCCGCGGCTCTCTGTCTGATTTGAGCAAGCGACTAGTTGATAGCCAATGTTCTTATAAGCTTGGGCGTGCTTGTTTGCAATCGCCCCCGTGCCAAGAATGCCAACGCGCATCTCTCTATCTTAAGGAGGAGCCGTTTGCCCAAACAAAAAGCGCACAGCCGTTTGGCGGCGTTGTGCGCGGTTCCAAAAGGAGCGCACAGCCGTTTGGTGGCGTTGTGCGCGGTTCCAAAAAAGCGCACAGCCGTTTGGCGGCGTTGTGCGCGATCCAAAAAAAGAGTGCGCCGGTTGCCCAGCGCACTCTAATGCTTTCACAGGAGGAGAGCCATCGCGCTCTTCGGCGCGTTGGGGCTCACCATTATGGACGTATGAAATCGGCGTTTGGATTAAGAAATCCTAAGTAGCCGCGGGCGTGCCGCAAAACCGTATCGCTACCGCGCAATCGTCACCTTCGGCTCGGCCAGGTAGCCGACAATTGTGTTTTTGCGGACCTCGTTCACAACAATTTCGGCCGGCTGGCGCGACTTCGCAAGGAAGAACTGCACCGGTTCGTTGATGGTCTTATCTTTCTTTTCTACCTTTTTGTCATCCGCCAGCACTTCGATGGTGTAGCGATTATGCTTGGTATCGGCCTTCTTGAGCTGCACCATGATGTCGCCAACTTTTTGCGGATGTTTCGATTTCGGAATCGTAAATTGGAAGTAATTCTTTTCGCCGAGCGCTCTCAGGGCGTCCAGTTCCTTGCCGTTCGTCGCGATGAGGCTGCCATGGCTATCCACATCGCCTGCCACGCGTTTCAGGTTCGCAATGGTCTGCTCTAACTGGCTTTTGGTATTGGTCAAATCCGTCTTTACAACGCCAACATCGTTGCTAACGCCGGTGAGCTTGGTGTTGGTGGTATCGGCGGTCTGTTTCACGTCATTGATCGCTTGCTGTTGCCGCTGCTGCTCGGTTTGAACCTGCTTTTGCAGAAGGTCCACTTTCCGCTGCGCGTCCACCTTCGCCTGCCCTACCGCGCGGTCGGCGGCGAGCCTCTGCTGATCGAGCGCATCCTGCAGCGTCTGCACCCGCTTAGATGCCTGCTGCACCGAGGCCGACGATTCAATCCGAATCTGCTCGACAGTCGCCGAAAGGTCGGAGCTCAACTTCGACATTTCGGTCTTTGTGTCACTTCTTACATGCTCCAGTTGCACGTATAGAAATATATTGAAGATTACGAGCAGCACAAAAGCGCCGATCATCAACGGTGTCTTCCAGTTCGGCGACTGTGGTGGAGGAATGATATAGGTCGGCTGTTGCGGGGGTGTACTCATAAATGTGATACTCCTGCTCTGGCGCTTGCGGGAATTGTATTCCTTTGTTTCTCTAAGATAGTACTAACGACGTACGGAGTGAACCGGCTGTTTCATCCGGCTAAATTCCGACGCCCTCGCGTTTGCGGTTCTTGCGAATGTTTAGCATATCCTGATTCGGCTCGCCATCGCATTCTACTTCGAGCACCGTCACCAGCGGATCGGGCGAAATTGCCGGCAACCCCATGAATTGAACCCGGAACTCCTCCTGATGAAACGTCACCGGTTTGCCGTCAGGATACAGCTTCGCCGAAAGTACTTTATTTGTCAGCCCACCAATCGAAACCGTCTGTCCCGGCCAAAAGTGTACGTGAATGTAGAGCTTGTTGCCGTTTCGGGTGAAGTTGGCCAACTGGGAGCTTCTTACCTTACACAACTCAGCCTCGTGAATCACTGGCGCATGGCGGTCCATCCACCTGCCGACGTTGGTGAGGATCTCGGTCGATTCGTCGGGGATAGATCCGTCGCCCTTTGGCCCGATATTCAGTAGATAGTTCCCATAACCGCGCGCGCACGTTACCAGATTCCGCACGATGGTCTTCGGCGATTTCCAGTCGTCATCGGCTGCCTGGTATCCCCAACTGTCGTTCATCGTCATGCAAGCTTCCCATGGTTCCTGAAATGCTTGTATGTGCTGTTCGGGCGTTGTGAAATCTTCCGGGATCTTGGCGCGATTGTTGATGAGAATATCCGGCTGAAGCTGACGAACCATTTTGTTCATCTTCACCGACTCCCACTGTTCCGCTGAAAGCGGCCACGCGACGTCGTACCAGAGAATGTCGAGTTTGCCATAGTTGGTGCAAAGCTCGCGAACCTGCCCGTGTATGTAATCGACGAACCGGCGGCGCGCGGCTTCGTCGGTCGCGCAGCGGGCACCGTCGGGATGATGCCAGTCCATCAGCGAGTAATAAAAACCTACATGCATGCCCTCGCTTCGCGCTGCCTCATAGTACTCGCGCACCAGATCGCGCCCGGCCGCTTGTTTCGGGGCGCAATAATTCGTCAGCTTCGTATCGAAATTGCAAAAGCCTTCATGATGCTTGGTTGTCATCACCATGTATTTCATTCCGGCTTGCTTTGCTAATTTCGCCCACGCTCTCGCGGCAAACGGCTTCGGATTGAAAGCCTTGGCGAGTTGCTGGTATTCGGCAACCGGGATGCCTTCTTCTTCCATCGCCCATTCGTGCCGCCCCAGGACGCTGTATAAACCGAAATGGACGAACATGCCGAAACGGGCCTCGTGCCACCATTTCATGCGCCGGTCGCGATCGGCCACCGTCGACGTGGTAGGCCCGGACTTCTCGGCCTGCGCGAATAAAGAAACAGGAAGGGCAGCGGAAGCTGCCGTTACTCCGAGAGTCCCTAAAAGGGCGCGCCGCGAAGGCTTGAAACTAGATTGCATGATTTTTCTCCAGCTTAAGCGTTTAAGTTCGAATTCTAAACTATCAAGAATCGGGCCATACCGGGCAGCGGAGAAGGGAAGAGTAGAATACTTCGGTATCTGTGGAAGGAACTCTTGTTGGATAACAAAAAAGAAATTTCACGGGCTGAGGCATTAAGAAGACTGGGCGGAACGGTTTTGGGATCCACTCTGTTGCCGTCGCTCATGCAAGCAAGTGGCGCGTCGCGTGCGGCGGCCGCGCAGACGTCCGGCACGAAACCTAATATTTTGTGGATTACCGGCGAGGGCGTTCCCATCAATGCGCTGAGCTGCTATGGCAGCCGCCTGATTCACACGCCGAATATCGATCGCATCGCAAATGAGGGCATGCGTTTTGAAAACGCCTTCTGCACGAATGCGCTGTGCGCTCCGGAACGCGCCACGCTCCTAACCGGCAAATACAATTGCCTGAACGGCATGGTCTCAAATCCCGGCGCGACCACCAGTGGCCAAACATCGCCAACGTTTGACGCCGCGCAGCAAACGTTCCCGAAAATTTTTAAGCAGAACGGTTACCAAACCGGCATGGTGGGCAAGTGGCACCTTCCCGCGAATCCCGCCGATACCGGATTCGATTATTTTGTATACAAGAACGGCGCGGGCGGACCCTACTACCGTGCTGAGGGGTATCTGCAAAACCCGAAACTGGGCAGCCGTGAGATTGAGAAGGCAACATATCCCGGCTACATTACCGACAACGTCACCGATCTCGTTATTAAAGGAATACGCCAGTTTAAAGAACCGTTTCTCATGATGGTTCAGTTCTTCAATGCTCACAGGCCTTTCGATCCGCCGCACAAATACGAGCACATCTACGACAACACCCATATTCCGGAACCCGCCACGTTTTGGGACGACTATTCCTCGCGTGCCGCGCCCGCGCGCGAAGCCCGCATGAGGATTGAAAATATGCCGGACTTCCATCCGCCCTCCGCTCTCACGGACAGGCAGCGCCGCCAATGGAACTATCAGCAGTTCATGCGTCACTTTTTAGGCACGCTGCGCGCGCAGGACGATGCGGTTGGCCGCCTTCTGGCGTTCCTCGATCAGAACGGCCTTGCCGAAAACACCATTGTCATCTACACGTGCGACCACGGATTCTTTCTCGGCGATCACGGCTGGTTCGACAAGCGATTTATGTATGAACAGGCACTGCGCGTGCCTTGGATGATTCGCTATCCCGGCCATGTGAAGCCCGGTTTCGTCAGCAAAGACTGGGTCGTCAGCATCGATAATGCGCCTACCGCGCTCGATCTCGCGGGCCTGCCGGTCCCGAGCGATATGCAGGGCCGCAGCCTCGCGCCCGTTTTGAAAGGCAGCACACCCGGCGATTGGCGAACTTCGATGTACTACCACTACTACGAGTTCGCGCCGCCTCATTGGGTGTTGCCGCACTATGGCATTCGCACCAGACGTTACAAGCTCATCAGCTACTACACCATCAATGAATGGGAGTTGTTCGACCTCGAAAAGGACCCCGACGAGATGGAAAGCTTGTTCGAATGGGGCGGCTTTAAAGTGCATCCCGCATACGAAACGGTGGCAAACGATCTTGTCGGGCAATTAAAGCAGCTTCGCGATCATTATAAAGACACGGAGGGCAAGCCCGTGAAGCTCTGGCCCACGAGCAGTTACGATTAACAGGCAGCTACCTTTGGGAGCATCGTTTTGTGGCGCTGGCATCTTTGCCAGGAGCCGGGTTGTTGCCGGCTTCCATGGATCGAGAATCCTCCCGATCTTTAGCGCTGGAATAGTTGATCGCTATAATGCCTGACCTGCCGCGCGCGTGTGAGCTTGCCATCGATCAGCAGCAGTTGCCCGTCTTTCGGGAGCGCCAGAATCTCCTCGGCGGAAACATTGCCGATAATGTTTGCCAAATCCTGAGCCATGCGGCGATTCTTTGCACCGAACATCTGGACAATTCCAGCGTTGTCGAGCAGCGTAGTAGACTGGGCTCCGTAGATGGAAAGCTGTCCGACTGCCTGAAAGAACAGCCACAGTGTCAACCCCCACGAACGCATAAGCGTGGCGGTGGTGAGCAGAATTTCCATCTTCCCGAGATTGCCGGCTTCGTCGCACAGGATAAGCGTGCGTTCCTTTGGCGGCGCGGTGCGCTGGGTGATGGCAAGGATGATTCCCGAAAGCCAGAGCCGAAGTAGCGGACTGTATGCCATAAGCCGGTGCGGCGGCACGATAATGTAGAGCGACATTGGCTCGCCCGCGATCAGCGCGTCTAGATCGAAGCTGGTTTTATCCGTAAGCGTGCGGGAGAGTTCCGAATCGAAATAGCGCAGATGGGTAAGGACGGTTCCAAGTACGCTCGGCCGCGTCTCCCGCTCGGGAAGCTGTAAAAAGGCGGAGAACGCGGCCCTGGCGGAGCGTTCCGTAACGCGTTTGTTGTCGAGCATGACGGCGATGCTGTAGACCGGGTCATCGGAAGTGAAGAGATCGAAGAGCGCCGTCAGCCGCTTCTCCTCGGGCGTAGCGTCGGCAAGTAGCCACGCGACGCCTCCGGCGATGAGCGATTCCGCTGTGTCGTTCCAGAAGCGATCTCGTTCTTGACCGGTACGTTCAATCATCTCGGCGGCAAACGAGCGCGCGATGGCTGCGGTATCGGTACCGGTGCGCCGGATTAGGTCGAGCGGGTTGAGGGAATCGGTATGCCTGCCGTCGCGCAGGTCGAGGACATGGATGCTGTGACCCATCTTCCGCCTTGCCTCGGCAGTGGCCGCGTAGACCTCGCCCTTCATATCGAGCACGATCAACTGACCGGGATAAGTAAGTGCATTGGTAATGACCGGGCCGGAGGTCTTGCCGGCGCCGGTCGGGGCGAAGGTGATCAGGTGGGAGTCGCCGCCGTAGGTGATGAGTTCCTGCGGCGGTTCATTAATGCGGGTGGTGAAGCCGATAGATTTACGGGGCGCCGCGCGCCTTCCTAAAATAAGTGCCATGCACGAAGTGTAGGAATAAGAACAGGCGCATTGCCATGGTACTGGGAAGTACCATAAGGTCCAGGTGCTGTCGTGTGACGGGTCTCATTCGGCGGATATCCGAAAACAGAACCGCACGCCACCGGCCTTCGGAGGACTTCTTAGAGCGTTGTTCGCTCCAGGTTTCCTCAATTCATTAACGGTACAATTCACATCCGGGAGGGAGTAGCTTCAATGCGTCAACAAGTAGTTGCGTGCGCGGCCGCGCTTCTGTTTCTCAGCGGCGTCCCGGGTTTGTTCGCCGCGCCGCCTGAGCGGCCCGGCAGAGACACTTTTTCGAAACTCGTTGTCGTCGGCGATTCGTTGGCGGCCGGGGTCGAGAACGGTTCGCTTGTCGATTTCCAGCAGGAACACGGATTTGCCAAAGTTATCGCGCGTCAGATGCACGTGCCGCTGTCTCTTCCACTGGTTCCGTATCCGGGAGCGCCCAACACATCAGATCTCGTCGACGCGTCATTCCCCCCGGTCATTAAACCGCTGCCCGGGTATTTAGTTTTTCCACGATTAAATCCCTTTGAAGAAGTGACCGATGTTGCCGTTCCGCTGCAGACGGTTTCGGATGCCCTGAATCGCAAACCGAACCGTAGCCTTAAGTCAAGCGATGAAACGCAACTTGCGACGAATCTCGTTCTTGGCTTTCCCTGTCCGGTTTTAATCCCTTGCCCGGCTCGAACGCAGGTGCAGCAAGCGGTGGCCCTTCGTCCGACGGCCATCCTCATCAATATTGGAAACAACGACATCCTTGCTCCCGTTACCTCGGGCCAGCTCGCGTCCATTCTTACGTCGCCCATCGAGCAGCAGGCGTTCTTTACACAGTTCGCCACCAACTACGCCCTGCTGCTGCAGCAGCTTTCCGCCGCCCGGGCGCCGTTTATCATCGGGAATTTACCCGATGTCATCGAGACGGCATTCTTTATTCCGGTTCCGAAAGTCGCCGCGGAGTTAAAACTTCCGGTGAGCGACGTAACCACGCTGCTCGGCGTGAATGCGACGGATTTTATTACACTTTCCGCATTGCCGAAGGTGGAAGCAATCGTGACCAATCAAGTACAGGGCCCGCTGCCGGCATCGTGCTCCGCGACGGCAACGCCTGCTCCTTGCGTGGTGACCGCTCAGGAAGCGGCGGCCGCCCGGGCGGTGGTCATGCAACTGAATCAGATTATCGTTACAGAGGCAGCTCCCTATCACGCCGTTATGGTCGATCTGTTTCATCTTGTCGACCAACTTTATGTGAACGGATACACCGTCGGGAACCGGAAATTAACCTCCGACTTTCTCGGCGGATTGTTTTCACTCGACGGCATTCACCCGACGAACACGGGCTATGCCATCATGGCAAACGAATTTATCAAGGCCATTAACCAGGCCTTCGATTTGAACGTAAGAAGCGCTAATGTGCGCGAGATCGCCGAGCGTGATCCATTAGTGCTTAATAAGCCGTTCTGGCGCCGGTTTCGATAATCGTCAAGCTTTCGCCAGTTGCGACCGTAAAAACTCGATCAAAAATTTATCGCGCCGCGCTCTTACTTCGTCCGCTTTTCCCTCGGGCCATGTTAAAAAGCCCTGGCCTACTTTCGCGCCGATATGGCCGTCCGCGATTAACGATTTCAAATACGGCGGCGCGTCCTGCCCCGCATACAAATCTCTGCCCACGTATTCGCAGATCGACCCCGCTAAATCCAATCCGACAATGTCCTGGTGCTCCAGCAGTCCATAGGCGGGATAGCGCAGCCCAAGCCCGCGTTTCAGCGCCAGATCGATGTCCTCGGCCGACGCGATGCCTTCCCCAATGATATTTGCCGCTTCGCGCACCAAAGCCATCTGCAGCCGGTTCCCCAACTGACCCGGCCTGTCCTTATGAATCATCACCGGAGTCTTTCCGCACGCCGCCAGCAAATCGCGCACCCGCAGCGCGACTTCGTCCTCGGTATGCTCCGCCTTCACAATTTCAACGAGCGGAACCAGATGTGGCGGATTCCAGAAATGCGTGGTGAGAATTCGCCCGCGGTTCTGCGCCAGATGCGCGATGGCGGTAATACTCAATCCCGAGGTATTTGATGCCAGCACGGCTTGCGAGCCGGTAATCTTTTCGAGCTTCACGAAAAAATCCTGCTTCCACGCCAGGTTTTCCGGACCCGATTCGATGAAAATGTCCGCGCCGCCCGCCGCCTCTTCGAGATTGGCCGTGGTCCCAAGTCGTTTTACCGCTTCGGCGGCAAGCTCATCGTCGAGCAGTTTGTTGGCTCTTAAAGTTTCAATGCGCGCCAATGCTTGCTCCAACCCTTGCGCGGCGCCTTCCTGCGAGCGGCTTACAAGCGTCGCCTGCAAACCGCCTATCGCCAGTACCGCGGCGATTCCCGGTCCCATCATGCCGGTTCCCAAAACCGCCGCCGTCGAAAACCCGTGAGTTGCCATCGTGGGCATTGTATCCGGCGGGCAAATTTCTGTTGCCTTCGATTGCGATATGACTTACGCTGTTATCGGACATCGATAATACGCATGAAGCCCAACGATCTCGTGCAAGGCACCCTCGGGTTGCTGATCTTAAGAATTCTCGCTCTGGAACCGATGCACGGATGGGCGCTCTCCCAGCGCCTGAAGCAAATGTCGAAGGACGTGCTCCAAGTAGGACCGGGCTCGTTATATCCGGCTCTCCACAAGCTGGAGCAGGAAGGCTGGATCACTGCCGAATGGCTGGTTAGCAGTGATACAAAACGGCGCGTCAAGTTTTATTCGCTCTCCAAAGAAGGACGCAAGCAATTACAAGCGCAGACGGCGGACTGGAAGCGCCTGTCGGGCGCGATCTCCGCAATTGTGCTTCCGGCACGAGGGTAGCTCTTATGCGATGGCTAAGAAAATGGCGGCTTCGCGTGCGATCGTTATTCCATCGCCCGCGAGTGGAACGCGACCTTGATGACGAATTGAGCGACTATCTTGAGCGCGAGATAGCAAACGAGATTACCGCCGGCGCTTCTCTTGAAGAGGCAAGGAGGCGCGCCATATCCAGCTTGAACGGCGCCGTGCGCTTGAAAGAGGAGTGCCGCGATGCGCGCGGCGTGCGATGGCTCGAAGACATTGCCGGTGATTTACGATTTGCATTTCGCACGCTTCGCAAAGCGCCCGGATTTACGATTACGGTTGTTGCGGCGTTAGCTCTTTGTATCGGCCTCAACGCAGCCATCTTTTCTGTAGTGGATACTGCGCTGTTCCGGCCCCTGCCGTTCCCGGATCAGGACCGTCTTGTCTCGGTTACGGAAGGCGTTCCGGCCCTCGGATTTCCCGTTATGCCGTTTTCCTGCCCCGATTACTTGTTCGCCGCAGCGAACAATCGGTCCTTTATATCGACAGGAGTTTACAACAGCACAAAATACGAGATTTCCGGCGCCGGTGAGCCACGCCGCATAGAAGGTGCGCGTATTTCCGCTTCGCTCTTCCAAGTGCTGGGCATTTCGCCCGCCATAGGCAGGGCGTTCACACAGGAAGAAGACGACCATGCAAGGCGTGTAGCGGTCCTGAGCTACGGGTTTGCGCGAAGCTTATTCGGAACGCCGCAACAAGCGCTGGGCCATAAAATTCTGCTCAACCGGATTCCTTATGAAGTGATCGGTATTATGCCACGGTCTTTCTCTTTTCCCATCCGGGGATCGCAATTCAGCAACGATCCCGCTGAATTGTTTGTACCCGTTTCCTGGAGTAACGACGACCGGAAGCAAACGGTTAGCAACTTCAACTACAACATGATTGCTCGTTTGCGGCCGAATGTGAGCGTCCAGCAGGCAAACTCCGAAGTGCTTGGATTGATTAAGCGCATTGAAGAGAATTACCCAACGCGCATCAAGCAGACGATTCAGCATCTATCGAACTTCTCGCTGGAAGCGCAGGTGATGCCGTTTCGCGAAGAATTTACCGGGAACGTGCAACGGCCTCTGCTCCTATTGTTGGCTGCCGTGGGAATCGTTCTGTTAATCGGCTGCTCCGATGTTGCCAATCTGATGTTCAGCCGCATGGTGGGACGCCAGCGGGAATTCGCTCTTCGGACCGCTCTTGGCGCAGGCTACGGACGTCTGGTTCGCCAAGCGCTAACGGAGGGCTTACTTCTTTCGACCATCGGCGGCGCCATCGGACTCGGCTTGGCGTTCTGGGCCATACCTCTGCTCGTTCATCTCGCTCCCGACAATCTGCCTCGCCTGAACGAAGTGGGTTTGAATTGGCGCGTAACAGCCTTCGTGGCAATCATCACTCTCGTCACACCGTTGTTCTTTTGCCTTGGGCCGCTGCTGGCCATACTTCGTTCCACCGTTGCGGGTCAGCTCCGCGGTGAGGGCCGCACAACGACTCAAAACAAGCGCCAGCGTCTCATCATGTCCGCCGCCGTGGTCGTACAATTCAGTCTCGCGTTCCTTTTGTTAACCACGGCCGGATTGTTGCTGCGTAGCTTTATCAATGCAAGCGAAGCCAACCCCGGTTTCCGTCCGGAGCACCTGGTCAGCATGAGTATCGCTCTCCCGGACACGACTTACAAAACGCCGGCTCAAATCACAAATTTGTTCGATCGCCTGCTGCGCCGGTTGAGCACGCTCCCAAGCGTTCGCCAAGCGGGAGCCATCTCGGGTCTTATGCACTCCGCTTCCAATGGGATTATTTCTCTGGAAGGCCGCCGCGGTGACAGCCAGCGCGTAGACAT
>Ga0134125_10002986_pt1 | contig 19819 bp, 9 predicted proteins | sample KB31751_FD_96464 | JGI IMG/M metagenome (GOLD analysis project Ga0134125, IMG submission 96464) | Terrestrial soil microbial communities with excess Nitrogen fertilizer from Kellogg Biological Station, Michigan, USA - KB3-175-1 | ecosystem: Environmental > Terrestrial > Soil > Unclassified ... | reverse complement strand
GCGCTTCCAGACCGTCCTCTTTCCCGCCTCCGCCCACGCCGATCGCGAATTGAAAATCGACATTATCGAGCAGGCTTATCACATCCTGAAGCCGGGCGGCACGTTCATCGCCCTGTCCGACTACGAGAAGGATAACCAGTTCGCCCGCTGGCAAAAGAAGGTATTCGGCAAGTGCGGCGCAACGCCATCCAGCGAAAGCGGCATGGCGTTCTGGAGCACGAAGACGGACGACGGCCCCCGGCGGCGGCACGAGGTGTCCTTCCACGCCAGGTTGGCCGACGGCCCGGCGATGCAGTTCCTGTCTCGGCCCGGCACGTTCAGCTACGGCCGCTTCGACCACGGCTCCCGCGCCCTGATCGATGTCGTCGAAACGCAGCCCGGCGACAGCATCCTCGACCTCGGCTGCGGCAACGGCGCCGTCGGCTGCCTGCTCGCCACCGGTATCGGCCCCAATGGCAGCGTTACGTTCATCGACAGCAATCTCCGCGCCTTGCAACTCGCCGAGATGAACGCCAAGGCCAACGGCGTTCCCAACCCCCGCTTCGTCGCGGCGACCCGGCTCGAAGGGCTCGAACCAAAAAGCTTCAATGCCATCGTCGCCAACCCGCCCTATTATGCGAAGTCCGACATCACGCGGCTCTTCGTGGAAGGGGCGAAGGGATTGCTGAAGCGCGGCGGCCTCTATGCGATCGTCACCAAAATGCCGACGGCCGTGGTGCCGATGATCTTCGAGACCTTCGGCGATTGCTCCGTGATCGAGAACCGCGGTTACTCGGTCGTCCTGGCGAACGCGTAACAGTCCAAAAACTCCGGGCTCACGCTCCCGGCTCGCCTTCGAGGCTCCCGCCATGAAGCATTCCCTTTCTTCGCTGCTTGCAATCTCCTTAACCACCCTGACCGCCGCGGCCGCCGACTGGCCCGGATGGCGTGGGCCGACCGGCATGGGCCAAAGCGACGACAAGAACTTGCCGCTGACCTGGGGCGGCAAGGCGAACGCCAACGTGCTCTGGAAGGTGCCGCTGCCGGGGCAGGACAAAATGGCCGCCCAGGATCAGAACCAATCGAGCCCCATCGTGGTCGGCGACCGCGTGTTCATCGCGACCAGTTACTGGGCGGGCAAAAAGGACCCCAAACAGGTTCCCGAACACCACGTCGCGTGTTACCGCACGACCGACGGCCAGAAACTGTGGGATACGCCGATCGCGCCGGGCCCGTGGCTCTTCGGCGACCTCCGCGGCGGCTACACCGCCCCCACGCCGGCCGCCGATGCCGAGCGCGTCTATGTCGTCTTCGGCTCCTCCGTGATTGCGGCCCTCGACCACGCCGGCAAACTGGTGTGGCGGAAGACCATCGCGCCGTTCAAGTTCGACGTTGCCCTTGCCGCCAGCCCCGTCCTCTTCGGCGAAACGGTGATCCTGCAGTGCGACGAGAACGACCGGCAATCGCGGCTGATTGCCTTCGACAGGAAAACCGGCGCGACGGCGTGGGAAGAAAAGCGGCCCACGGTCGGATTTGCGCACAGCACGCCGGTGCTCGCCGCCATCGGCGGGAAAACGCAACTGCTCGTCTCGGCGTCGAACGCCTTGCAGGGCGTCGATCCCGCGAACGGCAAAGTGCTATGGACGTGCGCCGCCAAGGGCGACACCGTTTCGCCCGTTTTCGGGAACGGCATCGCTTACATCGATACCGGCCGCGGCGGACCGGCCTTCGCCATCGACCCCACGGGAATCGGCGACGTTACCAAGACGCATCTCAAGTGGAAGATCAACAATCTGCCCGAGGGGTACGGTTCGCCGGTGGCCGCGGGCGAATACTTGTACCGCCTGCACTCGCAGGAAACGCTGCGGTGCATGAAGCTAGCGACGGGTGAAGTGATGTTCACGGAAAGATTGCCGGGCGTCTCGGTGCCGAGCAGCCCGATCGCATCGAATGGCCTGCTTTATCTCGTCAGCGGCGGCAAGAGTTACGTGGTCAAGGCTGGGCCCAAGTTGGAGATCCTTTCCGTAAACGATCTCGGCGACGGCGGCCCCGCATCCCCCGCCGCCGCCAACGGCAAGCTGTACATCAAGGGGCGAAAGTGGCTTTTCTGCGTCGGAACGGCAACCCCGTAGCGCGATCAATTCGGCCCGTGCGAGCGCGACGCTCTACTTCGCGACCTTCGTCTCGACCTACCTTGGTTGAGTTCGCTTCCGGGGTCGCAACTGTCATCCTGTCGTTGCTGAGCGACCCGCCGTTAAAGCCCGGTCGGTCTTTCCAAAGCGGACTTGACCCACTCGATTAGCTCGCTATCGTCGCCCAATTATTATGCTCCGCGTAGTTATAGCGGCAGTTGCCCGATTCGGGGGTGGGTGCGCGTCGATCCGGAATCTTGGGACGGAACCGGTCGGCGACCAACCACCGGGGCTCGTGTACGGCGGCGTCCGTTACGACGCGTCGGTGTTTATCGCGTATCCGATTGGGACGCCGATCGTCCCAGCTGTTGTTATCGCGGGCGATGCAATCACCGATACCGTCACAATTCCCTACACGCTCGCGCGACAATTGCGTCAGTGGTTGCTGGATCAAATGCTCGCCGGCCGGAAACCAGGAGCGCACATTCACCCGACGCACCCGGCGACAGAGATGTCGCGCGGCGTGCTGGTTGAAGACAAGTAGCACCATGGGATTCTGTGCAACTCACTTCGGTTTCTGGGCAAGTCGCTCCTGGAAGGCGAAACCAAGGGGCCGGCATCCCGGGCGAACTTCCCGGACGGCAAGTCGAACACCTGGCTTGTGGTCGAAGCGGTCGAAGCGGCCGAGTCGGTGCCGTGGGCGAAGCCGGACGATCTGGTTTACGACGGCAAGTTGCCGCTGCCGAAGTTCGGCGGTCCGAACGGCTCGTTCACGGTCGGGTTCGCCGACGGCAGCGTCAATACATTCCTCGGCTGCCAACTCACCGAGCAGACCACGTGCTATGTGATCTCGGTGGCCGATGGCATGCCGGTCACCATCCCGCGATAGCTGTCGGCCTTAGTGATTTTGTAGCCGGCCTCCGTGAGGCCGGATCGGCAACGAGATCCGGCCTCGCAGAGGCCGGCACAAGCCCGCGGCGTAGAGATTGCGGGACCGGAACCGTATACTAACCGTGTCCTGTTTCGCTTCCGCTTCCCGCCGGCAGCTTCATGACGAACCCCCTGCTCGCCATAATCAGCCCGGGACTGGCGATCGGCGCCGCCATCGGCGCGCTCGCCGCGCCGCTGCTCATCCACCTCCTCTTCCGCAAGCGCTACCAAATCGTCCCATGGGCCGCCATTCGCTTCCTTCTCACGGCCGAACGCCGCCATCGCCGCCGCATCGATCAGTGGCTTTTGCTCGCCCTGCGAACGGTCGCGTTGCTGCTGCCGCTCTTCGCCATGATCGCGGCCACCGCCTGGGCGGAACCGCTCTGGCAGTGGTTCAAACCGGGTAAACTCGAATCGACATCCACCGCGCCGCGCACCCATCACGTGCTCGTCATCGACGGTTCGCTCAGCATGATGGCGCGCACGGAAGGCGGCCGGTCGCGCTTTGAACGCGCCGTCGCGCAAGCCGAGGAATTGATCAAGAACGGCAACGCCGGCGATGGCTACAGCGTGGTCGCGATTACCGGGACGCCCCGGGTGATCGTGCCCGGCCCGTCGAATGCCCACGACAAGGTACTCAAAGAACTGGCCAAGTTGAAGGGATCGCACGCGGCGGCGGACACGGCGCCGGCGTTGCCGCTCATCGCGGATGCCCTCAGCCGGTCGCCGCGCTCGTACCCGCGCCGGCAAGTCACCTTCTTTACGGATCTCCAGCGGTCAGCGTGGGCCAGCGCCTTGCCGCGTCCCGATTCGGCAACACCCGACGCCTGGACGCACATTCTCAAGGGAAAGGACGGCAAGGGCTCGGCCGATGTTGTGATCGTCGATGTGGCCAAGGCGGACGTGGACAACCTGGCGGTCGCGGATTTGGCGCTGGCCGATTCGCTGCCGTTCGTCGAGGCCCCGGCCGCCGTCACGGCGACTGTGCAGAATCACGGCGCGAGCGAGCGCCGCCTGGTGCGGCTGGAATTACTCCTGGCTCGGCCGACGGCCTCCGGCCTGGATAGCCTGGTTTCCGTGGAAACGAAGGTGCTCGATGCAGTGCCGGCCGGCGGTCGAGCATCGGCGACTTTTAACCTGGAAGGGCCGCGGAGCGGCTTCCTCACCCGCGGCATCCACGTCGTCCAGGTGAAGCTGGTGGAAGGGGACGACTCGCCGGCGGACGACGTGCGTTCGCTGGCCGTGGAGGTGCGCGGCGGCTTGCACGCCATGATTGTCGACGGCAAGAAGGGGGAAGCCGACCGATTGCGGCGGGCGAGCGAACACCTGGCGCGGGCGCTCGTGCCGCCTGGCGCGACGCGCATCGAGTCGCCGGCCCGCTTGCACCGCCCCGGCGCCAAGCGGCCGACCACCCCGGAAGAACGCTGGATTCTGTCGCCGACGGAGTTCGCCAACCCGGATCTCGGCGATCCCGCCGGCGCCGAGTGCATCTTCCTTTGCGATCTTCCCGCGGTCACCCCCGCGATGGTGGCGAAGCTGGAATCGCATTTGAAGCGCGGCGGCGGCGTCGTCATCGGCCTCGGACCCAACGCGGCCGCGGCCAGGGACGCTTACAACAAGCTCCTCTATGCGGATGGCGACGGCCTTCTGCCCGGCCCGCTGGGGGAAGTCGCGACGGCGGCGGCGGACGATCCCGGTTTCCGTTTATTTGCTGAAGAAGCGGAGTTCCGCAAGCCGCCGCTGTTGGCGTTCCGCGACGACAACGCCCGCGCCGGCCTCGCGACCGTGCCATTCCGCAGCTACATGAAGATGGACGCGCCGGCGGATGGCCGCGCCCGCCGCATCCTATCGTTCGTGCCGGCGACCGGGGGCGCGCCCGCGAACGCCGGCGGATCGTCCGAGCGCAAGCCCGATCCGGCCGTGGTCGAGTGGGCCCGTCATCGCGGCCGCGTCGTCGTTTATACCAGCACGTTCAATCAGGACTGGACCGACTGGCCCGTGTTGCCGAGCTTCCTGCCGTTCGTTCACGAAACGCTCCGCTTTGCGTCGGCCAATCCGGATCGCCACACCATTCGCGTCGGCGAAGCCCTGGAGGAATTCTTCCCGCCGTCGGCGGCGGGGTTGTCCGCCGGGTTAACCGGCCCGGATGGCGTCACGGCGACGCTGCCGATCGTGCTCCGCGATGAAGCGGGCGCCGTTCGCTTTGCCGACACCAACTTCAGCGGCCTGTATCGCCTGGGCATCGGCGACGCCCGCGACCGCAGCTTCGCCGTGAACCCGCCCGAGACGTCGCCCTCGGGCGGCAACGAGTTCGACCTTCGCCGCGCCGAACCGGCCGAATTCAAAGCAGTCGGTCCCGTGCAAATCGTGGGTGATTTAAGCGAAGTGCATTTCACCGGCGGAAGCGGCACGACCATTGTCAGCGCGCCGCGACCGCACGGTCCCACGCTCGCGCGATGGGCGATCCTTATTGCCACGCTCCTCTTGGTGTTCGAGGTGGTGCTGGCGTGGCGGCTCGGCCCATCCCGCGCCCCCGGCGTGGCGGCTCGGCCCGTTGAACGGCATCCGTTCTTGCGATTCTTCGGGAATGTCGCCGCCTTCGTCTTGGTCCTTGTCGTGGCCGCGGTGATCGCGGTCGCCTTCAGCGCCTACTCCACGGGGAACCTGTTCGGCGCGCTGCCCTGGGAATCGCGGCACTGGGCCGAAGACGCGGCGCGGCAATTCGTCGGCCTGCCACCGACGCCGCCCGGCGAAAACGACCGCCTCGTTCTCGAACCGACGCCGGCGCTCGCCCGCGATATCGGAACCGATTGGCTCATCGCCGGCGCTATTGCCATCGGTTGCCTCGGCATCGCCCTCGGCATGTACCTTCGCGAACGCGGCGCCGGCGGCGGACTGCGCCGCATCATTCTGCCGGCCGCCCTCCGCTGCGGCGTCTTCCTGCTCGCCCTCTTCATCGTCCTTGCTCAGTGGCAAGTGACGTTCAAGCGCGAGGGATGGCCCGAGATCGTCATCCTGATGGATACTTCGGCGAGCATGGCCACGGTGGACGATCTTCGCGACCCGGCGGTCCGGGCCAAGGCGGAACAACTGGCCGGCGCCGCGGACCTGCCAAGCACGCATCGGCTCAAGTTGGCCCAGTTGCTGCTCACCCGCCCCGACGGCGACTGGCTGGAGAAACTACTCCGCGAGAAGCGGGTGAAGGTGCACATTTATGCCGTGGATGCCGAGACGCGGTTGACGGCCAGCGCGACCGACGAGAAGGACATCGATGCTGCCCGCGCGGCCCTGCGCGCACTCAAGCCCGAAGGGGAAGCGTCGCGGCTCGGCGACGGCGTCGATGCCGTCATCAAGGCCTACCAGGGCGGGGCGCTAGCGGCCATCATCCTCTTTACCGACGGCGTGACCACTACCGGCACCGATCTCGCCGACGCCGCCAAGGCCGCCAACGTTCCGCTTTACCTCGTCGGCATGGGCGACCCGTGGGTGATCCCGGACGTGCGGCTGTCCGACCCGATTTACGAAGAAGTCGTTGCTCGCGGCGACCCGCTCGACTTGCAGGCGCGGCTCTCTTCCCGCGGCGAAGTACCGCCCAATTCCATTCCGGTCGTGCTCTATGAAAAGCGCGATGACCGCCTCATCGAGCGCGGCCGCACCACTGGCGTGCCCACCGAGGAAGGAGCCGGTATCAAGATCTCGTTCACGCCCAACGAGGTCGGCGACAAGATCATCGTTTTGGAAACGCCGCCGATGCCCGGCGAAGCCGATGCCGCCAATAACCGCATCGAGCGGCGGATTACGGTCGTCGATGCCAAGCGTTCGCGGGTTCTCTTCGTGGAAGGCGACCCGCGCTACGACTTCCGCTATGCGAAGGTGCTGATGGAGCGCGAGTCGGAGCGCGTGGCCGGGAACAAGTCGATCGAATTGAAGACGGTACTGCTCGGCGCCTCGCGTGGCTGGGCCGAAACCGACAAGAGCGCCCTGACGGACTTCCCCACCCGCGATCAACTCTTCGAATACGACGTGGTGATTCTCGGCGACTTCGATCCGAAAGCGCTGCCCCGCTCCTCGCGCGCCATGCAAGACCTGGCGGACTTCGTGAGGGTGAAAGGCGGCGGCATACTGTTCGCGGCCGGCGAACATTTTAACCCATTCGCGTTCGCGGAGACGCCGCTGGCCGAGGTGCTGCCGATCGTTCCGCAGGAGGGCAAGCCGCCGAAGCCGACGCCCGAAGCGACGCCGCTCGCGGATCCGTATCATCCGCAGTTGACGCCGGCGGGCCGCTCCCACCCGCTATTCCGATTCAGCCCCGATCCCGCCGAATCCGAACGCATCTGGTCGGGGCTCAAGCCGCTTTACTGGTACGCGAAGAGCTATCGGCGCAAGCCGGCCGCGGAGGTGCTCGCGGTTCACAAGGATCGCCCGGCCGAGGGCGGAGGCCACGACAACCATCCGCTCGTTTTGCAGCAGTTCGTCGGCGCGGGCCGTTCCCTCTTCATCGGCTTCGACGAAACCTGGCGGTGGCGCTGGCGCAAGGACGAGGAGCAGTTCAACAAGTTCTGGCTGCAGGCGGTGCGGGTGCTGGCGAGGGCCCGTCGCGGCAAGATCGAGCTCAAGCTCAAGGACGGCAGCGGCCCCTATCGCCGCGACGACCGCATCACGGTGAAAGTTCGCTTCCCGGACGACGCCCCGGCCCCGCCCGCCGGCGCGGCGGTTCGCGTGCAGGTGCAGCGCAGCCCACTGCCGAACCCGGACGGCTCGCCCGGCGCCGGCGACCTCGAAACGCAAATCCTCGTGCTTTCGCGAGTGAAGTCCGAGCGGGCCGAGTTCGAAGGGGTGCTGACGCGGACGCCGGTGGCGCGATATCGGTTCACGCTGGTGGAACCGGATGGCGGTGCGAATCCGACGCGCGCCGAGGCCGCCGTGCTGCCGCCGCCCACGGAACGCGAGCGCCTCGACATGAACCGCCCCGGCCTGGCGGCCGCGGCTTCCTACTCCCACGGCGGCTTCTACACGCTGGCCACGGCGGATAAGCTCTTTGCCGACCTGCACAACCTAGAACCGATCGAATTGAACGAACCGCTGCCGCCGTTGCCGCTCTGGAACCACGGGGCGGTGTACGGATTGTTCTTCGCGGTGCTCCTCGCGGAATGGCTCCTCCGCAAACGGGAGCGCCTGCTGTAGTCGTGCCTGGGCGCGAATCCACGTAAGCCGCCCGAGAAAAAATCGCACGAGCGATTGTCGTGGAAAGTTCGGCTTCTGTTCAATTGAGGATGGCCACTCTTTACCGCCACCGGATTGTTCAGGGAACTACTTGAACTTGACGGATATTCAAATGGTCATATTCGTTCCGAGGAATTGGTTTGGTTTTCTCTTGCTGGGCGGACTGGGAGTCTACTCAGTTGGCCTGAACATCGCCCATTATAGCGATGATTTCATGTTTATTTTTGACCCCCCGCCCAGCGATCCTGCCTACTTTTTCACGCACGTCAACGACGGCAATCCCCTCGCCTATCGGCCCATTGAAGCGACGACCCTGGCAGTCATTCAGGCGAACTTCGGAACTCGGACCTGGCCGATGTTCTTGGCGGAATGGCTCCTCCGCAAACGCGAGCTCCTGCTCTGATGCGTGCCTGGGCGCGACTCGACGCGGAGCACGGGGAAAGTAGTAGTTCAAGTCTAGAGCGTGGCGGCGATAAGAGAGCGTGGGCCGGCCGCGGGTTTGTAGCATAGACCCGCTCCGGGAGGGTATACTAGGCTTGATATCGGTGCGACCGTTTTAATCCCGCCCAGAATCCTTTCCTTCTCGGGATCAAAAGCCATGTCCCGAACCGTAGCGCGGGCGTTTACGCTCATCGAATTATTGGTCGTAATCGCCATCATCGCAGTGCTTATCGGCTTGCTATTGCCGGCGGTTCAGAAGGTGCGCGACGCCGCGGCGCGCAGCACTTGCAGCAACAACCTCCACCAGATCGCCCTGGCCTGTCACGGCGTCAACGACGCGTTCGGCACGCTGCCGCCAATGGCCGCTCCCTGTGCCGACAACACAAATCCGAACTGCTTCACGAGTGCCATCTCGCCGTTCGGGCGGCACAATTACGCTATCTACCAGTTCCTGCTGCCGTTCATCGAACAGACGGCGATTTACAACAACCTGAGTACAAATCAGTACGGCGGCGGGCAGTTCTCGCGGCCCATCCGCATGCTGATCTGCCCCGCGGATTCGACCAATTCGAACGGCCTCAGCCTCACATCGGATCAAGGCGCCGACGACTGGGGGGCGGCCTGTTATGGCGGCAACAACTATGTGTTCGGCGATCCGGGCAGCGGCCTGACTTACCCGATGGGCCGCAAGGAGATGAACGCCACTTGCCCCGATGGCCTCTCGGCGACGGTCTTCTTCGCGGAGATGTACGGCACCTGCGGGTCGTTCGGCACGCTGCCGCAGGCGTGGGGCAGCTTGTGGGCGGACGCCAATCCGATCTGGCGGCCGGGCTTCAATCTCGGGCCGAACAAAATGGGAACGTTCGGCTACCCCGCGTCGCCGCTCTTTCAGATTCGCCCCAACTTCATCAATACGTGCATGCCCGATAGGCCGCAGAGTTCCCACGCGAATGGAATCATGGTAAGCCTGGGCGACGGCAGCGTGCGGTTCTTGACGGGCGGCCTGAGCGCCGCGAGCTGGGCCGCCGCCGCCGACCCGCGCGATGGCGCCCCGTTAGCCAGCGACTGGTAGCACCGACTTATTCAAGGATGGGAAAGCAAGCGAGCCGCGGGTCGATCCCTGCGGCTCGTTGCATTCACTCACCGAATCATCAACCCACGTTCACGCCGCCGAGGAAGCCCGCGAACGGATCGAACTGCGAACTCGGCGTTCCCAGATTGCTACTGAGGAAGATGCTGACCGTGCCGGTGGTGCCGCCGCCGGTGATGATGTCGGCGCGGCCGTCGCCATCGACGTCGCGAGCGGCCAGCGGCACGCCGTCGCGGCGATTCGGGTCGCCGGCGAAGAACGTGGCCAGCGGCGTCAGGTTCCCCGCACTGATGGCCTGCCCGGAGATCACGAGCACGGCCGGGCCGCCGCCGGCGCCGGCGCCGACGACCAGGTCGTCGAAGCCGTCGCCGTTCACATCGCCCGCGGCTACGAAGACGCCGTCGCGGATCGTGTCCGAGAAGGCGAAGAAGTCGCCGATCAGCTTCTGAGTATACTGCATGCCGGAGAGGGAGTTGCCGTTATAGATGGCGACGCGGGGGCCGCCGCCGGGGCCGGCCGCAACGACCAGGTCGTTGGTCCCGTCGTGATTGATGTCGCCGACGGCGGCGCGGGCCCCGCCGCGGAAGTTCGGATCCGAGATGCCGAAGAAGTTCGCGATCACGGTGTAATCCGTGGTGCGATAGACCGTAACGCGGGGACCGCCGCCGGCGTCGGCCGTTACGATGATGTCGGCGATGCCGTCGCCGGACAGGTCGCCAGTCGTGACGAACAAGCCGCCGGTGAAGCCCGTAAACGGGCTGAAATCCTGAAGTTTGCTGCCGGTCTTGCCGTCGAACACTTTCACTTCATCGGTGACACCCGGCCCCGTCGCCGCGATCAGATCGGGTACGCCGTCGCCGGTCACATCCGCCGAGGCGATGCGAATGCCGCCGGGAATCGAGGCTCCAAACGGCGCGATGCTCTGCACCACGGTGCCGTCGGTCTTCTCGAGGCGGATCTCGTTGGGCGGCGTGGTCGTCGTCGAGACGGTCGTTCCCATGACCGTGATGACGGTGGGCGGCGGCGTGTTGCCGAAGTTCTGTGGCTGGCCCGGCGCGACCGCGACCGTGGGAACGGGGGTGGGTCCGGGCGGGGGCGGCGGGGGCGGAGGCGGTGGCGGAATGAGCGGCGGCGGCGGCGAGGTCGCCGGCAGACTCGGATCGCTTCCTTGCAGTTCCGCAGCGCCGATGTCGGCGGCGGCTCCCACCACGCGCGGATCGCCGCGCTCATCCGTGGTGATGCGCGTGGCCTGCGGGATGCCGGCCGCGTTGATCACGGGGCTTCCCGAGGCCGGCAGGCGCACGAGCGTCAGGCCGGTGCCATTGAGCGACACGCCGCCGTGGAAGCCGAGGACGGCGAGCTTCGGATCGAGCGGCGCGGCGACCGTCCCGTGCAGATCGCCGGCGGACGTGGGATAACTGGCCGGAGCCACGCCAATCAGGTTGAAGCCGCTGTTGCGAATCTGCGACGCCGACAGGTCGACCGTCGAACTTTGCGTATCGGCGACGCGGTTCAAAGCGATGATGCTGGCGTAAACATCGACGATGTTGTTGGAGGCGTTGACGCCGGCCGATTCGCCCGCGGTGGCCCGGTTCCCGGTGACCGTGGAGAACGAGAGGACCACTTCGCCGACGGGGGCCGAGACGGCGGCCGCCCCGCCCGTGTTGTTGTCCACGGTCGTGTTGAGCAATTCGACGGCCTGGCCCACGGCTTGACCGAGCACCGCGCCGCCGGTGATCGAGCCGTTCTGCGTGATGGTGCTGTTGGTCAAAGTGAGCTGGTTGGAAGTCGCGACGACGGCCGAAGCGCCGGTGGTCCCCGAGTTCCCAGCGAACAGCGTACTCGTGGCGTTCACCTCGATGCCGCTGATGCCGCCGACGACGCCGCGGTTGTTCGTCACCTGGCTATCGAGTGTGGTGATCGCGGCATCGCCGTCGACCGCCCCGCCGCCCTTCAGCGACACGTTGGAATCGAAGAGCGAGTTCTTGAAGGTAAAGGCGGTAAAGTTCGAGTTGGCGTTGAGGCCGTTTTGAGTCGTGGCCGAGGCAACCGTGGCCGCGGGCGATCCCGTAATGGCGATTTGCGGTTCGTTTTGATCCGACAGCGTGCCGCCGAAGGTAATGGTGTAGAGCACGCCGTCGTTGGCCGCGGCGACCGCCGTAACGCTGACGCTGCCGCCGACTCCGCCGATGCTCGGCAGGGCATCGAGCGCGGATTGCACATTGGCCGCCGCGATGTTCAGAGCTTCCTGCGTCTGGTCGATGGCGACCGGCAGGTCGAGCGTCGAGTCGCCGAGGAAGCTGAGGGCGAAGGTGCCGGACGTGCCGTTCGTCAAGGCGGTCTGAATTTCCGGTTGCGAGGCGAGCGGCGACTGCACGAAGACCGCGCCGCCGCCGTTGTGCGCGCTCGACAGGTCGCTGCCGCCCGCGAAGTTCTGCGAGAACGTCGTGCTGTCGAGTTCGCTGTTGCCGACAAAGGCGAACAGGCTTTCGAAGGCGACCGCGCCGCCGCCGTTGGACGCCGTGTTCTTCAAGAACTTCACGTCCGTCGTGTCGATGTCTGCAGCCTGGAGCAGAATGGCCCCGCCGTTCAAGTCGGCGGCGTTTCCCGGTGCGAGCCGATTGCCGCCGCGCAGGTCGAAGACGTTGCCGCCGCTGAAGGTCATGTGATCGATGGTGAGGACCGGCCCGCCGGTGGCGCCGCCGATGGCGCGGAGGAAGCGGAACGATGGCGCCCCCGCCGGCCGCACGAAGCTGGCGTTCGTCCCCGTGTTGTTCCAGTCGCCGTTGACCGTAAGGTTCTCGTTCGGATTATCGATCACCGGCAAAGCGGTACCGCCGTCGAAGGCATCAGTCGCCGCGTTGAAGTCGTAAACGCCGCCCGGCCACACATTGATCGTGTCGACCTGGGAAGCGTTGGTGTTCGCTGTATTGAAGAAGCCGACGATCTCGGCAACGGCGCCGGCCATGTTGGTCGCTGGGTTGATGGTGGCCGTGAAGACGACGGGGACCGGTGGAGGCGGCGGGGGCGGGGGCGGCGGAACCGGAGGCACGGCCGGCAACAGCGGCACCTCGGGCAACCTCGGATCGCCCGCCTGAAGTTCGGCGGCGCCGATGTCCGCCTGCCCGCCGGCGGCTTGCGGACGGGGCAAGCCGCGCTCATCCGTGGTGATGCGGGTCGCGCCCGGTTGGCCGGCCCCATCGATGGCCGGGCTTCCCGCGGACGGCAAGCGCACCAGCGTGAGGTCCGTGCCGCCGAGCGACACGCCGCCGTGGAAGCCGAGCGCCGACAGCATCGGGTCGAAGGGCGTCGCGGTCGTGCCGAACAGGTCGCCGGGATTAACGGCGTAGTTCGCCGGGGCGACGCCAATGATGTTGGAGCCGTGATTGCGAATCTGGGCGGCCTTGAGATCGACGTTCTGGCTGAGCACATCCGCGGCCCGGTTCCCGGCCACGATGCTGGCGTAAGTATCGATGAGGTTAGCCACGGCGCTGACGCCGGCCACATCGCCGGAAGTGGCGCGGTTGTTCGTAATTGTCGAGAACGACATCACGACTTCGCCGACGGGCGCCGAAATGGCCGCCGTGCCGCCCGTGTTGCCGTCCACCGTCGTATTGAGCAATTCGACCGCTTCGCCAAGCGCCTGGCCGACGATCGCCCCGCCCGTCACCGAGCTATTTCCCGTGATCGTGCTATTGGTCAAGAACAGCATGTTGGTCAGGGCGACGACGGCGGCAGTGCCGGCCCCGCTGGCCTTGTTCCCCTGGTACAGCGTGCTCGTCGAGTTCACCAGCAGGCCGCTGATGCCGCCGACCGTTCCCACGTTGTTGGTGACGGCCACGGCGTTCGTATCGACTTCGCCCTGGGCATCCACGGCGCCAGCGCCCGTCAGGGCCACGTTCGAATCGAGCGTGGTCTGGCTCAACTGAATCGTGGTGAAGGTGGAGTTGGCGTTGAGGCCGTTCTCCTGCGTGTCGACGAGTGCGACGGCGCCGCCCGTCGTTTGAGCGGTCATCTGCGGCAAGTTGGTGGCGTCGAGCACCTTGTCGAAGGTAACGGTATAGGTGATCCCATTAATGCCGATGCTGGCCGTGACGACGGTGCCGCCGCCGATGCCGCCGATGCTGGGCAGGGCGTCGAGGGCGGCCTGCACTCCCGCCGCCGCGGCGGCCAGCGACGCCGGATCGGTCTTCACATCCATCGGCAAGCTGATGGTCGTGAAGCCGTTGAAGGTGAGGGCGAACGCGCCGGTGGCGCCGAGGGTCGTGACGGTCTGGATTTCGGGTTGCGACGCGGTGGGCGCTTGAATGAAAACGGCGCCGCCGGCGCGGCCGGCATCGTTCTGCGAGAAGAGCGAGCCGCCGCCGACGCTGTTGCTGCCGACGAAGCCGTTGATCCCTTCGATGGCCACGGCGCCGCCGTTGTTGCTCGCCGAGTTCTGGCTGAAGGTCACGTCGTTGGCGATGAGATTGCCGTTGTTGATCAGGATCGCCCCGCCGCTCAGGTCCGCGGGGATGCCAGGGTTAGTGCGATTGCCGCCCGAGAGATCGAAGACGTTGCCGCCGATGAACGCGAGGTCGTTGATGGTCAGCGTGGGGCCGTTGGCGAGGGTGCCGATGGCGCGGAGGAAGCGGAACGACGGGGCCCCGGCCGGGCGCACGAAGCTGGAGCCGTTGCCGTCGATTTGCAAATGCTCGTTCGGGTTGTCGATCGTGGGCAGAGCTGTGCCGCCGTCGAATTTCTCGAACGCCGAATTGAACGTATAGGTCGTGTTGGGAAGCAGCACGATCTCGTCGAACTGGGCCGCGTTGGTGTTGGCGGCCTGCATGAAGCCGGCCAACTCATTGAAGGCACCGACCGGGTTGGCAACCGGATCGATGGTCGCCGTGAAGACGATGGGCGGCGGGGGCGGCGGCGGAGGAACGACGGGCGGCGGCGGCGGCACCAGGGGAAGCGGCGCCTCGGGCGCCAGCGTGGGGTCGCTGCCCGGCTGGAATTCCGCGGCGCCGATGTCGGCCAGGCCGCTCGTTGCGTCCGGGCGAAGTTCGCCGCGCTCATCGGTGGTGATCCGCGTTGCCGTGGGAACGCCGGCCGCGTCCAGCACCGGGCTGCCCGGCGTTGGCAGCCGCACCAGCGTCAGCGGGCCGCTCGTGCCGTACTGGCCGAGCACCGACAAGAGCGGATCGAGTTCGTTGCCGACGGAGCCGACCTTGTCGTTGGCTGTCGGGGTGAAGCCGGCCGGCGCCACGCCGATCAGGTTGAAATCGAGATCGCGGAAGGCCTGCGCCTCGGCATCGACATCGGGGCTCAGGGCGTTGGGAACGCGGTTGCCGGCAATGACGGTGGCGTAAATCGTCAGGATGTTGGCGTCGGCCTTGACGCCGGCCACTTCGCCATTGGTCGCGCGATTGTTCGTGATCGTCGAGAAACTGAGGACGACTTCGCCGACCGGCGCTTCGATGGCCGCCGCCCCGCCCGTGTTGCCGTCCACCGTGCTGTTGAGGAGTTCGACGGCGCGGCCTTGCCCCTGGCCGACAATCGCTCCGCCCGTGGAGGACGTATTCCCGGTCACGGTCGTGTTGATCAAGGAGAGGATGTTGCCGGTCGCGATGACGGCGGCGGGGCCGCTGCCGGTGGCGATGTTCCCCTGGAAGAGCGAGCCGTCGGTGCGGACCAGCGCGCCGCTGATGCCGCCGACAGCTCCGGTGTTGTTTTGGATCAGCGTTTGGTTAAGATCGTACTCGACGTTGTCGCCGCCCGCCGCCCCGCCGCCGGTGAGCGACACGTTGTTGGTTAGCGTGCTATTGGTGAAGACGGCAGTGCTGAAGATGGTCGGAGACGTATCGAGCTGCGTGACGAACACAGCTCCACCCGAGAGCCCGGCATCGTTTCCGTCGAAGGTCGTGTTGGTAAACTGAAGGCTGCCAGGGAACTTGAGGCGGGCGTCGAGCGACACGGCCCCGCCGTTATCGGTCGCCGTATTGCCGATGAATGAGACATTCGTCGCGATGAAGTCGGCATTGTCGAGGCGGACGGCGCCGCCGTCGAGCACGGCGAACTGTTCGGGGTCGGTGAGATTCGGCCCGAAGTCGAAAGTATTGCCGCCCTGGAAAGTGACATTATTCACGATCAGGGTCGGCCCGACGGCGGGTGGGAGCGTACTCGGATCGACTTCGCCTTCGGCGCGAAGGAAGCGGAACGACGGCGAACCGGGCGGCCGGATGAACGAGGCCGTTCCGACTCCCGAGCCATCGATGAACAGCGTTTTAACAATGGCCCCGTTGTCCGTAATGACGGGAGTGGCGGTGCCGCCATCGAACGGATTGTCCGCCTGGTTGAAGGTGAAAGTCGCTGAAGTTAAATCGATCGTGTTGCTGGGGTCCGCGTTGGCGTTGGCCTGGTTGATCGCACTGATGAGATCCGCGACAGTGCCGGCCGTGAACGTTGCGGGCGTCACGCGGTCTTCCAGCAGCAGCGGGCCGGTGAGGAAGCGGCGGCGGCGAGAGCGGACGGTCATGGAAATACTCGCATCGAGGGGAAATGGTCCTTCGCGGAGCAAGCCTACACCAAAATTACCGTTTCGTCCAGACTTATCCGAATTACCCATACTTCCGATATTACCAACAGGATTAGAACGAACGGATTATTGGGAGGTATCGTGTTAAATTGAAGGGGTAACTGGACTTGGGGTGCAGAGCTCACGAATGATGCCTAGGCCGCGCTCCCCGTTGGGTCGCGGCTAAACCGGGGAATTCATGGCCAAGAAGGTTTACATCGAGACGGTCGGCTGCCAGATGAACGTGCTCGATAGCGAGCTCGTGATCGGGGCGCTGCGCCGCGACGGTTATGAAATTGCCGCCGAAGCCGCCGACGCCGACCTCGTGCTTTTCAACACTTGCTCGGTTCGCGAACACGCCGAGGAGAAGGTCTACTCGGCCCTCGGCCGCGTGATTCCCTTGAAGCGGAAGCGCCCGGAAACCATCGTCGGCGTGCTCGGCTGCATGGCCCAGAAGGATCAAGAACTGATCCGCAAGCGAGCCCCGCACGTCGACCTCGTGATTGGCACGGGTCAACTGGCGCGGGTTTCCGAGCTGGCCGCCAGGGCGCGAGAAACTCGACAACCCCAATACGCCTTAAGCCTGGGCCGGGCCGAGGCCGGCCGACACGAAGTCGAAGCCAGCTTCGTCAGCTTCGATCCCATCCGCGATGCCTCGATGCGGCCGACGCCGTTCCAGGCGTTCGTCCGCGTGCAGATCGGCTGCGACAAGTTCTGCACGTATTGCGTGGTGCCGAGCACGCGCGGGCCGGAGCAAAGCCGCCCGCCGGAACACATCCTCGCCGAGGTCCGCCAACTCGTGCAGCAGGGGTGCAAGGAAGTCACACTCATCGGGCAAACGGTGAACAGCTACGAGTTCGAGCGGGGCGACGGCCGGCGGACCCGACTTAGCGATCTTCTGTCTCAGATGCACGACGTCGCCGGCCTCGAACGCATCAAGTTCGTTACTAATTTCCCCAAGGACATGACCGACGACCTTCTCGATGCCGTTCGCGACTTGCCGAAGGTGATGAAGTACCTGCACGTGCCGGCGCAATCCGGCTGCGACGACGTGCTCAAGCGCATGAAGCGGCTCTATTCCGTGGCGGAATACCGGGAAATGCTCGATCGCTGCCGGCAGCGCGTGCCCGGCGTGGCGATTAGCTCCGATTTCATCGTCGGCTTCTGCGGCGAATCGGAAGCGAGTTTCGCCAAGACCATCGACCTGGTTCGCGATGCGAAGTTCAAGAACAGTTTCATTTTCAAGTACAGCGAGCGGCCCGGCACCAAGGCCAGCGAGAAGTTCACCGACGACATTCCAGACGAGGTGAAGAAACGCCGCAACAACGATCTGCTGGCAGTTCAGAACGCCAACAGCATGGCGGATCACCGCGCCCAGATCGGCAAGACAGTGGAAGTGCTGGTGGAGGGACCGAGCAAGCGGGCCCTGGCGAGCGGCAACAGCAACGGGATCGTGCAATTCACCGGACGGGCCATGACGGATCACATCGTGGTGTTCGATGGCGCCGAGCGGCTCGCCGGCCGCACGGTGGAAGTGCATATCGACGACGCCAGCGCCTTCACGCTGTATGGTCGGGTGGTCACGACGGGCTTCGCGAACGAACCGGTCGCTGTGCGCCTTGGCGATGCCGATGAAGCGCCGGCGTATCCGGCGCCGCTGGACCATGCCCCGCCGCGCGAAGAAAAGCGGATCGGCCTGCCATTGGCCTAAACGCGCGCTCGGCTCCGCCTCGCGGCTAAGCGGGTCCGCCCGCGAGCGCGCCGACGACCCAAAACGCTTCGCGGCCCTCGACTGCGGCGGCCGGCAGCGGAGCGTCCGGCGATTCGTTCGAGTAGTCATCCTCGCAGGCGAAAAAGCGGATCATCGGGCGGCGCTTGTGCGGACCGAGGTCGCGAATGGCGCCGCGGAGCGCCGGATAGCGTTCCTCGAGCGCGTCGAGCAATGCGCGCTGCGTCACCGGCGGCGGCACTTCCAAGGCAACTTCGCCGGTCACTTTCGCCAACGTCCGCAACTGATAGGGAAGAACGACGCGGATCATGCCAAGGCCGCCTTACGTTTCGATCACGTCGAGGACGCGACACACTGCCGAACTAGCGAACACAATTTGCGGTCCGCGCGGATCGACGTACAACCAGACGCCCGCGAAGGGGCCAATGCCCTCGGGATCGTGAGCAGAATTTGCTTTCCGTTATTAAACTCGATGACGTAGTTGCGAAAGGGGCGCCGCCTCGAAAAAGCGCGAATGCTGGTGAGCAGTTCTTGATCGGTCACGCTCCGATCTCCTGGTTCTGAAGTGAAAAGCCCTTGACCTGCTTGTGCGAGAAATCGACGAGCGCCCCATCATCGGAATCGATGAAGCCCGCCATCCCTCCCCCAAAGGCAAGGGCCGGTTGGCGAATCAGGATTCTCCGGCCGTCGTCCAGTTCCACCACGAACGGGAGAAAGTTCGGCGCCTGGATGAAGCGCCGCAAGGTCGCATCGAATTCGTTCGGGTCGATCATGATCGCTCCTCACTTGGACTCACCTTTATTTTCCACGAAGAAGCGGGGCTTGCAAGCCGCCCGGTTGTAGCCGGGGTCCGCGACCCCGGACCGGCCTCATAGAGGCCGGCTACAAAAAGCGAGGACGGCCATCCGCTCATCACTCGTCACTGGAAAGCGCGGTGTTGGCGGCGGCGATCCGAAACGAATTCCTCGACCGTGCCGCGGGCGATGGCCTCGTACAGCACCGCTTGCTTGTCGCCGTACTTGCGCAGAATGCGGCCGAGCCGCTGCACGTTCTCGGTCGTGCTGCCCGTGCCGGAGAGCACGATTCCGACGTTCGCCGCCGGCACGTCCACGCCCTCGTTCAACACCTGGCACGTCACGACGACCGAATACTCGCCGCTGTGGAACTTCTCCAAAATCGATTTGCGTTCCTTCGGCTTTGTCTGATTGGTCATTGCGGGGACGAGGTATTGCCGGGCGATGCGGTAAACCGTGGCGTTGTCGGCGGTGAAGATGAGCACGCGGTCGGCGGCGTGGCGGGCGAGCATCTTTTCGAGAAATGCGAACTTTCCTTCCGGGGCTTGCATGATCCGCTTCTGTTCGCGAAAGGCCCGTGCCGCGACCCAGCCCTCCGGCGACTTGCTCGCTTCGAACAGAAACTTGCGAAAACCGTCCGGACTGGACATGTTAATGCCGCGCTCGGCGACGAAGCGCTTGTACGTTTCGCGGCACTGTTCGTAGGTCTTCTGCTCGTCCGGCGTCAGCTCGATGAAGACCCGCCGCGCCTCGTACGGGGCCAGGAACTCGCCCGCGGCATCCGTAATGTCGAGACGATAAACGAGTGGGCCAATCAGTTCGTTAAGGAATTCCTCGGCGCCGTCGGTGCGTTCCGGCGTCGCGGTGCGGCCGCGGCGGAATGGGGCCAGTCCGGCTAGCGCCGCTTCCGAGTCACTCGGCCCCGGCAAGTGGTGGCACTCGTCG
>Ga0134125_10002982_pt1 | contig 19828 bp, 22 predicted proteins | sample KB31751_FD_96464 | JGI IMG/M metagenome (GOLD analysis project Ga0134125, IMG submission 96464) | Terrestrial soil microbial communities with excess Nitrogen fertilizer from Kellogg Biological Station, Michigan, USA - KB3-175-1 | ecosystem: Environmental > Terrestrial > Soil > Unclassified ... | reverse complement strand
GGCGTCCGGCATAAGTTATTAAGCGATCCAGGGTAAAATAATCAATATGACAATATAAAATATCTCTCGTTTCGCTGGTTGTTAAATGGATTTTTTTAGCAATTTCTTCATCAGTGAGATTATTGTCTTGCTGATAACCTAATATTTTCTCGCAAATTTCGTATTTGGTTTTTTCTAGCGTAGTTGGGTTTTCCGGTAGCCCCCAAGAGGCATCAGCTCCGTCGTATTCAGGGCTTTCTATTTCTTGTAAGTGGGTTTGGAAAGACTTTTTTTTAGAGTTTTGGTCGGTTGAATTATCTTTTTTCATGGTTTTTGCTATTATTTAGTTTTTATTGTGTTTCCCATAGCATGCTAACGCTTTTTCCAATATTTCAGTCATTAAACATTTATCTTTTAAAGCAAATTCTTTTAACTTTCAATAAGTTTCCTCATGCACTTTTAAATTTAATTGCCTGGTTCTGCCACTAATTCTTTTATCACTAGGAGCTAATTCCGGAGCCTGTAAGTTTTGGCTGGCTTCTTGAGGAACTTCCCCTAAACTTTTTTGCTTGATTTTGGTTCAATCGTGGTTTATTTTAGTTAAATTGTTCTTGGCAGTTTTTGCTTTCTCTTTACCTAAATTCCAAAAATACTTTCAATCCCCAGACTGCTCCCAAGTCATTTCTCAGGCACCGCTCCCTGCAGTTGATTTGTCTTTTAAAAACTCATTAAATCTTTTTCTGACTTGGCGATTGTGCGAGCGGCATAATTGCTTTTTTTTATCAAAAACTTCATTAGTGCAAGCAACTGCTTTTTTAGTTTTGTCGTCTATTTCATTGAAGGAACAAAATTCAGGTTCTTCTATACAATCGGCACAGTAAGTTTCAGTTAAAAAAACTGGTTCCTTAGTGGGTGAGTAAGCTGTTTCATTGTAGAAATTTCTTTGGCAGTTATTGCAAATAAAGTCTTGGTTAAAATGGGGGTATAATTGCTCTTGGTTCATATAATCATTTTTATATATCGCTATTTAGATACCGCTATCTGTTTTAAGATGTTTTTACTTCTTAGGTGCGAGCAGAGCAGACTTATTTGAAACTTTTCACCAACTCTTTTCAGTCCTGTAATCTCTCTAATTCTTTTATTTCGGTTAAAGTTCATAAAAAAGCTTCAACGTCCTTGGCTAGTTCAGTATGTTCTGTTTCATGTTTTCGTCCAAAGTTTAGTTTGTAGTTAGCCAGTAAACAATGGTCTAGTTCATGAGCGATAGTGTTGATTAGTTTCTGAGAACCAAAGAGTTCAGTGAAATTCGGGATATCACTCTTTAAACCGGCTAGATGATAAGCGAACAGGATATTTAAGTGAATTTATTTGGTGTAAATGGTTAAATTTCCTACTTCTTCTTTCCCTAGTCTAGTTCTGCCGTGTCAGTTATAGCTTAATTGAAATCCACCGAATTTAACCATTGCGGAGCGCAAGGGATAAATATTGCCGTGCTTTTTGACAAGGATATTCTGATAAGCCTGGTAAACCGCATTAATCAGGTGTTCGAAATAGGTTTCCATGCTTTATTTACTGGGCTTCTGGCTGCTTTTGTTGATATCCTTACCGCTACAAATTACTTCTACGCTAAAACTGCCTTCTTCCTCGGGCATTTTGTCGGCTTTGGCTCTTTTTAATAGTTCATGCATTTCTTTATCGCTTAATCGCTTTGGTTTAGTTTGGTTTGGTTTCATATAGAGATTTTTATAAATAAGCAAGAAAACTGTTAACTAATGCTCGGGCTTGTTTTTTAAGTCTTTTATATCTAGTCTCAGCGATAGATTTTCCTTCATTTTGAATTTGGCGATAAGAGGCTTTTTCGTAGAGAACGATAGGAGAATAACGATAACCACTAATTTTTAAATATTCTTGGGCGGCTTCGGCTTCGGCTTCGGTGGATAGACGAGTTAAGACAAATAATAATTTCTTGGTCGGAATTCCTGCTTCTTTTAGAGCATGAAATTCTTTGATAGCAGGCACTAAGTCTAAACGGCTAGCTCCGGTAGGTTGGATAATTAAATCGGCTTTTTGGGCGATTTCTTTGGTGGCTTGACTGGTGCGGGCTGGTCCATCGATAATTATCAAGTCATATTGGTTAGATAAAGGCCAAATTTCTTTTACTTGCTGAAACACTTGGCAATTAATCTTCTTCTTAATTTGGCTTCACTGATAACTGCTGGCCTGTTGAGGGTCGCAATCAGCGAGTAAAGTTTTTAGTTTTTTTTGGTGGGCTTCAGTAGCGAGGGATTGGCTTAAAGTTGATTTGCCAACGCCTCCTTTTTGGCTGATAAAGGCGATGATTGTCATATAGCAAGATAGCGGTATTTAGCTATCGGTATTTTTAATGGTTATTTTTTTCTTGGGCTTGGAGATTTAGAGGTAATTCAAAACTGCTTACTTGGCTTGAAATTAATTCGATTAGTTGGTTTAACGCTCTTGGTTAATTGTTGCTTTTTACTTTGACAGTCTTTACACTTTCTGGTGTCTCTAACTATTCCCTTAAACTTATCTGATTTAGCATAAAATTTAATGCCTTTTCCCTTATTCGCTTGCTTGAAATCAGTCAAGGATTTTTCGTGTTTGGGGCAGTGTTTGCTACCCTTTGGTTTAGTGGTGTTTCTTTTAATAGTGAAATAGCCTTTAAAATTAATGCTTTCTCCTTGGAGTAGTTTTTGTTTGGCTACTTCTAAGAAAGCAGTGATTACTTTTTTGGTAGTTTCACTGCTATTGATTTTACTTTTTTTGTTTACCTCTGAGGTGATTTGAGTGATTCCTAACATATAAAGAGTTTTAAGATGTTAAAAAATATAATATAATGAAAAATACAAATGCTCAAGCAAAATTCGACGTCTTATTAAATGAAAAATATTCTCAACGAACAAGAAGTCAAAATATAACCGCTACTTCGATTGATGCTAGCAAGTGAGATTTAGAAGGTTCATTTGAGTTAAATTTAGATCGTTTCCCTAACCTTCAAGAATTAGATTACTCAAATAATTCTTTAATTGGAATTACTTTTACTAGTTCGCACGGCAAAAATTATCTAGACAAAAAGTCGAAGTTTGCTTGAAAACTCAAAAAACTAAATCTCTCCAATAATAAGTTTGAGCAAGATCTAAGTTTTTTGGCTGAACTTACTGAATTAGAAGAATTATCTTTGGCTAACAATAAATTTTTTGGTTCGCTTGAACCATTAAAAAACTTGACTAAACTAAAGAAGTTAGATATTTCTGGTACTGATATTGATTCGGGATTAGAGTATTTGCCAGAAAATTTAAAAATGATTTGTTCTTCAGACACAAAAAACCCAAAGAGTACTTCTCTCTCTCGAAGGTGAGAAAAACGTGTGTTGATTAGTTCTTTTTGTCAGGCTGCGGAAAATAATGATGAATGAGAAGTTAAAAAGTTTCTCTCCGATAATAGGGAAGTTATTGATTTACAAGATAAGTATGGCAATACTGCTTTACACTATGCTGTTTTGAAAGGAAATAATGAAATCATGGACTTGCTTTTACAATCAGAGGCAAGAGTTGATATAAAAGGAAATTATGATTTTACTCCTTTACATATTGCCGTAGGACAAGAGTACCTAGGCATAACACTAGAATTGCTTGAAAAAGGAGCTGATCCTAATTCTCGAGACGATGAGGGCAACACTACTTTACATCTTGCTGCTGAAGGGAACAACCTTGAATTGTTAAAGTTACTTAAAAAAAAAGGCGGAGAAATTAATGCAGAAAATAATTATAATTGATCGGTTCTTCATAGTGCAGCCTCTGGATTGATTAAGACAGCCGGCGAAGAAGACAATTGGGAAATCATTAAGTGATTGTTAAAACAAGGAGCAAAAACTGAAATCAAGACAGAGAGCGGTCTTGAAGTTAAAGATGTGTTCGCCGAAGTTGGTTCTTCTTACGTCGAGAAATATAAAAAGTTAATTATTGACTCAAAAACGAGTTGCATGATCGGTAGTTCACGAAACCAATAAAGAAAAATTAAAAAGGAGCAAAAATAAATGTGATGGAAGAACCAATGGAAGGAATAGAAGAGACATCAATCTCTGGCAAATTGAAAAAAATTCTTAAAGAAATATTAAGAATGGAAATTTCTAATGGTAGACATACAAAAGCTGTTTTTAAACCTAAAAGGAGTGATATTATAAGGAAAAAAGAAAAATACCTTGATTCTTTAGCGAGGTTAATTACTAAAGAAGAAGGGGAAAGTGAGGAAGAAGAATCAAAAGAAGCCAGGGATATTTGTGTTGCTGTTTGTCAGGTAGAAGTAGATGGTAAAAAAAAATTGCTCATTGCTAATAACTTAGAGGAACCAAAAGGTCCTAAAGAGTTCTTGCCGCTTTTGCAAAAGTTTGCCAACGCTGAAGTTGAGAACCAAAGTAAAGTTTTTACAAGGTTATTTGAACTATCTGTTAATAATAGTTTTGCTATTATTCAGAGGACTTCCGGCGAGAATAGATGAAAAAATACAGGGTCAATAAAAGGGAAAAAAATCAACGAACTTAAAAAAGAGATAATTTCATATTCTAGACGAGTTAAAAATAAAAGCCTTATTGATAAACAAAAAAAAGAGTCTTTGGAAAAGATTTTCAAATGATCTTTGGATTCTTCCGAAGAAATGAAGAGAGAAAATATAAGTGATTCTTCCAATTGGGAATTGCTAGTGCCAATTGATGATTTAAACATTATTATTAATGCAATTAAGGATAGAAGTTTAGGACAAGAGTTAATTGAAATAATTAAAATAGGTGATTTTAAATATATTATGGGCAAAAAAGATGAACACGCCGAGATGAAAATAGTTAACTGATTGCTTGAAAAAGGACAAAAAGGAAAATATTATATCGGTATTTCCAAGTTGACTTGTTCTCCTTGTTGGGCTGTAATCGAGAACATTAATAAAGATGAAAGCAAAGGGCTTCTTTTGAATGCTCGAGGCACTCATGGCGCTACTTACGGAGAAAATTGAGAGATTCCTGCCAACATTGAAGAGTACGGTGAAAGTTTAATTGATGTATTTGAATCTAAGTTGCCTCATGAAAAACCTAAGGAGTCCACGAGTGAAGTCCAAATAACGGGGGTAACACAAAGCGATTTGTTTACGGCAAAGGAGTTAGCGGGGCAAACTTATGCTTCAACTTCTGCTGCCAGAAAATAAATTGTCAAAATTTTGAGAAACAGCTCAGTCTAATGTGATAGTAGCGTGAGAAGTGTGTGGCTAGTTGGCGGGAGAAAGTATGCTTTTTTTGGTAGAGCTAGATTGTGAAATGCACCGCAACACAGTGTGTCAAAGCATCCTGATTTTACTGGTTAGTTTGCCCCCCCCCCAAGTAAGAATTTAAAAAAAGAACCAAAAAAAATTTTGAGAATATTGCTCCGCAACAGGTCTGTTTAGTCGCTTTTTCGTCGCTGCTCGCCTCAAAACCACCTAAACAGACCTGTTGCTCTCATTCTCTAAATTATAACTCAATTTCTAAATTTCTAAGTTATAATTCATTAAAAATATAAATATTATGAACGCATCAACAAAATTTTATGGATTGATTGGATTAATGTCCACCATCAGCAAAAACGGCTTTTACGTAGGTCAAAAAGTCAATGAAGCAAGCAAAATCGTCTGCCACTACGCCGAACAGGGCTTTGCTAAATTAAAAGAAGCAGCTAATTACAGTGCTAAACTAAACGAACAGGCTAAAGAAAAATGCCATGAATGAGAGCAATGGGCTAACGAAAAACACGCCGAAGCCAAACGGCAAGAAGAGATTAATGAACAATGAACAAACATTAACCCTTATCAGCCGAGTAAATTGGAGAAACTAACCAATGCCACTGGTCAGTTTTGCCGAATAACCTCCGAAGCAATGGCTAAGAAAAAGCAAGAAATTTGACCAGAAAAGCCAGAAAAGCGTTATACACTTCCACGACAGGAAAAAGTTTGTTGCCCTGGTTATCTGCAAAAAGTTTTGAGTTTTTATTAATTCTACCTGAAAAGAAGGCAGATTTAGGCGAGGCTTGTTAGATTTTTTATGAAACCACATAACTTACTAGAAATTTTTTTTATCTTGGCAGCTGGATTAGCCATGCCTTTTATTGTGATAGGTAGTTATTTTAACTTTATTCCTAAGGCAGAACGAGCAAAGCCATGGGCTATTGCTTTTCTGATTATTAGTATCCTTTATGCCTTGGCCTATACTTATTTTGCTTGGCGAATGATTAAGAATTCTGAGAATTGAAGGAATTTGACCGGATAAAAAAACCTTTTTCTGAGGAATAGAAGCAAAGTTTATTAGTTGTTTAAAGAAAAAGTTTTATGGGAAACTAGAGAAAAAGAGAAGTAAAATTAGATATATTATGATAACTTTAACTTTAAACTTATCCAAAGAAGCAGAAACAGAACTAGAAAAAGACCTTAAACACTTAGAAGAAATTACTAAAAAGCCCAGGGAATTTCATGTTAAAGAAGCCTTAATCAGATATTTAGAAGACATGGAAGATATTCGGGATGCTTTGGAAAGTAGAGGCAAAAAAGAAAAGACCTATACTACCGAGGAACTAGAAAAAAAACTAGGAATCTAATGTATAAAGTAATCTGAAAAGATAAGGCTTCCAAGCAGTTAGCCAAGATTGACCGAACCATGGCTAAAAAAATCAAAGATAAAGTAAAAAAATATCTAGCCCAAGACCCTGTTAATCGTGGCGAACCTTTGGCTTATGAATACCAAGGATTGTATCGTTATCGTTTTAGTGATTACAGAGTTATTTATGAAGTGAAAGAAAAAGAACTCTTGATTTATGTAGTGAAGGTAGCTCATCGGAAAGAAGTTTATTAATATGAATAACACACAAAAGATAAAAAACATAGTGGCTAAAATAGACATTGTTGGTAAGATTAATAATTACCAGCAAGAATATCCTAAATCGAAAACTTTAAGGCAGATTATTAAGTGTAGCAGAAGAGTATTAGATAGCAATAACGACCAAGAAGTATTTAAATTAGGCACTGATTTAGCCTATTATTTAGATTCCATTTGCGACCCTAATAAAGGTGGTTATGTTAAAAACGAAGAAGAAAAAAAGCACTGATTAGAAATATCAAAAGAATTGTTTGAGAATACTGTAGGAGTGAAGAAATAAGGTTGAAAGCAGGAGTTAGCTAAACAGAACCAATCCTAAGGACTAGAAAGTAAAAACTTTATCAGTGAGAAAGGGTTTGAGTTTTATCTAATTTCTTATTTCCCCTTTCTTTCTATGGCTTGACACAATTGGCTCTTTTGTTAGTTATAAGGGGATCAATGGCTTATTTAGTTACAATTATTATTCAATTAGGTTAATTATAGTGGTTGAAAGGTAAAACATATAATATATGGAACAATTAATAATCATCAAGACCAGCCGGTCGGCGAAAATCAAAAAATTCTTAGAAAAAGAGAGAGTAAATTATCAAGTTTACGATAAACCAAAAAAAAGAAAGTCAGCAACAGAAATGTTTGCCGATTATGGAGAAGCTATTAAGGATAAAGAAAGAGAAGAAGAAACACAAGAATGAGAAGTAGCAGAAATAGCTGATTGAAGTAAGCAGGGAGAAAATGATAAGTAGAGGTGATGTTTATAAGGTAGTTCTTGATCCAGTGGTTGGAAGTGAAATCAAGAAAACTCGCACTTGTGTGGTTATTTCTAACAACCACCTAAATAAATGAGATATTCGTTTTATTATTGCTCCTACTACGAGCAAGAAAATAGATAAAGTTTATTCTTTTGAGACCTTGGTCAAAATTAAGTCTACTCCTTCTAAAGTGCTATTAGATCAGATTCGAACTGTGGATAAAGCTCGCTTTTTGTTAAAAGAGGGGAGAATAGCAAAACTTACCGAAAAAGAAATGGGAGAAATTGATGAAAAAATCTTTACAGTTTTAGATTTGACCAAAAATTTTTCTAGTGATTTTCTTTTAAAAGAATTAGCCAAACGAGCGAAGGCAGGAAAAATCAGTTGAGTGGATATCCTCTATTCAGTTGGCTTTAACAAATAAAACTATGAAAAATAAAAAACCCTTAAAACAACTTCCTAGTCAGCAATTACTTAATCAGGTTCACGATTACATAGTTAATCGCAAAAATAAAAGGCATGAAAGTAAAAAATGGATTCATTATTGCTTATTTCTCTTGTGTTGAAAAGCTGGTTTAAGAATAAGTGAAGCTTTATCTTTCGACTATAATTTAGAGCACCCTGCTTTAGAATATAAAGGCTTATATTTACTAAGGGGTAAAGGAAGTAAAGAAAGATATGTTTATGTAGCTCCGGAGATTATTAAGGTTTTAAAGAGCCATAATTGAAAGCCTAATCAAACTAATCGCTTTAATTTTTTTGAGTTTTTGAAAGAAGCAAAGCAGAGCTTAAGTATTTCTGATAGTGTTGAACTAGCACCACACACTTTAAGGAGATGTTTTGCGACTTATAATTGCATTGGTGGTATGCCTTTACCAGTTTTACAAAGTGTTTTAGGACATGCAAATGTAAGAACTACTGCTTTGTATGTGAAAGGGAGTAATTTGGATAATTTATTGAAATTTAAGCCAATTTAAGTTAATTAACCTAATTTATTTTCTAATATTTCTTTCACACATTCTCTCATCTCCTTCACTTCTCCGCTCACTAGCCTATTATTATCACTTACTCGGTAAACTCGATACTTTCCAAAGATTCCTGTGGTAGCAATCACTCCAACTACTACTTTCTGTGGCGGAACCACCTTTTCCTGGTTGGGAACTTGCTTTAAATCAAAGCTCTCAATCGTAAACAATTTTCGATCTAGCTTATCTGCTAACAAATCTTTCCCCGTCGTCTCCAAAGCCACTACACAGTCTTCAATTCAAACTAAAAAATCCGGATAAAACTTCTTCGTAAAACCCTGACTTAGCAATGGGATACCATAACCACTAAACACTGGATTCCTCACCCAATCAAATCCCAATTCATCTAACGCCTGAGCACACTCCAATTCTACTGGATTCAAATTGCTATAATATTCATGTAAACTATTCTCAAAACGATAACACTCTTGCCGATTAACATTAACGTCAGGTATCAAAATCGGATTGTCTGCTCTAGTAATCAACTGAATGACTCCCATAAAAGTTTCCACTATTTCCCGAGCAATTTCCTTCAATTCCATTTCTGCTGGTGAATTATAACCGATCAAAAAATCTAACTTTTCCTTATATTCCCCTCTACTCAAATCAGTCAGATCTAAAGTCCGTGAATTTAGCCGAATAATATTTCTCCTCAAAATATTCCGCACCGAGACCTTATTAGAAAAAGCAAATTTTTCTCAAATTATATTTAAAGGGGACTTTTTTCCTAAATGATAATCAACAATTGCTCTCTTTCCAGTTGGTTCAGTTTCACCCGGATCAGCTTGTGAATAATCTTTCACCTTATACGTTAAAATTTGCCGAACAGCTAACTCGGTTTCTTCTTGATTAATGACAGCAATTCTTGGCAAAAACTTCTCTTTTTTCACTAAAACTGGCGTCAAGTGAGCTTTTTCGATCGCCCGTATCGCTTCTAGTTTAATTTTATCGCTTATTTTTTCTAATTCCCGGTTAATTTCTTTAACTATTTGATTAAATACTTGATTACTGTCCGTTTTAATATAAAAATAAGCGGTATTTAAGTCTTGATATTTCCCGCGGTAGTGTTTCGCTTGTGGTGTCCTTAAAGCTCTTCCAATTAGTTGTTCTGCTTGAATATCGCTACCAATTTGCCGGTCGATATAAACGTTACTCACTAGCGGATCATCTCATCCTTCAAGCAGACTTTTGTTAAAAATAATATGCTGATAGTTTCCTGCTAAAAACTTTGGGTAATCAGAACCATTACTGCTATCAAAAAGTTGGAAATTGTTCGGAGGTAGATAAGGCTTCTTAAACTCTAAATTTGCACAAACGGCAATTTTATTTGGATCAATTTTACAATTCTCGACTAAATGTTTTCAAATTAAGATAGCCGGAGCTTTACGCTGGTCGAAAGGACAGTATGCGTTATCTTTCTGTCAAGTATCCGTTTCCAGTAAATTAGTCTTGCAAATATAGATTACTTTCAATGAAGGCAAACCTTTTTCTTTGGCTAAAATGTTTAGATTTTTTCAGTCGTTAATCAAACTATTGATTATTTCTTCCATCGGCGATTCGTAGCCAATCACTCGCAATTTATTTTTAATGAGACCAGTTTCAACTACCTGCCGAGTAGGAACTGCGGTAACTAGATCTTTATCTTCTCAGCCGGCTTTTTGGACTTCTTTGATTAGTCTTCGTGAATATTTAGGAGTACCCGAAGCTAGAATTAGAGCGTTAGGTTCCAACTCAAGCAAGCGGTTGATTTGTTGTTCAGATAGGTGCTGCCCTTCGTCGTAAATGATGATTAATCCTCTTTTTTGGTTTCCTAAGTTGCGATTAATTAAGAGTTCTCAAGTAGAAGTATTAGCTTGATCAACTCTTTCTTTGTCGTAGATGTTGCGTCCTTCTTTGGTATTGACATTAAATATCCCAGTAGTGGTTAAATAAAGAAGCGGAACAGAACTCTCAGAGAATGGAGAAGTTAAGCCATTGATTAGTTCATTAATCGAGTAAACTTCTATTTGTGGAATTAGTCAATTGTATTTCCCGCCGGCGGAAAGATTAGCAAAAGTTTGCTCAACAATGACTTTGCTTTGGCTCATTCAGAGGATTAAAGGATAAGATAAATAAGAGCTTAATTTACTGGCTAAGGCGGCTAACATTACTGTTTTTCCGCTGCCGGTGATTGATTTTAAAGAGTGGATGAAAGGAACTAAGTAAGGTTTTTTTTCGGTGCCGCTTAGTGGAGGATTAGTCAAGTATTCTTGAAACTTTTCTTCAATGAGATTAACGACATTTTCTTGGTAATCATGGAGTTGAGTGATTTTAGTTTTATTCATCTTTATTCGTTAATACGGAAGTTTTGGAGGATTTTGGTGGGAATTTGTTCGAATTCAATGCTTTCGGTACGGAAAGCACATAAACGAGCGTAGATAAAGTATTTGTCAGTTGATAAGTTGGCTTGTTGGGCTTCTTGGATGATTTGGTAGTAGATTTCTTGGGTTAGTTGGGACTTTTGGCTGCCGTTTCAGATAAGGAAGATTCCTTCGTTAGCAGAATTTTTAGCGAAGAGATATTGGTAATTTTCTAATTTAGTTCAGTGATTTTCGACTTGGCTGGCAATGATGGCGTCGATTAAGTCGTCTCTTTTCATTTCGAGGAGTGTTTGTCCGTCGATGGTTTTATTAAGAGAGTAGAAAGTAAAGCCACCATTTAGGGGTTCATGTTTTTTTTTGTCGGCTCATTTGCCGGTGATAGCAGCTTGGAGTCTCTTTTGGAGGAGAGTACGGCAGTAGCTATCTTGGGTTTCTTCATTACCAGTTTCGATTAAGATGAAAGAGCGGTTAGCTTGCACATCTTTGTTTAACTGCAAAACTGCATGTCCAGTGGTGCCACTGCCGGCAAAGGGGTCTAAGGCTAAGCCATTAGGCGGACACCATAATTGGATAATCTTTTGGAAAAGTTTTAAAGGCTTAACGCCAATATATTTGTCTCTTGGGGAAACAATATCTTTTAATTCAGCAGTTCCCATCTGACTATGCCCTGATATTTTATGAGGTCAAGATACTACTCCTAAATCCAAAGGTTTTTCATAATTTTCATCAGCTCACCAGGTAAGCGGATCGACACCGTTCCGCACTTCGGAAAAATAAGATTTAAATTGTATTTTTCCGAAGCCCCCTTTCAGGAAAATCAGTTTAGGTCAAGGTTTGTCTTTATATATCTTTTGGACTTTTTCTCTAGCTTCCTGGACAATGGGGTCTTTTTTGGGATTTCTTAAATTATTTAAATCAAAACCTTTTAAAATTAATCCAGACACATTGCCATCATTTAATTCTTTTTCTTCGTATTCGATGCCTCATTCTTCAAGAAAAGGCTTCATGATTGGCTTGGTATACCTCCACTGATTACCTTCAAATGGATAATATAACTCTCCTGAAAAAGGATTTTGAATAGCATATATTCCATTCTTACTTAAAACACTGGCCTTTAATAGAGAAGTAGTAGAACGTCAAGAACCTTTAGGATCGTTGTCAGGATTAGAAAATCGCTCTTTTTGGATTTCAGTTTGCTCTGACTTACCAGTAGCAGTTTTTTCAATACTTTTTGCGTAAACTAGAACATACTCAGTGGCAGAGGAAACATGAGCAGTCGTTTTCGGAGCATAAGATTTTTGTCAATTAATAATTGCTATTCGGTTATTTTCTCCAAAAACTTCATCTAGCATTTGCCCCAACCTAAATAATTCACGGTCATCGATACAAATCGCCAAAACACCATTATTTTTTAACATTTGCCGCATCATTTGTATTCTTGGCAACATAAATTTCATTCATTTAGTATGACGAGAATGGTCATCTGCCTTCACATAATCACCCAAACCTGGGTCATTTGGGTCTTCATCCCACTTGTCATTATAACGAAAATCTTTGCCAGTATTATAAGGAGGGTCAGCGATAATTAAATCAACTTTTCCGCAGTATTGGTATAAAGTAGTCATGGTTTTTAAATTGTCTCCTTCGATGACTAGATTTTTGCTTTTCTCTTCTTCATTCCCAATGCTTAAGTTTTTAATTTCTCTTAAAGTTCTGGGTTTTACTTTTCTGGCTATCCTTTGGGCATTAGCTTTGCCTGAGAAAAGAATTTTAATCCCGCCCTGGGTGTATTCCTCTAATTGGGCTTTTAGATGCTGGTTTTCGTTTTTTAACTGGTCGATTTGTTCTTGAACTTGTTCTCAGGAACAGTCTTTTTCATTTAATTGGAAAGAAGAAAATTTAATCATAAATTAATAGTATTTTGTTTTTTTTAAGCTTTCTTTGCAAATACAAGAATTCTTTCTAATACTTCCCTTTAACATTAGAAAAACATTCTCTGGTCAAGCTTACTATTTTCGAGAAAGAGTGTTAACTTGAACTCGTGCTTGCTGTCCTGACTTTTCCACTTTTTTTAATTCATCCCGAATGTTTTTAATTTCTTCCTGAGCAAGTTCAATCTTTTCTTGAGTCGAAGGGACAAGAGCTACAACCTCTAGCAAATTAGTTAACTGCTCTTGTTTCTCAGTTAGATAAGAAGTTAAGGTTCCTCTTAACTCGTGTTTAGTTTTTTTTAATTCTTCTTCTCTAAGCTTTAATTCATTACGAATAGCATTTGTGTTGCCTTTCTGATAAAGTTTTTGCTTTTCTAGGTCTGCTTTCAATGCTTCAAGTTCTTGCTGTTTAATTTTTAACTGTTCAATTCTTTCAAGTTCTAAGGCGCTTAGTTGTCTTTCTAGTTCTTGCATTTCGCCTTCTTTATTCTGCAAAGCTTTTTCTAACTGAGTTTTTGTTTGCTCTTCTTTAACCAGTCTAGTTTCTAACTGAGCAATTTCTTTTTCCAATTGTTCTTCTCTTTTTCTCTTATCTTCTATTTGCTGAAGGGTAATTGCTTGAGATTGTTTTAAAGCTTCAAGGAGAGATTTTTTTTCTTCTTTTTCTGCACTGATTTGTTGATAATTAACTTGGGATTGTTCTAAATCCTTTTCTAATTGTTTTTTTTCAATCTCTAAGTGCTTTCTTTGCTCTTGCAATTCTTGCTGTTGAACCTTTAGTTCTTGAATATTTGCTTCAGTTTGATCTAATTGTTTTTGTAAATTAGCTTTTTCCTTTTTTAACTGGTCGATTTGTTCTTGAACTTGCTGACTCACTAATTTGTTTTGAGTCAAGTTTTCGGTTATGTTAGCAAATGATTCTTGTTTCTTGCTTACTGATGCTTTGTCTTTTTGGTTTGAAGAAGTCTTTAATGGTTTAGTTTCTGTTCGTGATTGCTGAAGGGTTTGTCCTTGTTGAACAAGTTGTTCATTTTTTGCCTCTAATTCATTTATCTTAGCATAACTATTTTGAATAGACTGATTAGTGGATTCAAGCTGAGCATCCTTTATTTTTAACTCCTCTTCCAATTCTTCTAATTTTTGCTGTTTACTATGCAATTCACTTTTTAATTTCTCGTATTCATCATCTTGCTTATTTCTAATTTCAGGGTTCTCAGATTCTGACTTATTGTCTTTTGCCCCGCAATCATCTTCTTTTTTATCTTTCATTCGTTGAAGAACAGTCTCTAATTCATCAGCCAACTTTGCTTGTAAGGCTTCAGCTTTTTCCCTAGCATCATTAGCTTCCTCTAACTGTGCTATTAATGTATCTTTTTCTTGCAAAACTTGTTCCTTAGCTGACTTTTCTTCAACATATTTACTTTCTGCCTCGATTTTAGCTTCTTCTGCCAAACGAATTGAATTTTGCAATTCCAAGTCCTCCTTGTCCTTTTCTGCCAATAACTTGTTTGTGTTCTCTTCTTCTATTCCTTCGACCAACTTTCTTGCTCAGTCAGCAGGGAGAACGTCAGTTTCTTGTAAACCTAATTTTTCTTTGATTTGATTTTCTAATTCTTGATTTTTTGCTTTTAATTCTTTTACTTTACTTCTATAATTCTTCAACATACTATTTATTTACCTTTCTTACAAACTGTTCTACTTGAACTATCTTAGCTTCATATTCTTGCTTTTCTTGGGCAATTTCTTGCTTTTGTTCTTCATTGAAAATTTCTTCACTTAGAGTATCATCAGCATCTTGAACTTTGGCATACAAATATTCTTTATAATTTTCTAAAAAAACTCTCATTTTGTTTGTTTCCTCAGAGATTAAATCATTATTGTTTTGAAGTTCCTTTATTTGTTTATTCTTTTCTTCAATTTGAGACACTAGTTCGTTGTTTTCGCTTGTCTTTTCAGTTAACTGCTTTTTTAATTCATCAACAGTTTTTTTGCGCTCATCAAGAGCTGCTTCTGCTTTGATTTTTCCCTCAATCACTGCTTCTTTTTCTTCATTAACTAAATGAATAGCTTTTTCGGCTTCAATCTTGTCTTTTTCCGCTTTCTCTTGGTTTTTTTGAGCTTTTTCCTTTTCAAGTGCTAGTTCTTCTTTGGTTTTTTTGTGTTCTGTTTGTTCAGTAATTAAGGCTAAGTTAGTTTTTAGATAATTATCTTTTTCAGTTTTTAATTCTTCTTCTAAAGAAAAATGAACAGCCTGCAAGGAATGATAATTCTTTTTATTTAATTCACGAGCTTCCTGTTCTTGAAGCAATTCTGTTCGCTTAACCAACTGGTTCTCTCAATTTTCTATTAAAAGGTCAGTTTTAGTTAAATCTAAAATTTGTTTGACTTTGTTAACTATTTTTTCTTTAGTTTGTTTAGTCTTGCTATGTTCGATTTGTTCGCTACGAAGTTCTTCTTGAATTTGATTTTTGGCATCTTTAACTTCCTTGATTAAGCTTTCTTTAGTCAGTTTATATTCTTCATGCCCAGCTTTTAAATCCTCTATTAATTGCTTATACAAAGAGGCAACATCTGATTGAGCACTAGTCAGATTATCAATATTAACTCTCTCAGTTAAATTATTTGCTAAGTTCTCAATTCCTCGGCCGAACATTCGCTCAACTTCGAGTCCTAATTCACCTTTTAATTCACCAGGAAGGCTTTCCAGTTTTGCTCCTAACTCTTTTTGAAGTTCTTTTAGTTTAATTTCTAATTCCTTAGCAATTAGCTTACTTAGTTCACCATTTTCTCGAAAAGAACTAATTACTATTTGCCTTGCTCGATTTTGATTTTGCTGATTAATAATTTCTTTGGCTCTGTCAATGAGTTCTTCAGCAATTTTTTTCACAATAATTTCGTTTTCTTCTTCAATTCTTTGAATTTCTTGGAATTCTTGGCAAATTTTATTGATTTCTTCGAGTTCTTTAATAAAGTGTCGAACTTCTCCTTCACTTTTAGTTCTTTCAATAAGTTGATTAACTAATTCTCCCAACTCACTCACCCGATCGCTTTTGCTGATAAGAGAATGTTCATTGCATTCTAAGCATCTATTGTCTGCTGAATTTTTTCGGAAGCCGTGGCAAACTTTACAATATTTCATTATATTATTTTTAGGGAAAAATTTGACAATTTTGTGTAATGAATCGTTTTGATAAGTTTGAAAAAATCTAATTTAAATCGCTGTGAATTTTAAGATCTTTAGAAGAACTTATTATTAACTTCTTTACTTTGCAACCTCATCATTCCCCTCAACCAATTTCTCTTCTTTTCCCCCGAACCTCTGTAACTTCTCGTTCTTTTCTAAAATCTTTCCTACGGTTGTCTCTAAGTCATTAATCTTCTTAGTAGCAGCGGCAAAAGTCTTATTCACTTCCTTTCACCTTTTAGCAAATCTAGTAAATTCTTGGGCGATTTCTAAGTAGACTTGTAAAATTTTGGCGGAGTTTTGATGTAATTCCCAGTTACGGTTAGCAAGAACAATTTGATTCAACACAATATAAAGTGTCGTTGGCGAACAAATTCAAACTTTCTTCTGTAAAGCATCCTCCACCACCTTATAAAACCTTAACTCATTAATTGCTAAATAAACTGTATCACTGGGAATAAACATCACACATTGATAAATGCTATCTTCTTCTGAGAGATATTGACTAGTTTTTTCGATATGTCTCTTTAAATCATTCTGAAATCTTCTTTGGGCTTGCTCTTTTTCTTCATTTGATTTGCTCTCATCAGCCATCACTAAATAGTTATCCAAAGGAAACTTACTATCAATCGCTAAATTATTCTTATTTTCAGCACCAAAAATAATTGCGTCAACACGCAAACCTTCGCCTTTTTCACTTTTCTTTTTCAACACAAATTCTAATTGGTAAACCGAGTCATCACGTGGCAAAATAATTCCTAATAATTCATTCAAATAAGAATTTCCTAACATTCCCCTTTTACTGCTCGCAAAAATCTTGTGGAGTTCAGCAAAAGATTTATCTAAATAATCAAATCTTTCTCGCAATGAAGCTCTGTTATCAGCAAAACTATTCAAAAGTAATTCTTTAAGAGCTTGAATTTCGTTAGCAGAATTGCTTAAATGAGTTGCCAAAGTAGCAATTTGTTGTTCGGATTGGTTAGAATTTTCGGGAATTGGATTTTTTTGGCTTTTCTTTTGCTGCTGGAAGAACATAAAAAGCACGATAATCAGTGCTAAAGCTAGTAAAATAATAGTGATTTGCTGAAACATTTATTATTTTTCTTTTTCTTCGTTTTTTCTTTCGATGTAAGTTCTTAAACATTTGTTTTTGCCGCAGAGATATTTGTCTTTTTCAACTTCTAGAAATTTAAGGGTTTCTTGGCATTCTAGACAGATTTTTTCATTAGTTTTTTGTTGAATTAGAGGATCTTCGGACTCTGGTTTAGTGATTCAGGGGCAATTTTTACAAGGTTCTCAGTTTTCTAAGTTTGATTCGTATTTTTTGAGGCATTTGAGACAAGGTTCTTGTTGGGAAGTTATTTGGTTTTTGGGCATAATATAAGAAATTTTAAGGTGATTTTTAATAGTTCTAAGGCTTTTAACGAACAAATTTTTATGAACTTTTGCCTAATATCCTTATTCCCCTCCTCCGAGTTGGTTTTTAGTATCAGACTTTGGCAAGGGAATAAAAAGCTTTGGTTCTCCGTAAACTAGTGGTAATAATTTTAGACAGAATTATGGTCAGAGACCAAAATTCACTAGCAAAATTAACTCTAGTTTAGTTTTTACCCAAGAACTTATTTCGAATAAAAGTTTAAGTAAAACCAGTTAGGAAGGGGATAAGTGGACTAAGTGATGTTTGATAATAAAAAAATTCAGAAAGTTTTTAATTTATAATCGACCAACTTTAATCCGTTTTAATGAGAAAATATTTTAGGTTTTCTTTAAAATTGATTAAAAATATAATTGTAGTTGTTTATTTAACAACCTAGTCCCAGTCAAATCAGGCTTTATAAGGAATTGTTCAGTTTGATTGGGCTGGGTTGCTAAGTAGATAACTATTTGAACAATTCCTTATGAATAATAACAAATTAAACTGAAAAAAATCAAAACACGGTCAACACAAACCAGATTATTACACTAAAAATAAACAAAAATATCTTTTAGCTAACCAAAAATATCGAGCAAAGTTAAAAATTCAAAAACAACCTAAACCTCGTTCTTTTTTCCTAATTCAAAGAGAACAAAAATTTATTAATTGTTTAGATAAACATCACCTAGTAGTTCCTATTCCTCGTTTCTTAAAAATCAAACATCCCGTTATTCAAGGTTGAAACAAACCAAACTGGTGATGACAAACTAAAATTCCCCAACTACTAGCCCAAGGTTATAATTATTTCACCCTTTTAAACAAAGATGGTAGTTACAGAGGCGTCCGTATAGGTTGTATTGACATTGACGAAAAAGGCTGAACTAAAATTCCGACTAAATATTGGTGCTGTTATATTAGTGCTGGTAATGGCAAAATTAAACTACTTTTTCTTTATGAGGACAACCAAGGATTAAAAACGGGCAAGGGTTATTTTAACGGCAAACCTATTTTAGATTTTAAAATTAGCGGTGGCATTATGGGTATCGGTAGTTTTCACCCTAATGGCAAACCTTACCAAGTTAAAGGAGCGGGTTCTTTCTTTTTAAAGAACAATCATATATTCAAAAATCCTTATGAAGTGATGGAGTTATTAAAGCAAGATTGACAGATTGAAATAAAAACTATGCGAGAGCATTTTTCTTGGCAAAAATCACCGCAAACCAAATCAAAAATGCCATTTATTTCTCAATTAATTAAAGCAACTTCTTTTCTTCCCTCCCGGGAACCACCGGGCAGAGGATTAAATAACCTTTCCAAAATAGTTAATTACTAGGGGCGTATTTCAGCCTTTTTAATAATTGGCTACTTTGGGGAAGTTATTGCTAACTTTTCCACCCAAATCGTAAAGAAAACGACAAATTGGAAGCCTGTTTGGAGTAATCCAACACAGGAGAGCGTTATTAACAATCAAAAGTTAATGACGGGGCTAATGAAAAACAAGCCCTAGGGGTTTCTGACATACCTAAAAGTCAGGCATGGAAGATCTTCCAAGATATCGTTATCTCTATATTAATTTTTAAGCAAGAGTAGATATCATGGAAGTTTATTTAAGCCAACTAATACTGCTTACTGAAAATGATTATACACCATGTTAGGTTTAGGGAGAGAGCGAGAGTTAGGAGGGATGGTGGATAGTCAAAAGAGATGGTATGAGGATAGAGAAATTGAGTGATTGCTTTCTAATCTTTCCGATAGCAATTCCTAATTCATAAATGATTATTAGTGTTGTCTTTAAATCAGAAATTTAGTCAGTATTTTTTGCCTCCGTAATAAACCCTTTCGCGAATGAAAACTTTTCTTTTGCCTTGGTAATTGGATGGTTTGGCTTTTCTGCCGTTCAGTTCTTTATTGAGAATATTTAAAACTAATTCTTTGGTGATTGTTTCTCGACCTTTCTTTTTTCAAATGTGGTCGGTGAGGGTGATTTTGTTAATTAGCAATTTGTTGAAAATAAACTTAAATAAGCATTCGTAAGTTCACTGTCATTCGTTGTCTTTTTCCGAAAACTTTTTTTCTTGAAATTTAAACAGTTCGGGCGTGTAGGGGGTTGTCTTTTTTAGGTTCAAAAATTACTTTTATTTCCGAAGTAGAAAAAAGGCGTCCGGCATAAGTTATTAAGCGATCCAGGGTAAAATAATCAATATGACAATATAAAATATCTCTCGTTTCGCTGGTTGTTAAATGGATTTTTTTAGCAATTTCTTCATCAGTGAGATTAT
>Ga0134125_10002981_pt1 | contig 19831 bp, 23 predicted proteins | sample KB31751_FD_96464 | JGI IMG/M metagenome (GOLD analysis project Ga0134125, IMG submission 96464) | Terrestrial soil microbial communities with excess Nitrogen fertilizer from Kellogg Biological Station, Michigan, USA - KB3-175-1 | ecosystem: Environmental > Terrestrial > Soil > Unclassified ... | reverse complement strand
GATCGGCCGCGTGATCGCGGGGGTGCTCGCCGTCATGCTCTTCGAGAACGGCCTGGTTGGCATCCCTTCATCGGTGGCCAGTCAAATGCAAGCCGCCGTCAAACGAGCATGCAGACACGTCGTCAGCGCCTCGCGTCACCGCTCCTTCTGCGTTTCCGCGCACGCTCGTGGAGCGCGCCATCGCGCAGCAGATCGCTGCCGCCGTGGCGATCGAGCGTGAGCGGCGGGTGCGGGGAGACGGCGGCTACTTCGGTGCGGTCGTGAAGTGGGCTGGGGACACGAGTGATGCCCAGCGCGAAGCTGATGCGGGCAACTGGACGGTTCAGTTCGACCACGGCGGCGTCTACGCCCCGTCGACCGTCGAGAAGGTCAGCGACTACGTGGCCGAGAAGGTGCAGCTTCTATGGGCGCGCGCTGGCGCAGTTGCACTGTGACGAGCTCCCGGATCGGGTCGGCCTGCTCAGGGACGCGCGCAAGCGGAGCGAGCGAGTGCAGGCGCGGTTGGTCTACTTGAACGAGCCGAACGCGCGGTTTGACGCAGTGTGTGACTGAGCCAGAGACGCATGGACGATGCGCGCGGAGCATTTCCCGCACTACAGCCAGGAGTTCTACGGACCCGGATCGGAGGCGCTTTGCGCGGAACCGCCGAAGACGGAATTGAGGAACGCAAAGGCAAAAAGCCGGCACGCCATAATGGCGTGCCGGCGGTTGTGTGGTGGGCTTGAACGGTGCGCGCGCGGGGCAGGTCGACCGTTGAATCGACCTGCCGCAAGGGCGGGCGCGGGCTCAGTTTCTGGAAACGGTGTATCTGGGGAGCGTGGACCCGTTGACCCCCTTGCAGTTGGGGATGCCGTGCTTGTATCCGTGAGCGGCGTCCGTTGGGGCGTTGACGGCCGGCGTTCCCATGTACACATCGCTCACGTAGGCGGCGAAATATCCCGCGTCAGCTCTGTACATGATGGTTCGATCCCAGACACGCGAACCCTTCGGATCCCAGCGCGGGTTTCGGACCAGCGGCCCGGTTGTCTGGCAGGCGATGGAGAGGGCCGTCCGCGGCAGCAGTCTCACCACCACCGCCGCCAACGTGGTGGGCGCGGTGCGCGCGTTGAGCACGTCGCCATTCGTGCCGACGATGTCGAACGCCGGCGTGCCAGGCTGAAGCCACGGGGTCGGCGGAAATCCCGCGGAGGCGGGCGACGTCAGCGCCGCCATCCCGGCGAGCGATGCGACCAGCGCGAGCGGCAGCGCCGCGCGCACGCGGCGGGTGAATCGAGGCATCGAGAGTGACTCCTTGTTGGAGGTGATGATGAGTTCGACGAGAGCGCGCGCTGTCTCTGTGGCTGACACACCGTTAGACGCGCGCGCGAGGCGTCTATTCCAACCTGCCGCCGCTCAGCCGAGCGCCATCAACGCGACGCCGGCGACCGCCACCGAGACGCGGATCGGGACCGCGGGCGCGCCCGAGCGAGCACGTCCTTGGACGTTCGGGTCCGGCACGTGTCGCTGGCCAGCGCGTCGTCGATGGTCGCATGCGGTGCCTCGTAATTGAGAAAGCGCAAGGCAAGAACGCCGGCACGCCATTATGGCGTGCCGGCGGTTGGGGGTCTGAACGGTGCGCGCGCGGGACGGGTCGACGGTTGGGTCGACCCGTCGCAAAGGGCGGGCGCAGGCTCAGTTTCTGGAAACGGTGTAGCTGGGGAGCATGAGCCCCTTGACCCGATTGCAGTTGGGGATCCCGTGCTTGTACCCGTTCGCGGCGTCGGTCGGGGCGTTCTTGACCGGCGTTCCCACGTACACATCGCTCACGTAGGCGACGAATGTCCCCGTCTCAGGCGAGCTCAGGATGATTCGGTCCCACACGCGCGAACCCGTCGCATCCCAGCGCGGGTCTTGGACCAGCCCCCCGGTCGTCTGGCAGGCGATCGAGAAGCGCGTCCTCGGCGACAGCCGCAGTACGCGCGCCGACAACGTTGTCGGCGCGGCGCGCACGTTGAGCAGCTCGCCGACCACGCCGACGATGCCGAACGACGGCGTGCCGGGCTTGACGACCGGGACCGGCGCAGGAAGTCTCGCGGAGGCGGCCGACGTCAGCGTCGCCATTCCGGCGAGCGATGCGACCAGCGCGAGCGGCAGTGCCGCGCGCACGCGGCGGGTGAATCGAGGCATCGAGAGTGACTCCTTGTTGGAGGTGATGACGAGTTCGGCGAGGAGCGCGCTGTGTCCGTGGCCGACATATCGTTAGACGCGCGCGCGAGGCGTCTATTCCCCGACTGCCTCGGGTCACCCTCGCGCAGTCGCGAGTCGATGCCGCTCGCCGTCGTCGAACGGCTCGCATCACCCACCAGAGCGCCTTGACGTAATTGCGAAGCGCACGGCAAAAAGCCGGCACGCCATAATGGCGTGCCGGCGGTTGGGGAGGCCTGAACGGTGCGCGCGCGGGACGGGTCGACGGTTGGGTCGACCTGTCGCAAAGGGCGGGCGCAGGCTCAGTTTCTTGAAACGGTGTATCTGGGGAGCGCGAGCCCCCGGACGTTCTTGCAGCTGGGGATCCCGTGCTTGTACCCGTGCAGGGCGTCGGTGGGGGCGTTGGTGACCGGCGTTCCCACGTACACGTCGCTCACGTAGGCGGCCATTCTTCCCCTGTCAGGCGAGTACAGGATGATTCGGTCCCACACGCGCGAGCCCTTCGGATCCCAGCGCGGGTTTCGGACCAGCGACCCGGTTGTCTGGCAGGCGATCGAGAAGGCCGACCGCGGCGACAGTCTCACCACCAACGCCGACGACGTCGTGGGCGCGGTGCGCGCGTTGAGCACGTCGCCAAGCGTCCCGACTACGCCGAACAACGGCGTGCCAGGCTGGAGGATCGGGGTCGGCGGCGCAGGAAGGTTCGCGGAGGCGGCCGACGTCAGCGCCGCCATCCCGGCGAGCGATGCGACCAGCGCGAGCGGCAGCGCCGCGCGCACGCGGGCACGGGTGAATCGAGGCATTGAGAGTGACTCCTTCTTGGAGGTGATGACGAGTTCGGCGAGAGCGCGCGCTGTCTGTGGCCGACACATCATTAGACGCGCGCGCGAGGCGTCTATTCCCGCGTCAGCGTCTCAGCCGAGCGCGATCAACGCGACGCCGGCGACCGCCGCCGAGACGCCCGCGAGCTGGCGCGCGTTCAGGCGCTCGCGCAGCACGAGCTGGGCGAGCGCCGCGGTCGTGAGCGGGTAGAGCGAGCTGATCGCCGCGACGATGCTCGTGAGCCCGTGCGTGGCGGCGACCGCGAACAGCATCGTGGCACCGGCCTCGAGCACGCCGCACGCCGCCACCGCGACGGCGCCGGCGCCGCCCAGCGAGGGCGCCCCGCCGACCAGCGCCCACGCGCAGCAGGCCATCACCGCCGCCGAGCTGCCGCGCGCGACGAGCACCGCCCCGAGTGCGCCGCCGGCGGCCGCGTCCGCGATCAGCACGTAGGACGTGCCGAACCCGAGCGCGGCGACCGCCGCACACAGCACGCCGTGGGAGGAGCGCCCGGACTGCTCGTGCTCGTGCGCCTCCTCGACGGCGGCGACCGCGACGCCGCCGATCGCGATCGCGATCCCCGCCGCCTGCCACGTCCGCGGGGCCGTACCCGCGAGCAGCCCGGCCGCGAGCGGGACGACGGCCGCCGTGGTGCTGAGCGGAGCCACGATGCTCATCGGGCCGCGCGCGAGCCCGCGGTAGAGCGCGGCGAAACCGATCAGCTCGGTGACCCCGCCGCCGATCGCGAGCCGCAGGTGCGCCGCGTCGGGCAGCGGCGCGCCGCTCGCGACGACGACGGCCGCGATCGCGAGCAGGCTCCAGCCCTGCGAGGCGACCATCACCGCGACGAGCGTGCCGCTGCGGCTCTCGAGCCCGCCGAGGAAGTCGGACACGCCCCACGCGACGCTTGCGCCCAGCGCGAGCACCAGCGGGAGCATCGCTCAGGCGCAGCCGCCCGGACCGGTCGCGAGCACGCGCACGCGGTCGTCGTCGAGGCCGCGGATCGTGCAGCCGAGCCGCGCGGCGGCGCGCAACTGCGCGACGAGCGCCGCCGTGACCGGCTCGCCCGGCAGCACCTGCGGGATGCCCGGCGGGTAGATCGACAGCGACTGGGCCGCGACGCGTCCGACCGCCGCGTCGAGCGGCACCGTCACCGCGGGCGCGAGCGCCGCCTCGCGCGGCGTCAGCCGCGGCGCGGCCAGCGAGGGCGCCGGCGCGACTCGGGCCGTCGGCACCGACGTGATGGTGGCGGTTGCGAGGATCTCCGCGAGTCCGGCGACCAGCCGCTCCGCGAGCGGTTCCACTTCCTCGCCGAGGCCGATCAGCACGAGCACGAGCGTGCGATCGGACAGCTCCACGTGGATGTCGTGCTGCTCGCGCAGCGCGCGCGCGATCATGCGGCCGTCGAGGCCGGTCGCGCGCACGTCGATCACCACCCGCAGCGGGTCGAGCGCGTGCACGCCCTCGCGCCCGCGGAAGCGGTCGCCGCCGATCTCGACGCCGGGCAGCGACCGCAGTCGCTCGCACAGCGCCGCGATGCCGTGCAGCGTGCGGGTCGCGAGCTGCTCGCCATCGCACGCCGCGCGCTGGCGGGTCGCGTCGAGCGACGCGAGCGCCAGCGCGTTCGGGCTCGTCGTGCCGACGAGCGCGAACGCCCGCTCGACGTCCGCGGCCGGCAGCGAGGCGCGCGGCCCGAGGTGAAGCATCGCGGTTCCGGTGAGGCTGCCGAGGTGCTTGTGAGTGCTTGAGATGACGACGTCGGCCCCGCATGCCAGCGCGTGGGCTGGGAAGACGGTCGCGAACGCAAGGTGCGCGCCCCACGCCTCGTCGACGATCAGCTCCGCGCCGTGGGCGTGGGCGACGGCGGCCAGTCCCCGCACGTCCGCCACCGCGCCGTGATAGCTGGGCGAGAGGACGAGCGCCGCTCTCGCCTGCGGCGCGGCGCGCAGCGCCGCCGCCAGCGCGGCAGGCGTGACGGTGTGCGGGACGCCGAGCTCCGGGTCGATCTCCGGCAGCACCCAGCTCGGCCGCAGCCCGCTCAGGACGAGCCCGTCGATCGTGCTGCCGTGGGCGCTCCGCTGCACGACGACGTCGCGGTGGCCGGCGAGCGCGAGCGCCAGGCAGACGGCGTGGTTGCCCTGCGAGGCGCCGTTGAGGCAGAACCAGGTGCGCTGCGCGCCGACGGCCTGCGCCGCCAGCTCGCGCGCCCGCTCGAGCGCCGTCGGCGCTTCGCCGACGTCGATGCCCTCGGTGATGGCGGGCACGTCGAGCGCGAGCGCGTCGGCGCCGAGCGCCGCGCGCAGCGCGTCGGGTGCGCTCGCGCCGCCCTTGTGGCCGGGCACGGTGAGGCGCAGCGGCCCGCTCGCGACGTGACCCAGCAGGGCGGTCAGGTAGGGGGTGTGCGTCTGGTCGGCGGCGGGCGCGAGGAGGCCGCCGCGTTCACCGTTCGGCGCCGGTCGTGCCGTGGGTCGGGCGTAGGTGGTGTCGGTCCCCATACGGTTTCCCCGAAGCCCTGCGCGCCGCGACGGAAGCGGCGCGATCCGGGCTTGAGCGAACTCGACCGTACTGGCGTCCGCCCCCTTATTCGATGCCGAACAGTGATCAATGTGATTTCACCGCTCAGAGGAGTGTCGCTGGACCAGCGCCGAGGGAGCGGCTGATCGACCGGAGGTCAATCATGCCGCTCGCCGAGCAGGACGCTAGTTCTCTTGCGCTCCGAGCCAGTTTCTCATTGTCGCGTGGACGTCGTCGATGCGGTTGTGCCACATAAACAACGCCGCGTAAGTGAGCTCCTGGCGCAGAGTGTCAAGAGGGTCAACAGAGTGCAGTATGTAAGCCGTTACCTCGGAGGAGGCCTTCGTGACATCGCTTATCCACACTTCGACCGCAAGGGCTGGTTGGCCCTCGATCTCGCAGTGGCGTAGCACGAACGCGCCAGCCTCGGTAGGAACGGCAACGACCCCGCTCGTATCTTGGTCGTCGATGCGAAACTGCTCCATGCCCAGATATACCCCTCGGAAGAGGGATTTCCAGGTCAGTGACACCGATGCCATGGCTACCAGAACGGGATTGTTGGACTGGGGTTGAGAACGTTGTTGTTGGTTGGTCATTTTTACTTCCTTTCGAGCCTTGCGGCTCGCACTACCTGACATTTCTAGCGACCCATCTCGGTTTCCTCAGCTGAGAACAGCGCGCCCGGAGGGCGTTTATGAGGAATGGGATGTGTCATGGCGGAAGACGCCCGAACCCGCGGCGCATTCCAAGCCCGGGAGCCCCGCGGCGTGCGGGGCGTGCTCCCCTCTGATCCGGACCGGATCGAGCGAGAGATCAGCCGCCCATCGCGTCCATCGCATCGCTGCTGCCCGGCACGGTGAGTCCGGGCACGGCGTCGGGCGCCGCCACGAGCAAGATGCCGAGCGCGAGCAGCAGCACCGCGACGCCGGCCGTCACCGGGCGGCCCCACGGCAGCAGTTTCTCGAGCGCGATGAGCGCCGCCACGAACGCCATCCACGCGAGGCTCATCGCGCCGAGCGCGAAGAGCGCCGCCATCAGCGCCCAGCAGCACCCGACGCACCAAGCGCCGTGCCGCACGCCCATCGAGAGCGCGCCGCGCACGCCGTCGCGCCAGGCGCCGAGCAGGAACCCGAGCGGGCTGCGGCACTTCGCGAGGCAGACATCCTTGAGCGGCGTCAGCTCGTAGGCGGCGGCGAGCGCAAGGGTTCCGCCGGCTGCCCAGCGGCCTGCCGCGTCCCACGCCAGCGCGTCCCCGAGCAGCGCCCGCCCGAGCACGAAGGCGCCGTAGGCGAACGCGCCGGCGGCGGTCCACGTGACGAGGTAGCCGGTCACGAACGCCAACGGCGCAACCGGCGACCGCCGGCGCGTCATACGCGCGTGGAGGGCGACGGTCGGGGCGACGGAGGGGAGCATCATCGCCGCCATCATCACGGTCCAGACGCCAAGGAACCACACGAGCGCGCCGAGGTCCGTGCCCGGCCCCTCGTCCATGCCGCGCATGCGCTCCGTCGTGGACCACCAGGCGATCGCAGCCAGCGCGAACAGCAGCACGATCAGGCCCAGCCGGGCGCGCGCAGCGGCGAGGGCGGGTCCGGGCCCGGAGCCGGCGGCCGCTTCCTCGCGAGGCGCCGCGCGGACGGCGCTCATCTCAAGCCGCCCAGGCGAAGTGCGACGCAGAGAAGCCGGCCTTGCCCTCGTATGCGATGCCGAACGCGTCGACGCGCGAGTGCGTCGCCCGCGAGACTGTCAGCTCCGAGCCGACCGGATGGAAGATGCCGACGATGCGCGCCGGCTCGCCCGACGCGACGCCGAACGGGACGACGTCCTCGACCTCGAAGTCGACCGCGTCGCCGATCCGGATGCTGTGGCGCAGCCCGTCCTCCCGCACCTCGATCGGCGCGCGCTCCATGCCGAGGTTCTCTCCGACGAGCGGCCCGAGCGCCTCCATCGGCCCCCCGAGCTGACCGCCGAACACGGCACCGAGCTTCGCCGCCTGCTCGTCGGAGGCCTGGTCGTCGACGAACACGCCGAGGCGCCAGCCGCCGTCGGTCATCACCTTCGGCGTGTCGCACACCGCGGCGACGGTCAGACCGCTCACGTCGGTGCCGTCGACCTCGCCGTCCGTGACGTGGAAGACGAGCGTCACCTTGCAGCGATCGTGTGTGGCGCCGAGCGACATCGAGGCGGTGCAGGGGCAGATGACGTCACACGAGCAGTTCTCGAAGTACGTCCCCTCAAGCTTCCAGGCCATGAAGACTCCTTTCCGGAGCAACGAGGCAGATGCAGTCTGTCGATTCTCTTCCCCAACGTGCGCCAAAGTCAACGGGGCACTGGCCGGTTTCGCCCGGGCTCGCAACGGTGAGGACTGGAGGGAGACGGAGATGCCGGAGCGCACGATCGGAACGCGGGAGGAATGGGAGGCGGCTCGGGAGCAGCTGGCGAGGCTCGAGGCCGCGCAGGCCGAGCGCGGCGAGGAGATCAAGCAGCGCCGGCTGGAGCTCCCATGGGTCCCGGTGGAGAAGGAGTACACGTTCGACACCGAGGACGGTCGCAAGACGCTCGCCGAGCTGTTCGACGGCCGCTCGCAACTGCTCGCCTACAACATCATGTTCGGGCCCGACTACACGCTCGGCGCCTGTCCGGGCTGCACCAGCGTCGGGGACGGCCTCGACGGCGCGCTCGTCCACCTGCAGCACCGCGACGTGACGCTGATCTGCTTCTCGCGGGCGCCGATCGAACGGCTGGTCGCCTACAAGCGGCGGATGGGCTGGCAATTTCCGTACGTCTCGACCTACGGCACCGAGTTCCCGTTCGACTTCGGGCTGGCGCTGACGGAGGAGCAGGCGAGCGGGAGCTCCAAGGTGAGGGAGATGGTCGAGAACCCGCCGGGCTGGCTCGAGGAGTGGTCCCAGCAGGTGGGAGCGGAGCTCAAGGACGGCCTCCGCGAGGCCCCGAGCTGGATCGCGTTCGCGCGCGAGAACGGGACCGTCTACCACACCTATACGGTCACCGCCCCGGACCCGTTCGTTGCTCCCTACTTCAGCTTCCTGCTCGATCGGACGCCCAAGCCGCAGCCCGAGGAGCCACGCAGTTGGCGCAAGGACGAGTACCCCGGCTGAAAGCGACGAGCAATGGCCGTGCACAGGACCGGAACGCGAGAGGAGTGGGACGCGGCGCGCGCGGAGCTGCTGGAGCGCGAGAAGCAGCTCACTCGCCTCAACGACGAGCTGGCGCGGCAGCGGCTGGAGCTTCCCTGGGTGCCGATCGACAAGCCGTACAGCTTCGCGACAGACGCCGGACCGCGGACGCTAGCCGAGCTGTTCGACGGGCGCTCGCAGCTCCTGATCTACAACTTCATGTTCGGCCCTGAGTATGAGGCGGGCTGTCCGGTGTGCTCGTCGATCGCGGACAGCTTCGACGGAGTCCTTGCCCACCTCGCCGCCCGTGACGTGACGATGATCTGCGTCTCTCGGGCGCCCATTGAAAAGCTGTTGGCCTACCGGGGGCGCATGGGGTGGAGGTTCGACTGGGCGTCGAGCGAGGGGAGCGACTTCAACTTCGACTTCGGACGCTCGCACAGTCCGGAGCAGGTCAGGTCCTTCCTCGACGGCGGGGTGCCGCCGCAGGTCTCGAAGCTCGCCTCGGAGTGCGGGACCGACGCGGCTGGCTTCCTCGAGGAGGGGCCCGGTCTCACCGCGTTCGCTCGCGCGGATGACCAGATCCACATGACCTACGCGACCACCGCACGCGGAGTCGAGCCGCTGATGGTGTACTACGCCATCCTCGACCGAGCGCCGCTGGGACGCAACGAGGGCGACCCATCCGAGCCGTGGTTCAGGCGCCACGACGAATACCCGGCGACCTGACGTAGCGGAGCCTGTCGCACGGAGCGATTTACCAAGTGGAGAGAACTTGGCGTCGCGCAAACCACGCCACGTTTTGTGTCGGAACGCTCGATCTGCGGTGGTGCGGGATCAGGCCGCTGCGGCGACGCCGGGAGGCGGGAGCAGCGTCAGCAGCTCGCGTGGGAGGGCCATGCTGGCGTGCCAGTACTCCAAGCCGACCACCCGTCCAGTGGAGGGGTCGATCTCTCGCAGGCCGGTGTCTGTCTCCTCGCCGACGACGGTCTCGGGGTCATACCCCTCGAAGCGCAGCCAGGCGATGTCCGCATCTGGGTCGTAGTGGCCGTCGATGTGCATGGAAAGAAGGCTAGCGCCGGCGCCAGAGCGTGATGACGCGGGCGGCCGTCGTATCAGCGTGGTCGGGATGGTCATAGGCGATCGCCAGCCGGCCCACCGTGAGCAGCCAGTCCGCCGATCGAGCGTTGCGGCGGCGTCGGTGATGATTCTCGATCACGCCATGCTTTCGCCCGCTACCCGGCGGAGCTGTAGCCCGCGGCCGTCCGAGCACCCTCCCCCGGGTGAGGTCGCCAACGCCAAGACGTCTGCGAACGCGGGCTACCGCAAGGCACCCTGAAACGACCTCGCTGAGGGAGTTGTTTCTCTATGGAGAGAACTGGCGTCGCGCAAACCATGTGGTTGCGGTTCGTTTCGCGCTGACGTGACGCGCGCCGCATGACCGGTCGGCGCTTTAGGGGCTGCGTACGTCTACGAGGTCGGCGATGACCTGGAAGTCCTTCACGTTGTGCGTCAGGAGTGGCACACGGTGGGCGTTTGCGGTCGCCGCGAACACGAGATCTACGGCACGTCGGCGCGGCTGCGCGCCGCGGGATGCGACCGCTGCCGCCAGGCGTCCCCACTCGCGGGCGACGGCGGCGTCGAACGGGAGCGGGTGGAAGGTGGCCTCGACGATGCCGAGACGCTGCGCTCGTCGTGCGCGCTCGTCTTCGTCGCTTGCGACGAGGACGCCGAAATGCAGCTCGGCCAGCGACGCTGCGCTGATCCCACTTTCGAGGTCGTCCGGTCCGTCCTCGGCGATCAGCACGGACGTGTCGAGCAGTACTCGCATCGCTTAGGCGAAAGGGTCGACCAGGCCGCCAGGGAGCCGCTTAAGGTCCTTCGCAAGCGTCTCGGGCGCCGGAGTTGCCCAGATCGCCATCAGCCGCGAACCGCTGACCCACTGCTGCGGGGCCGCTGGCCCGAGGTGTGCAGCGGGCCGACCGGAGACCGTGATCGTGAACTCCTCGCCAGCCTCGGCGCGGCGCAGGACGTCGCTGATGTTGTTGCGAAGCTCCTTCTGCGGGATTGTCGTCATGAGGGAAAGGTAGCACTTCTGCTACCTGCCTCAAAGACATCTGCGTGCCGCGGCTGTACCGCAAGCCGGTCCGAACAAGCTCTCTACAGGGGGAGGGGTTCTCTATGGAGCTAGCCGGACTCGAACCCCCGACCTCCTGGGTGCGATCCAGGCGCTCTGAGGCCGAGTGACTTAGATACGGGCAGACTGGTGCGACTAGATCGCCTGTTGTGACGCTTATTTCGGCACGTTCGGTACCTAAACTGGTACCCACGGCCAGCGTGGTACCCACGGCGTTTTCGGGTGGTACCCTCGCGCAGATGAGCGCCAAGAGCCCAGCCGTTTTCGTCCGCGTCGGCCCTGACGGCTCGCCGTTCTTCGAGGCGAAGTGGCGCGACGCGGACGGCAACCAGCTCAAGCGCCGGCTCGGCCGGGCGTGGCTGGAGCGGGGCAGCGAGGGAGGCTGGGTCAAGCGGCGCGGGCGCACCCCGCCGGGCTGGCTGGACGAGCGCTCGGCGCGCGTCGTGGCGGCCGAGAAGGTTGCGGCTGTGGAGGGGGAGCGCGCGGCGGCGGCGGAGGCCACGCGGCGTGCGGGTGTCCCGACTGTGCGGCGTGTCGCGCACGAGTGGCTCGCGTGGAAGCGCGACGTGAAGGGCGGTGCGCCGTCGACGCTGCGCGAGAACGAGATCCTGCTGCGGGAGCCGGGCACCGCGTACAAGCGCGGCGCAGGCGAGTCGAAGGGCCGCATCATGGCCCGCTTCGGCGACCGCCCGATCGACACGGTGACGACGCGCGAGGTGTCGACGTTCCTGCGCGAGCTGGACAGAGCCGGCATGTCGGCGCGCAACGTGAACGAGCACCGCGCGGTCCTGCACTCGATCTTCGTCTACGCGATGAAGCCGGACACGTACGCGCTGCCGTCGAACCCGGTCGCGGCCACCGACAAGCGCTACCAGCCGCCCCCGCCGCCGCTCGACCACTACGAGGTCGCGGAGCTGGAGTCGCTCGCGCGTGCATGCGAGCGCGGCGAGCACCGCACCGCGCCGCCGAGCTACCGAGGGAGACCGAACCAGCTCAGCGACGAGGAGGAGGCCGCACGCGCCGCCGAGGACCGCCAGGACGCCGAGCTGTTCCGCGTCGCCTTCTACAGCGGCATGCGGCTCGGCGAGCTCGTGGCGCTGCGGTGGCGCTACGTCCACTTCCTGCCCGACCTCTCGGGCGCGGTGATCAACGTCGAGCGCGCGGTGAGCGCCGGCGTCGAGAAGGAGCCGAAGGGCAGACGCGGCCGTCAGGTGCCGATCCCCCGCCCGGCCGCCGAGGCGCTCGCCCGGCTCGGCCGTCGCGACCACTTCACCGACGCCGAGGGCTACGTCTTCTGCAACCGGCTCGGCCGCCGCCTCGACCCCTCAGCCGTGCGCCGCCGCTACAAGCGCGCCGCCGAGGCCGCCGGCCTGCGCCCACTCAAGCTCCACGGCCTGCGGCACGCGACCGGCTCCGTCCTCGCCCGCTCGCTGCCCCTCGTGACCGTCCGAGACGTACTCGGCCACGCCGAGCTGCGCACCACCAACCGCTATTTGCACAGCAAGATCGACGCGGCGGCGATCGTCGCCGTGAACGCCGCGTTCGGGGTGGTCGACGCGGCGGCCGAGGAAGCGGCAGCGTAGCCGCGGCGGTGTTGACCTTAGGTCGCTGTACTGCCATAGTGAGTACGTGAGCACGATCAAGGAACAGCGTCTGCAGATCCGCGTCGACCCGCAGCGCAAGCAGCTGCTCGAGCGCGCCGCCGACGCGGCACATCAGAACCTCTCGGCATTCGTGCTGGCCGCGGCCTCCCGGCACGCCGAGGAGGTGCTCGCCGAACGCACCGTGATCGAGCTTTCCCCCCAGGCGGCGCAGGCGTTCAGCGACGCGCTCGCGCAACCTGCGCGCGTGAACCAGCGGCTTGCCGCGGCGCTCGATCGCCCACAGCGGTTCCGCTGGGTTGACTGACCTCCGGCGCCCCGAGCTGCTCGACGCGGCTCGGCACGACCGCAGCCACTTCGACTCCGGCGAGCCGGCGCTCGATGACTGGCTGCGCCGCTTTGCGGGCCAGAACCGCCGTCGCGACACCGCGGCCACCTGGGTGATCGCCACGCCAGAGGAACGCGTCGTCGCCTACGCGAGCCTGTCGATGACCGCGATCGATCGCAGCGCTGCGCCGCGCAAGGTGGCGAAGCAAGCGTCCGATCCGGTGCCGGCGCTGCTGCTCGGCCGCCTCGCCGTCGACCGAGAGTTCGTCGGGCTCGGCGTCGGCACGGCCCTCGTCGCCTACGCGCTGGCGACGGCGGTTGAGCTGAACGCGAAGGCCGCTTGCCGCGCTGTCGTCGTCGCAGCGCTGGACGCGCGAGCGCGGGCCTGGTGGGAGCGCCTCGGCTTCCATCCCTTTCACCCCGACGATCCCACCGACACCGACCTCTATCTCCTCACGTCGGAGATCGAGGCGACGCTGCGCCGGCTTGGCGAATAGAGCGCCGGCCGACCGAGGACCGGCTACGGCAGCGTGCCGAACAGCGCCTCGCGGCGCGCTGCCTTGATGTCCTCGATCTCGATCGAAGGCATCCGGTCGGCGAGCGCGCCGAAGGGTGCGGGCCACTTACGCAGCGGAGCGGGCTGCGCACAGCGGACCTCCACCTCAGCACCGATCTCCAGGTCCGCGGCGTCTTCGGGCGGAACCTCGATCAGGACGGCTCCGTTGGGGAGCTTGGCGACGACCTTGGCCATAAAAGGAAGGTACGTCGCCAACGCGATCCGCGCTAGCCAATCACGCCAAGCGCATCCGGCCACCGCGCTCAACAGCCGAGCAACCCGCGCGGATGAACGCTCCATGCGGCCTCATGTGGTACCCACACGCGGTACCCACGGCGCTCGCCCGGTCGCTCGCTCAGGCCCCCAAAACAACAGAAGCCCCGCCTAAGCAGGGCTTCCGTCCGATGGAGCTAGGGGGACTCGAACCCCCGACCTCCTGGGTGCGATCCAGGCGCTCTCCCAACTGAGCTATAGCCCCGTGTGCGCGGCATCGCCGTGGCGCGGACGCACCGGTGCCGGGAAGTGTACTCGGGCGCGCGCGGGCGAGGGCGCTGGCCAGCGCGGGCCCACAGTTGTCCAGAGCTGGCGTCTGCCGGCGGCCCGGGGGGTAGCCTGCACCGCGGGTGGTAAGCAGGGGATGAGCTTTCGCGTCCGGCTGACGCTGTTCTTCGTGCTGATCGTCGTCGTTCCGATGATCGCCTTGGGGGTCGTCGTCGCGCGCCTGCTCTCGACCAGCGAGCATGCGATGGTCGTCGCACAGAACCGCGCGAGCGCCGCCGTCGTGCTCGGCGACTACCGCCGCCTTGCCTCGGGCGCGACGCGGAACGCCGTCGCACTCGGGCGCGACCCGGCCCTCGCGGCAGCCGTCCGGACGCCAACGTTGGGCGACGACCGCGCGCGGGCGGCGGCGCTGGCCGTCCGCCTCGGGGTCGCGCGAGCCCGCCTCACGGCCGCGACCGGCGCGGTCCTCGCCGACATCGGCAGCCCGGACGCGATCGCGTGGGGAGGGGTGCGGATCCGGTCGGCGGGCCAGGGTGGCCGCGGCGGAGCCGATACGGGCCGACGGATCGCCGGCGCACGCTTCGTGACGCTCGAAGCCGCCGAGACCACCGCCGCGCGCTTCGCCCGGATCGCCTCCTCCGGACGTGGCATCCACGCTGTCATCGTGCGCGGCCGCGTCGTCCTCGCCAGCACGCTCCCGCACCCGCTTACCGCAACCGACGTCGCGCACCTCCCCGGCGAGGCCGGCCCCGGCAGCGCCTCCCGCACCGTCACGCTCGCGCACATCACGTACGCAGCCGCCGCCTTCACGGCCCCCGACTTCGGCGGCCGCGGCCGCATCACGGTCGTCGTCCTCACCGACGCGCCCCCCGCCGCCATCGCCGCCACGCGCAAACGCACGCTCGCCTTCGCCCTGCTCGCGCTCTTCCTGCTGCTCGCGTTCGCCGGAGCGCTGCTCGTCTCCCGCCAGCTTCACGGACAGGTCGCGCGCTTCCTCACCGCCGCCAAGCGCATCGGCAGCGGTGACTTCTCCGCCACGGTTCCGGTCGAGGGAAGCGACGAGTTCGCGCAGCTTGGCCGCGAGTTCAACACCATGTCCGCCGAGCTGGAGCGGCGCCTCGACGAGCTGGCCGGCGAGCGTGCCCGCCTGCGCGAATCGATCGAACGCGTCGGCGCGACCTTCGCCGCCAACCTCGACCGCGCCGCCCTCCTGGAGATCGGCATGCAGACGATCGTCGACGCAGTCGAGGCGACGTGCGGGCGCGCCACGGTCCGCGTCGCCGGCGACGGCCCGCTGCTGGAGGCCGCTCGCGTCGGGGACTTTGCCGGCGCCGAGCAAGCGATTGCGGACGCCGAGGCGCAGGTGCGCGAGCGCGGCGTCCCCACCGGGCTCACAGCGGCCGCCGAGCCCGCGATCGCAGCGCTCGCCGCGCCGATCGCTCCCCATGAGAGCGGGGATGAAACCGGCCTGCCGCGCGGCATCGTCGCCGTCGCCCGCCGCGGCCGCCCCTTCTCCGACGCCGAGCGCGAGCTCGTCGCCTCGCTCGCCCGCCAGACCGGCATCTCGCTCGAGAACGTCGACCTCCACGAACAGGTCAAGCGCCAGGCGGTCACCGACCAACTCACCGGTCTGTCGAACCGGGGCCGCTTCCAGCAGGTGATCGCCGCCGAGGCCGCTGCCGCTCGCCGCTTCGACCAGCCGCTCGGCCTACTGATGCTCGACATCGACAACTTCAAGCGCGTCAACGACACGTACGGGCACCAGCAGGGCGACCTCGTCCTGCGCGAGGTCGCCGCGGCACTGCGCGACTGCTCGCGCGAGGTGGACGAACCGGCGCGCTACGGCGGCGAGGAGCTGGCGGTCGCGCTCCAGCAGACCGACCTCGCCGGAGCAGAGGCGATCGCGGAGCGCGTGCGAACCGCCGTCGAGGCGCTCGAGCTTCCGCGCCCCGACGGCGACGGCATCATTCGGGTGACCGTCAGCTGCGGCGTCGCCGCCTCCGCCGACGGCGACCCGGTCGCCCTCGTGGCGGCCGCCGACGCGGCCCTCTACGCAGCCAAGCACGCAGGGAAGAACCGCACGGCGTGCGCAGGCGAGCTGCCACTGGCGGTTGCGCCGGCCGACGGCGGGTCGCGCTGAGCGGATCCTTGCACGACCCCGCACGCGCGCAGAGGCCAGTAGGATGGCCTCCTCATGGGTCTGCTGGACGACGCGATCCGCGAGCATCTGGACCTCAAGCGCCGTCGCGGCGCCGACCCGGCCGAGGTCGCCCGGTTGGAGCACGAGGCGCTCGGCCCGGTGCGGCGCGAGCCGGCGCCGGTCGAGGCGCCGCCGGCCGAGCCCCGCGACGAGCACCCGGCCCCGGACCAGGGCGAGGAGCACGAGCACGCCGCCGACTCCCCGCACGTGCTCGCGCCCGAGGAGCGACACGACCCGCCGCACGGCGACCCCTTGTTCGAGCACCACGAGGACCCCGTCCTCCAGCCGACGACCGAGTACCACGTCGAGGACCACCACGACGACGAGGACAAACCCGAGCCCGAGCGGGGGGCCGCGCACTCCGACGACGACGTGCTCGAAGAGACGCCCGAGTTCCTGCAGGAGACCCCGGAGCACGACCGGCTCTGGTTCGAGCAGCGCCCGCCGCGCGACTTCGACTTCGACGGATAAGCCGGCGGCCACGAGGGAAGCGAAGCCGGGTGGGGGATCATCGCTACACGCTGCTCGACGTCTTCACGGCAGCGCCGCTGGAGGGCAACGGCCTCGCGGTCGTCCACGACGCCGACGGACTCGACGAGCGCACGATGCTCGCGCTCGCACGCGAGACGCGCCAGTCTGAGACCACGTTCGTGCAGCGCGCCGAGGTCGCGGGCGCCGACTATCGCACCCGCATCTGGACCGTCGAGCTGGAGCTGCCGTTCGCGGGCCATCCATCGCTCGGCACCGCCGTGGCGGTGGCGCGGGCCGAGAGCGACCCGGCTGACACCGCGCCCCGCGAGCTGCGCTTCGTCCAGCAGACCCGCGCCGGCCTCCAGCCGATCGACGTGCGCCTCGACGGCCCGCACACCGCGTACGCCTCGATGCTGCAGGAGCCGGCCCAGCTCGGCGCCGAGCTGCCGCGCGCGGAGATCCTGCGGGCGATCGGCCTCACGCCCGAGCACGCCGACCGCGCACTGCCGCCGCAGCTTGTCGGCAGCGGGCTCACGCAGCTGATCGTCCCGTTGCGCGACCTCGACGCGCTCGACCGCGCGCGCCCCGACTGGATCGCGGTCGAGCGGCTGCTCATCGCCCACCGCGCGACCGTCCTCTACGCCGCCGTCTGCGACGCCCCTGCCGCACTCGCGCGCACGCGCGGATTCGTGAGCGCGGCGGTCGGCGAGGATCCCGCCACCGGCTCAGCCGCCGGGCCGCTGTGCGCATACCTCGCGGCGCGCGCCGGCTGCGCCTCGCTCACGATCCAGCAGGGGATCGAGATGGGCCGTCCGAGCCGCATCGAGGCCGCGATGGAGGGCGAGCGCCCGCGCGTCGGTGGTCACGTCGTCGCCCTGGCCGACGGCACGCTGCATCTCTGACGCGGCACCGCTCGGCCGATCGGGCAGAAAAGCAGTGGGGGCGCCCCCGGCCAGAGGCGCCCCCACCGAGCATCCGTGCAATTCGCGACGGACCGTCCCGGCCAGAGTCGGTCCGCCGGCGTCCTTGCCTTCCAAGTGGGCCGTCCTTGCACCCACCGGCTCTCGCGGGATCGGCGCGCGCGCGGCGCCGCGTGAGCGTCGGCGCGCCAAGTGGACGATCGTTCGAAGCCCGCGCGCGAGCCGTCAACGCGAGCGCATCCGCGCCCGGTTGTGCGACGGCCCGCACGCGCCGGGGAAGCACCTGTGCATAGCCGCCGACACTTGAGAATTCGACCCGCTGTCGTGTACGGTTGCGTTCGGCGCGACGTCGGGGGAAACGGCCGTCGCGCGGACCGTTCAAGACATCGCCAGGGGGACGGCGATCAGCTCGACGCTGCAGGAACCGACGCTCTTCTCGGTGCGCGAACGCACCGACGGCTCGCCGCGCGCGCATCAGGAGCCGGCGTACGCGTTCCTCGATCGCGCCGCCGGCGCGCGGTGGGAGCGCGTGCGCGCCGAGCTTGACGGCTGGTTCGCGCGCCTGCCCGCCGCCGCGCGCGCCGATCTGCGCAACCGCTTCGCTCAAGCCGCCGAGCTGGACCACGCCGGCGCCTTCTGGGAGCTGTGGGTGCACGAGGCGCACCGCCGCCGCGGCTTCGAGGTGACGGTCAACATCGGCGGGGAAGCCGGCGAGCGCCGCCAGGACTTCGTCCTCGCGCGCGGGCGCGAGCGCTGCTGGCTGGAGGCGACCGTCGTCGGTGGCGACTCGCCGCTGTCGTTCACGGAGCGGCGGCTGGACGAGCAGCTGCGCGACATCGTCGCGACCGTCCGCGCGCCGCGCTTCTCGCTCGCGCTGGAGGTCGTCCGCTACGGCGCCTGCTCGCCGGGGCGCCGTCATGTCGTGCCGCCGCTGGAGCGCTGGCTCGGCGCGCTGGATCCGCGCGAGCTGCGCGCGCCCGCCGTCAAGCGGCTCGCGTTCGACGACTTCGTGGTCGACGTCGAAGCGATAGCACTGCCGGCAGCGGAGGCACGGCCATGCGGATGCGCCCAGCTCGTGTCGCGCGGCGCCGGCGCGGCCCGCGCAGCGGTCAACGACGTGCGTCCATTGCGGCGCAAGATCAAGAAGAAGGCGGCCCGCTACGGCGACCTCGACCGGCCGTACCTGCTCGCCGTGCTCGCGCTCGGCGACCGCGTCTGCGAACGCGACGTCGAGCACGCCTTGCTCGGCGCCGCTCCGCGCGACCATGCCGTCTGGCACGGTCCGGGCGGTCCGTGCAACACACGCCTGTCGGGCGTGCTGGTGGGGCGCGCGCTGCGCTCCGCGGACCCGGTCGCCGCCGCAGCCGCTACGCCGGCGCTGTGGCGCAACCCGTGGGCGTCACGGCCGCTGGGCCTTGCGCTCCCGTGGCGTGACGCCGGCGACGTGCCGGTCGCCGCCTGACACCACCACGGCCTCCGGCAGTCGTCTGCGCATGACCGCGATCGCGTCGGCGCTCTCGTCGATCAGCACGTAGCGGCGGTCGAGCTGGGCGGCGACCGCGCCGAGCGTCCCGCTGCCGGCGAAGCAGTCGAGGCATCGGTCGCCCGGTCTGCTCGACGCCTGCACCATCCGCCGCACGATCCCCTCCGGCTTCTGCGTCGGGTAGCCGGTCTTCTCGCGCCCGTTCGTGGGGACGATCGTGTGCCACCAGACATCGGTCGGCAATTTGCCGCGGGCCGCCTTCTCGGGGGTCACGAGGCCGGGCGCCATGTACGGCTCGCGGTCCACCTCGTCGGCGTCGAACCAATACGACGCGATGTCCTTCACGTAGACGAGGATCGTGTCGTGCTTCGCGGGCCAGCGGCGTCTGGAGCGCGCGCCGTAGTCGTAGGCCCAGATCAGCTCGTTGAGGAACTGCTCGCGCCCGAACAGCTCGTCGAGCAGCAGCTTGCAGTAATGCGCCTCGCGGTAGTCGATGTGGAAGTAGAGCGTCCCGCTGGGTGCGAGCAGGCGGTGCGCCTCGCGCAGCCGCGGATCGAGGAATGCGAGGTAGTCCTCGAACGTGTCGCGATAGCGCGACTCGGCGAGCAGCCGCGTGCGGTAGCGGACCCCCTTGAAGCCGGTGCGGTCCCCGTCCGCGTCGGGGACCATCGCGAGCGTCCGCCGCGCCTGCGTCGCGCCGGTGTTGAACGGCGGGTCGATGTAGATGAGCTGGAACGCCTCGTCCGGCAGCGCCGGGAGGACGTCCATGTTGTCGGCGTGGTGGATCGTGTCGCGCTCGGCGGGGGCGGGCGGCATCGGCCGGACGCTAGCGCAGGCGCGTCGAGCCGGCGTGTCCTGGCTGGCTGGCCAGTACCATCGGCGGACCGCCCGCGCGCACGAACTGGAGGCTCCGATGGCAACGACCGGCCGCGATCTGAGAGACGTCCTCGTCGGGGACCCCGAGCACTGGCAGGACGG
>Ga0134125_10002979_pt1 | contig 19837 bp, 21 predicted proteins | sample KB31751_FD_96464 | JGI IMG/M metagenome (GOLD analysis project Ga0134125, IMG submission 96464) | Terrestrial soil microbial communities with excess Nitrogen fertilizer from Kellogg Biological Station, Michigan, USA - KB3-175-1 | ecosystem: Environmental > Terrestrial > Soil > Unclassified ... | reverse complement strand
GCTTCGGGCTGCCGCGCTACTCTTCGGCCTGCGGCTCGTCGCTGCCGGCGGTTTCGTCCTTCTGCGGCTGCAAGCGGTGCAACAGGCGCGCGACCTTGCGCGCGACCTCGGGATCCGAGTCGGCCCACATGAGCGCCACACCGTGCTCGTCGAGCCGCACCACTTCGCCGACGAGCCGCACCGGACGGCGCCGTTCGTCGAGCGCGTCGAACACCAGCACCTCGAGCTCCAGGCCGAGCTCGAGCATGCCGAGGTCGTGCCCGTCGGCGCTCAGGTAGAGGCCGCCGAGCGAGATGTTGCGCGCGGGCAGCACCAGCGTCTCCTCGGCCGCGTGCAGCTCCACCGACGCGAACATCTCGAAGCGCGGATGTTTTCGCGTGTTCTTCGGCCGTGGCGGTGGTGGCGGGGTGGACGGCGGCGACGGCGGAGACTGTTCCACGGTGACATCGTAGCATGCACGCCCGCGCCCATGTTAGAAGGGGGAATGTCGAGCGAGCCTCAACTGATCGTCCGTCGCATCGGCGGCGTCGACCTGCGCGCCGCCACCGAGCTCTTCGTGCAGCAGCAGCGCGGCTACGGCCGCGACGTCGACGCCGATCGAATGCGTCCGGCGATCCAGGCCGCGCTCGAAGACTCCGACCGCGTGCTCGTCGTCGGCGCCTTCCACGAGGGGCTGCCCGGGTTCGCGCACGGCAAGATGGTCGGCGTCCTCATGATGACGGTGTTCACCTCGCTCGAGCACATGGGCGAGATCGGCTGGATCGAGCAGCTCTACGTGCGCGAAGACTATCGGCGCAAGAAGCTCGGCGATCGCCTGCTCGCGACGGCGATGGATTGGGCGAACGGCCGCGGCCTGCGCGCGCTCGACGTCGAGATCGGCGAGCGCCACGACCCGGCCGCGGCGCAGGCGCTGTACGGCAAGCAGGGCTTCTCGCAGGTCCAGCGCACGCGCCTCTCCAAGGTCATGGCGGGCTGACGGCGGGCGCCGATGCCCTTTCGCACGCAGGTACCGGTGCGCTTCGGCGACGTCGACCACGCCGGCATCGTCTACTACCCGCAGTTCTTCATCTACTTCCACGAAGCGTTCGAGGACTTCTTCGACGAGAACGGCTTCGCGTATCACGTGATGCTCAACCAGAGGCACGTGGGGTTTCCGACGGTGCACATCGAGACCGACTACAAGCTGCCGCTGCGCTACGGCGACGCGCTCGACATCGAGCTGTCGGTGCCCAAGCTCGGCGCGCGCTCGGCGACGTTTCGCTACGACGGCTTCCGCCATCGCGACGGGCAGCAGGCGTGTCGCGCCGAGATCACCTGCGCGTGCGTCGACATGCAGACGTTCCGCGCCACGCCGATCCCGGAGGATCTGCGCGCGCTGTTCACGAGGTTCTCATCATGAGCGTACAGAGCGCAGAGCCGCCTTCGGTGGCGACGCCACGTCCTGCGGCCACGGTCGTGCTGTTGCGCGACGCCGCCGGCGGGCCCGAGGTGCTGATGGTGCGGCGCCACCGCGGCTCGTCGTTCATGGCCGACGCCTACGTGTTCCCCGGCGGGCGGGTCGAGCCGAGCGACGGTGAAGGCGAAGCGGCGTTTGCCGTCGCCGCGGCGCGCGAGCTGGCCGAGGAGGCCGCGCTCACCGTCGACGCGGCGACGCTGGTGCCGTTCGCGCGCTGGGTGACGCCGTCGGCGGAGGGCAAGCGCTTCGACGCCCGCTTCTTCGTCGCCGCGGCGCCGCCCGATCAGATCGCGCGCCACGACAGCGTCGAAACCGTCGACTCGTTGTGGGCGACGCCGGCAGAGGTGCTGGCGCGCTACGAGCGCGGCGAGATCAAGCTGCCGCCGCCGACGATTCGCAATTTGGAGGATCTTGCGTCGCACGCGACGGTCGTCGCCGCGCTGCATTGGGCGCGCGGCCGCGTGGTCGCGCCGATCCTACCCAAGCTGGTGCCGCTCGACGACACGATCGCCATCGTCCTACCGTGGGATCCCGAGTACGCGAAGCTTCCCGGCGAAGGAATCGTCATCGAGCCAACACATCCAGTCGCGCGGCCGCCTTCGCGCTTCGTCCTCGCAGAAGGACGATGGTGGGGCCGTCCGCCGAAGGTATAATGGCCACAAATGGGGGGAGTCGATTGGGGCGAGCTGGCCCTCGTCAGCCGGGTGGATCAGTGGGTCGAGGCCCATCCGTACTTCTTCATGATCTCGCGCGCGCGCCTGGTGCGGCCGGTGCGCGCGGCAGCGACGGTGACGGGCATGCAGGCGATCCGCAACCGCCTCGACTCGGTGTTGCCGCGTGAGCCGACCGATCTGGCGCGCATCCCGACCGGCACCATCCGCATCGTCGACGTCAGCAAGACCAAGACCAACGCTCCGCCCGAGCGCGGCCGGCCGCTGGTGCTGCCGCTGCGCAAGGTCCAGTCGACGTTTCCCTCGATGATCACCGTCGGGCGCACCGACAACAACGATCTGGTCGTGCCCGACGAGCAGGTCTCGAAGTTCCACGCCTTCTTCCGGCTGGTCGGCGATCGCGTCGAGCTCACCGACGCCGGCTCGCGCAACGGCACCTTCGTCGGCAGCGTCAAGCTGGCGGCGCGCGGCGGCGGCGCGGCGGTCAACCGCGGCGATCGCTTCGCCTTCGGCGCCGTCGAGTTCCAGCTGTTCGACGCGCGCGGCTGCTGGGAGTGGCTGCGCAACCTCGACCGCTTCGCCTGATCCGGCCGTCGCTCGGGCTGCACGGTCTGCATTCCCGCCCTTGACAATTTCGAACACGGGTTCAAAAATTCGAACACAGGTTCGAAATGTTGAACACGCGTTCAAAAGTGCGCCGCGCCGACGCGCGCCGTAGCGAGATCCTCGAGGGCGCGCTGGTCGCCATGCGCGATCACGGGCTGCGCCGCGCCGGCATGCGCGACATCGCCCGCGCCGCCGGGCTGTCGACGGGCAACCTCTACTACTACTTCCGCAACAAGGAGGAGCTGGTCTACGCCTGCCAGGATCGGGCGCTCGATCAGCTGCTCGAGGTGCTCGAGTCGGCCAAGGATCGGCCCGACGCCGCCGAGCGGCTCGGCGCGCTCGTCGAGGGCCACCTGCACGTCGTGATGTCGGGTGGCGCGACGCTGCACCTCGATCTCGACGATCTGCCGAAGCCGCTGTTCAAGAAGATCGTGCAGAAGCGCGACAAGTACGAGCGCGGCGTGCGCGACCTCATCGCCGCCGGCCAGCGGCAGGGCATGGTGCGCGCCGGCGAGCCGAAGCTGCAGGCGTTCGCGCTGCTCGGCGCGCTCAACTGGGTCGCGCGCTGGTACCGGCCCGGCGACGGCGATCCCGATCAGATCCGCCACTCCTTCCGCGAGCAGCTCCTGCGAGGCCTCCTGTGGCAACGGACCTGATCCAGCTCGGGGATCCGGCGCTGCGTCAGAAGACGCGCCTGGCGCTCACCGTCAACGGCGAAGGGCGCGAGCTGCTCGTCGACGGTTACAAGACGCTCCTCGAGCTCTTGCGCGAAGACTTGCAGCTCACCGGCACCAAGCACGGCTGCGAGCTCGGCGAGTGCGGCGCCTGCGCCGTCCTGCTCGACGGGCAGCTGGTGCTGTCGTGCCTCGTCGCCGCCGTCGAGTGCGAGGCGCGTGCCGTCGAGACGGTCGAGGGCATGGCCCACGGCGCGGAGCTGCATCCGCTGCAGGCCTGCTTCGCCGATCACGGCGCCGCGCAGTGCGGCTACTGCACGCCCGGCTTCCTGCTCGCGGCCAAGGAGCTCCTGGCGCGCCGCCCCGACGCCACGCGCGCCGAGATCGCCGAGGCGCTCTCGGGCCAGCTCTGCCGCTGCACCGGCTACCTGCAGATCTTCGAGGCGGTCGAGGCGGCCGCGGCACAGCTGCGCGGGGCGAAAGAGTGAGGGCGCCGTGAGCGAGCGCGCACCAAACGTCATCGGCAAGCCGCTCCGCCGCGTCGACGGGCGCGCCAAGGTCACCGGGCTCACCCGCTTCGCCGACGACCTGTCGCTGCCCGGCATGCTGCACATGAAGCTCCTGCGCGCGACGGTGCCGCACGCACGCATCGTCGCCGTCGACGGCGCGCGCGCGCTCGCCCATCCCGGCGTCAAGCTGGTGCTCACCGGCCGCGACTTCCCCGTCCCCTTCGGCATCCTGCCCGTCTCGCAGGACGAGCACGCGCTGTGCACCGATCGCGTGCGCTTCGTCGGCGATCCGGTGGCCGCGGTCATCGCCGCCGACGAGCTGAGCGCCTACGAGGCCACCGCGCTCGTCGACGTGACCTACGAGCCGCTCGCCACCATCGCCGACGCCGAGGAGGCGCTGCGCACGCCCGAGCCGCGCCTGCACGACTACGGCGATCACGGCAACGTGCACAAGGCGGTCGCCTTCGACTTCGGCGACGTCGACGACGCGCTCGCCAAATCCGAACGCGTGTTCGAAGACGTCATGTTCTTCAGCGGCAACACGCACCTGCCCATCGAGCAGCACGCAACCCTGGCGTGGCTCGACGGCGACGGCAAGCTCACCGTCGCTTCATCGACGCAGACCCCGCACTACCTGCACCGCGCGCTGGCCAAGGTGCTCGGCCGCCCGGCGTCGCAGATCCGGGTCATCGCCACGCCCAACGGCGGCGGCTTCGGCGGCAAGTCCGATCCGTTCAACCACGAGATCGTCGCCGCCAAGGCCGCGATCGCGCTCGGCCGGCCGGTGAAGATCGCGCTCACCCGCGAGGAGGTCTTCTACTGCCATCGCGGGCGCCACCCGGTCCTGATGAAGCTTCGAACCGGTGTTCGAAAAACCGAACAGGGGTTCGAAATCGTCGGGCAGGAGCTGGAGACGCTGCTCGACGGCGGCGCCTACGGCAGCTACGGCGTGGCCTCGACCTTCTACACCGGCGCGCTGCAGACGGTCACCTATCGCATTCCGCGCTATCGCTTCCGCGGCTGCCGCACCTTCACCAACAAGCCGCCGTGCGGGCCCAAGCGCGGGCACGGCACGCCGCAGCCGCGCTTCGCGCTCGAGGTGCACGCCGACAAGATGTGCGCCGAGCTCGGCGTCGATCCGGCCAAATGGCGCATCGACAACGCGGTGCCGCGCGACTCGCTGACCGCCAACTGGCTGCGCGTGTCGTCGACGGGCCTGGTGCGCTGCATCGAGGCCGTGGTCGCGGCGTCCGGCTGGACCGACGGCCGCGGTTTGGGCAAGACCGGCCGCGGGCTCGGGATCGCCTGCAGCTCGTACCTGTGCGGCGCCGGGCTGCCGATCTATTGGAACGAGCTGCCGCACTCGGGCGTGCAGCTACAGCTCGATCGCTCCGGCCGCGTCACCGCGTTCTGCGGCGCCACCGAGATCGGGCAGGGCTCGGACAACGTGCTCGTCGCCTGCGTCGCCGAGGTGCTGGGGATCGATCCGCTCGACGTCCGCGCCGTCACCGGCGATACCGACCTCGGCCCCGTCGATCTCGGCAGCTACTCGTCGCGCGTGACGCTGATGATGGGCAACGCCGCCATCCAGGCCGCCGAGCGGGCGCGCGCGCTCATCGCCGGCGCCGTCGCCGAGAAGCTGGCGCTGCCGGCGGCGCGGCTCGTGTTCGCCGACGGGCGCGTCTTCGACGGCGAGGACCCGGCGCGCGGCGTGTCGTTCGCCGAGGCGGTGCAGCTCGCCGAGGCCAAACACGGCACGCTCGGCACCACCGGCAGCTATCGCCCGCCGAAAGCGCCGGGCGACTACAAGGGCGCGGGCGTCGGTCCGTCGCCGGCGTACTCGTATTCGGCGGCCGTCGTGGCCGTCGAGGTCGATCGCGCGACCGGCTGGCTGCGCGTGCCGAAGATCTGGATCGCCCACGACATCGGCCGCGCGCTCAACCCGGTGCTCGCGCGCGGACAGGTCGAGGGCAGCGTCTACATGGGGCTCGGCGAGGCGCTCATGGAGGACCAGGCCTTCCGCCGACTGCCGCCGAAGCTGTCGCGCGCCAACGTGCACAAGTTTCCGTCGATGCTCGAGTACAAGAGCCCGGGCACGCTCGACATGCCCGAGATCGAGACCATCCTCGTCGAGGAGCCCGATCCGAACGGACCGTTCGGCGCCAAGGAGGTGGGGCAGGGACCGCTCTTGCCGATCATGCCGGCGGTGGCCAACGCGGTGTTCGACGCCGTCGGCGTGCGCGTCGACGAGGTGCCGATCACGCCGGAGAAGATCCTGAAGGCGCTCGGCGCGGCCAACCGCCGCTTCGGCCCCGCGCGCTTTCCCACGATCGCGTGGCCCGAGGCGCTCACGGTGCCGCCGCCGTGGGAGGGCGGCGACGGCAAGGCGACCAACGAGCCGCCACGCAAGCGCGATCGCGTGCGCGGCGCGACGGTGGCGCCGCCCGTCGAGCAGCTGCCGTCCGCCGCCGGTGCACCGTCGGCGCGCGAAGGAGGGAAGCCGCAATGAGACGAGGTGCGCAGCCATGATGCGCCTGCCGCGCTTCCGCTACTTCGCGCCGCGCACGCTCGCCGACGCGGCGGCCCTGCTCGCCGAGCACGGCGCGCAGGCCGCGCTCGTCGCCGGCGGCACCGACCTGTGGCCGAACATGAAGCGCCGCCAACAGACGCCCACGCGCGTGATCGGGCTGCGCGCCGTCGAGGCGTTGCACGGCGTGCGCGGCGACGCGGCGAGCGGGTTCACCGTCGGTGCGATGACTTCGCTCACCGCCGTCGAGCACGACGGCGCGCTCGCCGCCGCCTGGCCCGCGCTCGGCCGCGCCGCGCACCTGATCTCGACGCCGCCCTTGCGCAACATGGGCACCCTCGGCGGCAACCTGTGCCTCGACACCCGTTGCAACTATTGGAACCAGTCGTTCGAGTGGCGCCAGTCGATCGACTTCTGCCTCAAGCGCGACGGCGGCACCTGCTGGGTCGCACCCGGCAGCGAGCGCTGCTGGGCCGTCTCCTCGTCGGACACGGCGCCCGTGCTCGCCGCCATCGGCGCCGAGGTCACGCTCGTCTCCGTCGACGGCGAGCGGCGCATTCCGCTGCGCGACCTCTTCCGCGACGACGGGATCGAATATTTGAACAAGCGTTCGAACGAGATCCTCACCTCCATCCACGTGCCGCCGCAGGACGGCAGCTGGCGCGCCGCCTACCGCAAGCTGCGCCGCCGCGAGTCGTTCGACTTCCCGGTGCTCGGCGTGGCCGCGGCCGCACGCGTCGTCGCTGGCGTCGTCGAGGAGGCGCGCATCTTCGTGACCGGCGCCGGCTCGCGCCCGCACGACGCCTCGGCCGCCGCCGCGCTGCTCGTCGGCAAGCGGCTCGACGATCGCGACGCCGTCGCCGCCGTCGCCGATCGCGCGGCGCGCCTGGCCAAGCCGCTCGACAACACCGACTTCGCGCTCGGCTGGCGTAAGGAGATGGCCCGACACCATGTGACGGCTGCGCTCGCCGATCTCGTGTGATTCGCGTTATGATGCGCGGCCATGAACATCCCGCCCGACCTCAACGATCCCAATGACCCCAACGCGCAAAACCCCGGCGGCGCGCCGCCCGGCCTCGACGACTTCGCGCTGAAGAAGTCGGGCTCGAAGACGCCGTGGATCGTCGTCGGCGTCATCGCCGTCGCTGCCATCGGCTTCTTCGTCTACCGCAGCATGCAGACGCAGAAGATCCGCGAGATGCATGTCGCGGTGATGAACCAGTTCCAGCAGATCGAGAAGGACCAGGTGGTCGGCAAGTTCTGGGCGTGCCTGCTCGGCGCCGGCGTCGACCCGGGCATGTTCCCGAACAACCTCGCGCTGTCGCAGCGACTCGAGGGCGCCTTCGGCACCGATCCGAAGAATTACCCGACCAAGGTCCGCGAGGAGTGCACGCCGAAGGCGATCGACGCCAAGCACAGCATCGAGGGCATGACCGCGCCCGCGATGTACGACCAGGCGCTCAAGGCGTACGCCAAGAGCCTCCAGGATCTGTCGACGGCGTTCGACGAGTGGGCCAAGGTCGCGCCGTCACATCTCGCCGAGCGCGAAGTCGGCCAGAAGGTCGGCACCGACGGCGCCGCGTGGCACTCGTTCGCCGGCGGCAAGCCGGGCGCCGACGTCGTCGCCTACGATCGCTTCCTGCACTGCGCGGTGCCCGGCGTCGACAAGATGAAGGACGGCCAGGCGCTGGTCGAGTACCTCTTCAAGGAGTGCAAGGATCCGAAGTACCTCGACACGCTGCAGAACACCTGCGGCAAGGAAGTCACCACCGAGAACGCGCTGGCGGCGCCCACGCCCGGCTTCAAGACCGCCGTGGCCAAGCTCGCGGCCGATGACCGCGAGCTCTCGGCGTTCGACGACTGCCTGCGCAAGAGCCGCAAGTCCAAGCGCGGCGATGACGCCGCCGAGGTCGGCAAGGCCTGGGTCGAGTACATGGAAGCCGGCCACAAAGTTCGCGAAGTCGGCAAAGAGGCGCTCGCCGACAAGTAAATATCGTTACGATTCCATAGTAATACAAATTCTACGGAATACCGGTCAAGAATACGTAGAATTTTGCTTGACCGGCGCCGCCCGCGACCAGACACTTGGTCCATGGACGACGCACCCGTGCCGGCGGTCCCGGATCCGCTCCGCTTTTCCAGCCCCGCCGACATCGACGATTTCGTGGATCATCTCCGCCGCTTCGAGTCGGGCGAGCTCAGCTCCGATCAGTTCAGGGCCTATCGCCTCACGCGCGGCACCTACGGCCAGCGCCAGCAGGACGTCAACATGCTGCGCGTCAAGATTCCGCAGGGCGTGCTCTCGGCGCCGCAGCTCGAGCGCATCGCCGACATCGCCGACGAATATTCGCGCGGCTTCGGCCACGTCACCACGCGTCAGAACGTGCAGCTCCACTTCGTGAAGCTTTCGCGTGTGCCCGAGGCGATGACCAAGCTCGACGAGGTCGGGCTCACCACGCGCGAGGCGTGCGGCGGCACCGTGCGCAACGTGACCGCGTGCGCGCTCGCCGGCGTGTGCAACGGCTCGGCGTTCGACGTCACGCCGTACGGCCAGGCGGTCACGCGCCACTTTTTGCGCAACCCGATCTGCCAGTCGATGCCGCGCAAGTTCAAGATCGCGCTGTCGGGCTGCGGCGACGATTGTGCGCAGGGCGCGATCAACGACGTCGCGGTTCTCGCGCGGGTTCGCAATTCTGAACGTGGGTTCGAGATTCGTGTCGGCGGCGGGTTGTCGACGTCGCCCGAGGACGCGCACCCGCTCGAGAGCTTCGTGCCCGCCGATCGCCTGCTGCCGGTGCTCGAGGCGGTGGTGCGCGTGTTCGATCGCACCGGCAATCGGCAGAACAAGTCGCGCGCGCGCCTCAAGTACGTCATCCGCAAGCTCGGCCTCGACGGCTTCCGCAAGGAGTACGAAGCGGAGCTGGCGAAGATCGACCCCGACGGGCGCGGCCGCATCGCCATCGACGTGAGCAACGAGGTGCGGCCCGACGCGGTGCTGCGCTTGCGCGCGCCAGTGCGCCAGACTGCGGCGGAAGACGGATTCGAGCGGTTCTACGCGACCAACTGCATCAAGCAGCGGCAGGCCGGCTACTACGCGGTGATCGCGCGGCTCGATCGCGGCGACATCACCTCGGCGCAGCTGCGCGGCGCGGCCAAGCTGGCGCGCCAGTTCTCCGACGGCACGGTGCGCCTGTCGAACGAGCAGAACCTGGTCTATCGCTTCGTGCCCGAGGCCAGCCTCACGGCGCTGCACGCCGAGCTCGTCACGCTCGGGCTCGGTCGCGCCGGCGCGCGCACCATCCACGACGTCACCTCGTGCCCCGGCGCCGATACCTGCAACCTCGCCGTGACGCGCTCGCGCGAGCTCACCACCGCCGTCGAGAACGCGCTCTCGGCGGCGACCGGCGAGAGCGCCGAGGCGGTGAAGGCGGCCGAAGCGCTCGACATCAAGATCTCGGGCTGCCCCAACTCGTGCGGACAGCATCACGTGGCCGCGCTCGGCTTTCACGGCACGATGCGCCGCGTGGGCGGCGTCGCGGTGCCCGAATACCAGCTTCACCTCGGCGGCGGCATCGCGCGCGAGGGGGCGACCTTCGGCCGGCAGATCGTGAAGCTGGCGGCGCGGCGCGTGCCCGACGCGGTGTTGCGCCTGCTCGAGCTCTATCGCAAGGAGCGTAACGAGGGCGAGGCGCCGCTTCAGTACTTTCGGCGCGTCGAGCCCGAGGTGGTCAAGCGCGCGGTCGCCGATCTCGCCGAGTTCGACGCGGCGACGGCGAAGCCCGAGGATTGGCTCGACCACGGCGACGAGAAGCCGTTCAAGGTGGCGATCGGTCAGGGCGAGTGCGCCGTCTGATTTTTCAATTGATCGCAACTATGTAGGCTGAAATACTGGCTGCGGGCGAGGGAGGGCGAATGTCGCCTGAAACTTTGCTCGCGGAGAAGCTGTCCGTCTACCGCGGGTCGTTCGACAAGGGGTGTCGCGGGCTGTTCGAAGATTCGAACGGCGGTTCGGATTCCGCCTCGGCCGCGCAGATCAGCGGCGAGCTGAAGCGCGCCCTCCACCTCATCGCCGAGGACTTCGCCCACGAATTCAACGCCAAGCTGGCGACGGCCGCGCGCAACGACCCGACCGTCGAGCTGGTGGCCGACAAATACGAAATGGGACCGGCGCACGTCGAGGAGCTGGAGCAGCTCCTGGCCGCGCCGGTGGCGCCGCTGTTCGCCAACCTGGAGGGCGACGATCTCGACGGCGCGCGCGGCCTCATCGAGGACGTCTGGGCGCGGCTCGAGAAGCGCATCCGCAGCAGGTGGCAGGCGTACTTCGTGCTCACGTTTCAGGACGTCTCCGTCGAGCGCAAGGCGGCGCGCGATCGCAAGAAGCTGCAGCCGCGCTTCAATCCCAACAGCGCCGACGCGCTGGCGCAGGCCGATGAGAACCGCCGCGCCCTGCCCGATTTCGTCACCAACTCCGACGAGCCGGCGGGGGCGATACGCGCGTGGCTGGTGGTGGCGGCGGTGCTGGCGTTCGCGGCGGCGATCGGCTGGCTCCTCATGCGCAGCCGCTGAGCATGGCGCGCCCGGGACGGCGCGCATTGCGCACCTGACACCGTTCGCTTCGTACTACCATCTCATCCACGCATGATTCCGCTACTGGCCGTCGCAGCCGCAATCCTCGTCGTGGCGGTGGTGATCCTCGTGGCCGCGGGCAAGAGCGGCGGGCGCGTCGTCGGATCGCGCGCGTTGCGCATGGTGCGCATCGGCCGGCTCACCGCGCGGCTGTCGACGAGCTCGCTCGGCGCGCGGCTGCGCCGCGCCTTCGCCTCGCCCGAGCGGCGCCGCCGCATCGGCGCCGAGCAGCGGAAGGCCTCAGCCGAGGCGGTCGCGCAGACGATGGGCTCGATGAAGGGCGCCTTCATGAAGCTGGGGCAGATGCTCAGCTTCGTCAGCGACGAGGTGCCCGAGGAGTTCCGCATGGCGCTCGCCGCGCTGCAGGCGTCGGCGCCGCCGATGGACTTCGCGCTCCTGCGCGCCGTCGCCGAGGAGGAGCTGGGCCGCCCGCTCGAGCGCGCGTTCGCCCGCTTCGACGAGCAGCCGATCGCGTCGGCGTCGATCGGGCAGGTGCATCGCGCCACGCTGCCGTCGGGCGAGGAGGTCGCGGTCAAGATCCAGTATCCCGGCGTCGCCGACGCCATCCGCGCCGATCTGGGCAACGCGGCCATGCTCTACCGGCTGATCTCGCCGATGTATCCCGGCGTCGACACGCGCTCGGTGATCGACGAGCTGCGCGGCCGCATCCTCGAGGAGCTCGACTACGCGCGCGAAGCGGACAACACGCGCACCTTCGCCGAGCTCTACGACGGGCACCCGTTCATCCGCATCCCGCGCGTCCACGCCTCGCACTCCACGCCGCGCGTGCTCACCACCGAGTTCGTCGACGGGCGCCGCTTCGGCGAGGTCGTCGGCGACGACGAGGCCACGCGCGCGCGCTACGGCGAGATCCTGTTCCGCTTCGTGTTCGGATCGATCGTGCGGCACGGCATGTTCAACGGCGATCCGCACCCGGGCAACTACCTCTTCGATCGCGACGGCCGCGTCGTGTTCCTCGACTTCGGCTGCGTCAAATACTTCCCCGACGAGATGCTGCGTGACTGGCGCGCGCTCGTCAAAGCGCACCTCTCGGGCGATCGCGCCGCGTTCGCGCGGCAGCTGGTGGCGCTCACCTTCCTTCCGTCGACGGAGGGCTTCGACCTCGACGTGCTGTTCGACTACTTCGGCTACTTCTACGAGCCGGTGCAGGAGGACCGCGAGTTCGTCTTCACGCGCGAGTACAACGCGCGCAGCTTCAAACAGGTGTTCAAACCGGAGGGCAGCGCGGCGGGGCTGTCGAAGAAGCTGAACATGCCGCGCGACTTCGTCTTCGTGAACCGCATCCAGTGGGGCGTGCACTCGGTGCTGGCGCAGCTGGGCGCGCGCGGCAACTTCCATCGCATCGAGCGCGAGCTGCTCTTCGGCGACGCGCCGTCGACGGAGCTGGGGCGCGCCGAGGCCGAGTGGCGCGCGCGCTACGAGTCGCTCAAGCGCACCGCCGTGTAGTCGGGATTGCCCGGGCACGGCGGATGGAGCTTGCGCAGCTCGACGGTGATCTGCGCCTGGGGCCAGCGCTTCTTGATCTCGCGCAGCATCTCGGCGGCGAGCGCCTCGAGCAGGCGGTAGGGGCGCGCTTCGCCGATCTGCACGATCAGCTCGCAGACGTCGCGGTAGTTGACGGTGTCGGCGAGGCGGTCGCTCTCGATGGCGCGCTGGAGCGGCATGATCAGATCGACGTCGACCTGGAAGCGCCGCGAGGAGCGGCGCTCGTCGGCCGAGGCGCCGTGCTTGCCCTGGAACTCGACGTTTCTGATTTGAACGGTGCCAGTCATGTTTCGAACGGGCGTTCGAAATTACTCGCCGGCGGCCTGGAGCTCGTCGGCTTCCTCGTCGGTCATCTTCTCCATCTTGCGCTTGATCATCTGACGCTTGAGGGGACCGACGTAGTCGATGAGGAGCTTGTTGATGAGGTGATCGTTCTCGTGCTGCATGGCGCGGGCGTAGAGCCCCTCGCCCTCGGCGACGAACTCCTGGCCGTCGAGGCCGGTGGCGCGGACCCGCGCGCGCAGCGAGCGCTTGATGGGCACGTAGATGCCGGGGAACGACAGGCAGCCTTCGTCCGACGACTCGGTCTCGTCGGAGAGCCACTCGATCGTGGGGTTGATGAAGACGATCGGATGGTCGTTCTCGTCACCGCCGGTGATCGACGCCTCGACGATGAAGATGCGCTTGGGCGAGCCGACCTGGATGGCGGCCAGGCCCGCGCCGTTCTTGGAGTACATGGTCTCGACCATGTCGGCGACGAGCTTCTTGGTCTCGTCGTCGACCTCGGCCACCGCCTGCGTCGGCTGACGCAGGAAGTTGTCGGGATATTTCACGATCGGGCGAAGCGCCATCTGACACACCTAACGCGTAACGTCCGCGTTGACAATGAGACAGTCTAATCTACGATAATTCCTCGTCAAGGAGCGCGATTGCCAGGCCCGGAAACATCGGTTTTTCGCTACTCGGAAGCTTCGATCCCGACGCATCACGGCAAACTGACGCTGGTCGTGTATCGCGAGAGCGGTCGCCGCGCCGAGGAGCGCGAGCATGTGGCGATCGTCGCCGGCGCGCTCGACGGGCTGGGCGGTGCCGAGCCGGTGATGGCACGCGTGCATTCGGAGTGCTGGACCGGTGAGACGCTCGGCTCGCTCAAGTGCGATTGCCGCGAGCAGCTCGATCGCGCGCTCGCGGCGATCGAAGAGGCGGGGCGCGGCGTCGTGGTCTACCTGCGTCAGGAAGGGCGCGGCATCGGGCTCGGCAACAAGATCAAGGCGTACGCGCTGCAGGCCGCGGGCGCCGACACCGTCGAGGCCAACCAGCAGCTGGGCTTCGCGGCCGATCTGCGCAGCTACGACCTGGCGGCGTCGATCCTGCGCGATCTCGGGGTCACGTCGGTGGCGCTCATGACCAACAACCCCGACAAGTGCGCGGGCCTGGAGAAGGCGGGCATCGAAGTGGCGCGGCGCGTGCCGCACTGGGGCGGGCCGAATGAGCACAACCGCGAGTATCTCGAAGTGAAGAAGGCCAAGCTCGGCCACCACTCTTAACGCCGTTTCGAACGGCGGTTCGAAAAAGGAAACATGGCACTCGACGTCGAAAAATTGCGAGCGGCGCTCGCCAAGGTGCAGGACCCGTTGTTCGGCAAGGACATCGTCGCGCTCGGCTACGTCAAGGACGTGCTCGGCGACGGCGACAAGGCGCGCATCAACTTGAAGCTGCCGACGCCGGCGCATCCGCACCGCGAGGAGATCGAGAAGGCGGTGCGCGAGGCGGCGGCTGGCGCCGGTGCGAGCGAGGTGAAGATCGAGGTCAGCGCCGAGGTCACGACCAAGATCGGCAAGCCGGGCGGCGAGCGGCTGGCGGGCGTGAAGAACATCATCGCCGTGGCGGCGGGCAAGGGCGGCGTCGGCAAATCGACGGTGGCGACCAACCTGGCGCTGGCGCTCCGGCAGCACGGCGCGACGGTGGGGCTCCTCGACGCAGATGTATACGGACCGTCGGTGCCGACGATGCTCGGCGAGCCCGACGTGCCGCCGGGGCAGCAGGCGGGGCAGAAGATCACGCCGTCGGTGCATTGGGGGATCAAGGTCATCTCGGTCGGCTTCTTCGTCGAGCGCGACGGCGCGGTCGTGTGGCGCGGGCCGATGATCCACAAGCTGCTGCAGCAGTTCGTCGAGGACGTCGACTGGGGGCAGCTCGATTACCTGGTGATCGATTTGCCGCCGGGGACGGGCGACGCGCAGCTGTCGCTGTCGCAGCTCATCCCGATCAGCGGGAGCGTGGTGGTGACCACGCCGCAGGAGATCGCGCTCATCGACGTGGTCAAGGCGGTCTCGATGTTCAAGAAAGTCGAGATCCCGATCCTCGGCGTCGTCGAGAACATGAGCTACTACACCTGCCCGGCGTGCGGGCACCACGACGAGATCTTCGCGCGCGGCGGCGGCAGGAAGCTGGCGAAGGAGCTCGGCACCGTCTTCCTCGGCGAGGTGCCGATCGATTCGAAGGTGCGGCACGGCGGCGACGCGGGGCGGCCGGTGGTCGTCGGCGCGCCCGAGTCGGAGCACGCCAAGATCTTCATGCTGCTGGCGGCCAAGGTGGCGGGCGAGGTGGCCAAGAACAACGGGCCGGGTGGGGGTACGGGGCGGCGCGCGGCGGGGCTCGTCCAGATACGGTGAAGACGCGATGACGATTTCGAACAGCGGTTCGAAAAGCGGAACCACGGTTCGAATCGACGAGCACAAGCTGCTCGCCGATCTCGAGACGCTCGGCAAGATTGGGCTCGGCGCCGACGGCGGCATCACGCGCAAGGCGTTGTCGCGGGAGGACGCGGCGGCGCGGGCCTACGTGGCCGATCGCATGCGCGCCGCCGGCCTCGACGTGCGCCACGACGAAGTCGGCAACCTGCGCGGGCGGCGCAAGGGGGCGGACGGCGCCACCTGGGAGTCGCGCGAGCCGGTGGTGATGTCGGGATCGCACCTCGACTCGGTGCCCTCGGGCGGCAAGCTCGACGGTCCGCTCGGCGTCGTCGGCGCGGTGTGCGCGCTCGAGGCGCTCGACGCCGCCGGCGTGACGACGCGGCGGCCGCTCGAGGTCATCGTCTTCGTCGGCGAGGAGGGCTCGCGCTTCCGGCGCGGTACGATCGGATCGGCGGCGGTGTCGGGCCACGTGTCGGTCGAGAGCGTGCTCGCGCTCGTCGATCCCGACGGCGTGGTCTATCGCGACGCGCTCGCCACCTACGGCGATGCGGGCGCGCCGATCGCGGCCCAGGCGCAGGCGGGCGCGATCCACGCGTTCGTCGAGCTGCACGTGGAGCAGGGCGGCGTCCTCGAAGCGGCCGAATTGCCGATCGGCGCGGTCACCGCGATCGCCGGGCTCGTGCAGCGCACGGTCACCTTCCTCGGCGACGCCAACCACGCGGGCGCCACGCCGATGAACCTGCGGCGCGACGCGCTGCTCGCCGCGGCCGAATGGGCGCTCGGCATCGAGCATGCGGCGCGCGAAGTGGGTGGCGGCGCCGTCGGCACCATCGGCAAGCTGACGGTCGAGCCGGGCGGCAAGAACATCATCCCCGGGCGCGTTGACGCCATCTGCGATCTGCGCGCGCCGTCGCGCGAGCTGCTCTCGGCGCTCGACGACTACGTGGTCTCGTCGCTGCACGGGATCGGGCAGAAGCGCGGCATCGAGCTCGAGCAGCAGCTGCTCCAGCGCGTCGAGCCGGGGCCGATGCACGAGCCGGCCATCAGCGCCGTCGAGCGCGGCGCGGCGGCGGCAGGGTTGCGCTCGATGCGCATGCCGTCGGGCGCGATCCACGACGCCCTGCACATGGCGGAGATCGTGCCGTCGTCGATGATCTTCGTGCCGTCGATCGGCGGCAAGTCGCACTGCCCGACGGAGGCGACCGATCCGAAGCACCTGGCGCAGGGCGTGCTGGCGCTGGCGCACACGCTGGCGATTCTCGGCAACGACTGATTACTTCGGCGGCGGCGGCGGATCGTTCACGACGTGCGCGACGCCGTGCTCGTCGATGTCGATGTGCTGCGGCTGCGACGTCGGCCCGCCGATGCGCCCGGCCGCGGTGTCGGCGATGAGGCGCTCCAGCGTCGCGATCTTCTGCTGCTTCTCCGGCGCGTCCCACTCCGCCGGCGAGAACTCGGCGCGGCGCCAAGCCTTGGTGAGGTAGGGCGCGTCGTATTGGAAGGGGATGTTGTGCTCGGCGCCGTCGAGGCTGAGGAGCAGGCCGTGCACGTCGCGCAGCTGGTAGGGCCCGTCGACGCCGACCTCGCCGAACATGCGGCCGAAGAAGACGAGGTCGACGTTCTGCCGCCCGGGCGCGAGCGTGTAGCTCTGCTGCACGTAGCCGATGGGCACGCTGCCGTCGCCGCTGAGGAGGTTGGCCTCGAAATCGTAGGTGCCGCGCTCGAGCACGTTGACGTCGAGCGTGACCACGAGCGACCCGGCGCGCAGGCTGTCGCTCACGCCGAGCACGTCGACGACCTGGCGCGGCGCGTAGGTGAACTCGCGCACCATCAGGCGGCGCGTGCCGTCGCCCGTCGACACCGTCGCGGCCAGGTGCACCTGCGTGCCCTGCTTGAGCGCCGCCGCCTGCGACGGCACGAAGCGATTGGTGTAGCGGCCGTCGCCGGCGACGGCGTCCCCGTCGAGCCCGTCGTCGTGATAGCTCAGCTTCACGAGGCGCCCGGTCTGCGCGCCTACGTCGCCGACGACCCACGCGTCCTCGACGGTGATGGGCACGTGCGCCGACGGATCGCCGCTCTTCCACACCTCGATCCACGACGTGATCGCCTCGCCGTACGCGACGTTCGCGCGATCGGCGTCGAAGTGATAGGTGGTCTCGTGGCCCGGCTGATCGTTCATCGGCAGCTCGGCGGTCGCCGGCTTGTTCCACGCCAGCAGATACTTCGTGCCGTCGCCGAACGCGCGCGACCACGGCGGATAGACCGCCACCTTCTTGTACTCCTCGAGGTTGCGGCGCAGCCGATCTTCCGACGGGCCGCCCATCGTGACCGTCGGCGGCGCCGGCTCGGCCACGCGCCGCGACGACGGCTCCGTGTCGCGCCGAGCGTGCGGATCCGCGGCCGGCATCGCCATACTTGCCGACGGTGCCGGCCGCGTCCGCGGCCACAGCAGCCACGCCAGGAGCGCGGCCGCCACGACCACCCCTGCGGCTAGAATCCCTTGCTGTCGCACGCGCTCGATTTGTCGGCGCAGCAGTCGTGGTACGTCGCGCACGTGCTGTCGCAGTAGCAGCCGTTGGACGTGCCGCCGCAGTGGCCCCAGCAGGTCGCCGTCGACGTGTCGACCGCCGTCGTGTTCGACGACGTCGCCGCCACCGACGTGGCGATCGACTGCCCCTGCGGCGTGATCGAGTAGTTCGCCGCCGTGTTGGTGAACTTGCCGTCGCAGCCGGTGCCGCTGCACGTCGACTGCGAGGTCGAGTCGCTCCACGCCCGGTGGTAGTCGTAGCCGGTGCCGGTGACGTCGGCGCCGACGATGCCGGTGCCGAGGCCGGGCTCGCCGTAGTGATCGCGGTTGGCGCCGGTGCACGGCGTGAGGTTGTTGCCGTACTGATCGTAGTAGGGGCCGCTGTCGTAGTAGCGATAGCTGTACTTGGCGGCGTTGCAGCCGTTGGTGACCGCGCCCGCCGTCGACATGCCCGAGTACGAGTCCATGCCGACGACGCCGTCGGCGGTCAGGTTGAGCCCGCCGGTGACGTATTTGTTGCCGCAGATTTTGAAGAACAGGAGGCTCTTGCAGATGTCGACGTAGCCGCCGAAGCCCCAGAACGCGGCGCCGAAGCTGTTCTGCACGTAGCCCCAGGTGTTGCGCGCCGCGCCCGTCGTCAGATCCTTGTCGACCTTTTCCTGCTGGCCGAGGAGCTTCGCGATCACGCTGGTGAGGCCTTGCGTCGAGACCTCGGCGAGCTTGGTGCCGCCCGAGGCGCTGCCCGATCCTTCGGCGTAGAGGAGGCCCGGCAGCGAGTTGCCGCCGGCGTGAAGATCGTAGGCCGCCTTCAGCATGCGCAGGCAGCCCGCCGAGTAGCAATGGATGATGCAGCTGTTGCCGCCCGAGCAGTAGCTCGCCATCGCGTTCTTCACCGTCGTGTTGGTCTCGGGGCCGTTGATGACGGCGTTGCCGTTGAACGCCATGGTCACGTTGGTCCAGCCGCTGGCGGCGACGGTCTCGCCGTTCCACGAGGCCCAACCGCGTCCTTGTAGATAGATGATGTAGTTGCCGGCGCGCGCCGGCACCGCGAACCCTACCAACATGACGAGAGCCGCGACGAGCGCGAGCGGTCTGGACATGGGCCCCTCCGATTGAAGGCGCCCTTACGCATCTTACGTTCCACCGACGGCGACCACGCACCGTGTCTGACAACATCGCGGAACAATTGCCGGCACACACGACGCTACGACGTGTGCGCGTGTCGCCATCGCGCGTGCAGAATCTAGAATTTGAACTGCGCTTGTCGCGATCTTGAACGCGAACGCGTTCGTTAGTTGGACGGACCGTCGCTCGACGTGAGTCGCGTGAGTACGGTAGCGATCTCGTTGCTCACGCGATCGACGCGCGCGGCGACGTCGGGGGTTTCCAGGAGCTGCTGGCGATCGTCGGGATCGGTCACGAGCGCGGCGCTGAGCACGTCGACGAGCGCGGCGAGCGTCGGCTGCGAGCGCGCGAGCTCGCGCAGGGTCTCGCCGCCGGACGGCAGCTTGAGCGCGAGCTGATCGGCGAGCAGCACGAGCGTGTCGCGGCCCGCCTGTTGATCGAAGGATGGGTCGCACTGATCGTCGATGGTGACGGCGTCGACGAGGCGGAACGACTGATCGGGCGGCAGCTCGCGCTCGATGCGCGCGCGCACGACGCCGCGCAGGATGATGTTGGCGTGGCCCTCGTCCCCGATCGGCTCGTGGCCGACGATGGCGCCGACGCCGATGACGGGACGGACCGCCGGGCGATTGTGATACTCGGGCTCGTAGCCGGGCTCGAGCGCGGCGATCGCGATCAGGCGCTCGCCGGCCATCGCGTGGCGGACCATGTCGCGGTAGCGCGGCTCGAACACGCGCAGCGGCAGGAGCGCGTGCGGGAACAGCTGCACCGACGGCAGCGGGAAGATCGGCAGGCGCGCCCAGCGCGGCGGGATCGGCGGCAGCGTCGAAGAGGGTGGTGTCATCAGCCGAACACGTCGATGCAGGCGCCGGTGAGCGCGGCGGGCGCGTCGCCCGCGAGCCAGAGCGCGACGC
>Ga0134125_10002978_pt1 | contig 19852 bp, 16 predicted proteins | sample KB31751_FD_96464 | JGI IMG/M metagenome (GOLD analysis project Ga0134125, IMG submission 96464) | Terrestrial soil microbial communities with excess Nitrogen fertilizer from Kellogg Biological Station, Michigan, USA - KB3-175-1 | ecosystem: Environmental > Terrestrial > Soil > Unclassified ... | reverse complement strand
TGCTGGTGATACTCCTCGGCGTAGAAGAACGGCTGCGCATCGCGGATCTCGGTCGTGACCGTGCCCCGCCCTGCCGCCGTCAGTTGTGCCTGATAGGCACGCTTCGAGGCTTCGGCGGCTGAGCGCTGCTGTGCGTCCGTGACGTAGATCGCCGAGCGGTACTGGGTGCCCACATCGTTGCCCTGGCGCATGCCCTGGGTAGGGTCGTGCGATTCCCAGAACGCCTTGAGCAGCTGCTCGTAGCTTATCTTCTGCGGGTCGTAGATGACCCTCACCACCTCGGTGTGCCCGGTGTCCCCGCTGCAGACTTCCTGGTAGGTCGGGTTGAGCGTGAAACCCCCGGCATAGCCGACGGCGGTCGAGTAGACGCCCGGCAGCTCCCAGAACAACCGCTCCGCGCCCCAGAAGCACCCGAGTCCAAACACCGCCTCGCGCAGGCCCGCCGGAAAGGGCGGCACGATGCGCCGTCCGTTCACGAAATGCGTCTCGGAAACCGAGAGTGCGGTAGTGCGGCCGGGAAGCGCGGTGTCCGCGGCCGGCATCGTGGACTTCCTGCGGGTGAGGGCCATGCTCTGACTCCTTCTTCTGCGGACCCCAGAGTGTGGGGACTCGGGCGCATCGACTCAAGCCCGCCCCGGCAGCTCCGCTCCCGCTGCCGTACCCGGCGGCCGGCCCCGGGTTGGGCCGTGGTAGGCTCGCGGCGGGACTCGCCGCGAGGTCAGCAGCCGTGTTCAGCCTGTTCCGCATGCTCACCCGCAGCCAGCGCCGCGCCTACTTCGCCGCCCTCGCCGGCTGGTCGCTGGATGCCCTCGACTTCTTCATTTTCGTCTTCTGTCTGAAGGCGATCAGCGGTGAATTCCATACCGACGTCAAGGCCGTGGCCGAGGGCATCTTCCTGACCCTGGCGTTCCGCCCGCTGGGGGCGCTGGTGTTCGGCTGGCTGGCGGAGAAGTACGGGCGGCGGCCCATTCTCATGCTGAACGTGGCGAGCTACACCGTGGTGCAGTTCGCCACCGCGTTCGCGCCGAGTCTCACCGCACTGCTGGCACTGCGGGCGGTGTTCGGGTTCGCGATGGGGGGCGAGTGGGGCGTGGGCGCGGCGCTGGCGCTCGAGAGCCTCCCGGCGCGCGGTCGTGGTTTCTTCTCCGGACTGCTGCAGGAAGGCTATGTGATCGGCTACCTGCTGGCCTCGCTCGTGTTCTGGTGCGCGTTCGATCACGTGGGGTGGCGCGGCATGTTCATCATCAGCGCGCTGTCGGCTCCGCTCGTGATCTACATCCGCTACGGCGTCGAGGAATCGCCCGCCTGGGTCGCCGGCGTGTCCCCGCACCGTGCCTCGCTGCGCGCGGTATGGACGGCGCTCGGGGGCTACTTCCCCACCTTTGTGTACCTTGTGCTGCTGATGGCCTGCTTCAACGCCTTCTCACACGGCTCGCAGGACATGTACCCCACGTTCCTGCAGGTGCAACACAAGTTCTCGACCGCCGCGACCGGCACGATCGCCATCGTCATGAACCTGGGGGCGCTCGCCGGCGGCATCTGCTTCGGCGCGCTGTCGGAGCGGCTCGGGCGCCGGCGCGCCATCACCCTCGCCGCGTTCCTCGCCCTGCCGCTGATCCCCTTGTGGGCGTACTCGCAGACCGCCGTGATGCTGGCCGTGGGGGGCTTCCTCATGCAGTTCATGGTGCAGGGCGCCTGGGGCATCGTTCCGGCGCACCTCAACGAGCTGTCCCCGCCCTCGGTGCGCGCGATCCTGCCGGGCTTCGCGTACCAGCTGGGCAACCTGGCCATGTCTAAGATGGGACCGTTCCAGGCGGGCATCGCCGAGCGCCACGGCGGCAACTACGGCTACATCCTCGCCTGGACGCTCGCGGTGGTGGCGGTGGCGCTGATTATTGTCACGCTGCTCGGACCGGAGGCGCGGGCGGCGGAACTCAAGGTCGAGGCGTAGCGGCTTGCGGCTGGCGCGGCGCGCGCCGTAAGCTTTCCGCACCATGGGTATCAGCCAGCCACAGAATCTGCGCACTCCTCCGATCGAGAAGCTGCGCCCCTACGGGATTCGCGTCAGCCTGCCGCCCGGGGACCCTTTTCGCAAGCTCCTCGGGCCCGAGTGGCAGCGCCTGCACTGGTATCCGACGCCGGTGGAGCGCGATGCCGCGATGGCGGACATGAGCCGCCGCCACGAATATTCGCGCGGCCTGGACAAGCCCGCGCTGGTGTTCCAGAAGATCGAGAAGCTCGCCGAGAGCCGCGGCCTGTGAGCGAGCCTGCCAACTATCCCTACGCCACCTTCCTCGACGTGAAGTTCGCGCCCCTGTCGGTGGTGGACGTGCCGGGCCTCGTCGCGCAGGTCAAGCACCGCTGGTACAACCAGACGCTGTGCAAGGTCAACGACTCGGTCATCCGCCTGGGCGTCATGCAGGGCGAGTACCACTGGCACAAGCACGAGAAGGACGACGAGTTCTTCTTCGTCCTGGAGGGGCACTTCATCATCGATCTCGAGGATCGCTCGGTGGACCTGCAGCCGCTCGAGGGATTCGTGGTGCCGCGCGGCGTCGTGCATCGCACCCGCGCGCCCGACCGGGCCGTGATCCTCATGGCGGAGACCTCGGCCATCACGCCCACCGGCGACCCCTGACGCCCGACCCTGTTCCATGGCCTCCAACGGCCCACGCACCCACCTGCGAGTCGTCGCCCCGGCCGGCGAGGCCGGCCAGGGGGCGCAGGAGTTCGCGGTACGCTTCACGCCGGCGGGGCCGCTCGCGTGGCTGCGCAAGCCGCGCAATCCCTTCGGCTGGGTGGGCGCCGGCACGCTGTGCTTCGATGAGCGCGGTCTGGAGATCCGTGCCCGCACGCTGACGCTCGCGGGCGTGCGCCGTACGCGGCGCGTGCTCCATGGCAGCGACATCGCCGATGCCAGTCGCACCGGCGCCGCGATCCGCATCTCCCTGCGCCAGGCCGGGGGCCCCGCCGTCGTGAGGCTCTCGGCGCGGGATGCCGCCTCCGCCGCGCACATCATGACGCTCCTGCCGACCCGCCGGACCGTCGAGCTCGACCACGCGCCGGCCGGCACGGCTCACGAGAGCGCACGGCCCGGCATCGCCTGGCTGCTGGTCGCCGCCGCGACGCTGCTGCTGGCCGCCGTGTGGGTCGTGAGCACGCGCTTCGTGAGCTCGCCGCCGCCGCCCGTGCCCGCAGCGGCGCGGCCGGCGACCCCGGCGCCGGCCCCACGCGGCAGTGCACTGGAGCAGGCCGTGACCGAGGCTTCCGAGGCGGAAGCCCTGCTCGCCTGGGCTGACCTCGAGCGCTTCGGGCGCGCCGCCGACGCCCTCACCGTGCAGTTCGGCAGTGCCTTCAATGCCCTGCTCGAGGGGCCGATGTCGCAGGAGGAGTTTGCGAGCGGACTCGAGCGCTGGCTCGCGCCACAGTGGCGGGTGCTCGAGAAGCAGCTGCCGCCGCCGGGCGGCGCCATCTCCCTGCGCACCCTCGCGGACGAGCAGCTCAGGGGGGTGATCAACGACTGGCAGCGGGCGCTGGAGCGCTATGCCCACGGTCTGCGCAGCCACGACGCGGCCGAGGTAAACCGCGCCTTCACGCTCATCCGCAGCGCCGAAGGCCATCAGGCGCGGGCGCGGGCGCTGCTGGCGGAACTCGAGCAGCGCCACCGCGACGGCACGCGGCAGAGCGCCGCGCACTGACTAGAAGGTGCGGCCGAGGAACAGGTAGAAAGCCTGATTGCCGTGGGTGTCGAAGCCGCTGGCGAGATACACCGGCCCGAGAAAAGTGTCCAGGCCGAGGAAGATGCTGGCGTCCTTCTCGGTGTTGTTGAAGCGCGCCTGGCTGCGGCTCTGCCACACGTTGCCGATCTCCAGCGACATCCCGAGGTAGGTGGGCACGTCGAAGTAGCCCGGGCCGCCGCGGCCGATCTGCCGGTAGTACAGGGCGCGCGCGATGCCGAAGTCGGGCCCGAGCAGTGAGTCCTGGCGCAGCCCCGACAGGTTGAGGAAGCCGCCGAGCGGGAACATGAGGTTCAGGTCGGTGACGCGGGCCTGCAGCGTGCCGCCGCCGGTCGCCGAGAACGAGAACGTGTCGCGGCCGAATGAATAAGCCCCCAGGTAGCTGCCGGTCACCTGGTCGGCGGTCTGGCCGAGGCCGCTCGGACTGCGGTAGGCGCTCCACTGCAGCGTGGCCTGCTGGCCGCGGTGCGGGAAGTTGATGTCGTCCAGGCGGTCGTAGCTGAAGCGCACGAAGTAGTCGTGCGTGTTGAAGGGCGTAAAACTCTGCACCGGCAGGTTCGGATCATGCGGATCGCCGATTGCGAGCACGTAGTGCCCCTGCTGCTGCTGCGCACCGACGCGTATCTCGCCCCAGTTGCCGAACTGGCGGCCGAAGTCGACTCCATAGTCGAAGGTATGCACGCGGTACTCGGCGAGCAGCGTTTGTCCCTGCAGCACGAACAGGTCGCGCGCTTCGTCCGCCACGTGCGGCATCACGAACCAGCCGGAGAACTGGGCCAGCGGCAGGAACAGCTCGGTCGAGATGAGCGACGTGCTGCCGATCTGCAGGTCGGTGACCCATTCGCCGGCGTTGCGCGTGATGTTGGACATGACGAAGCGCACCGCCGCGTCGTAGGTGGAGTTCCCCTGAAAATCGTCCTGCAGACTCAGTCCGAAGCGCAGGTAATTCGGGCCCTGCCAGTCGGGGCGCGCATCGAGCGCGAGCCCGTAGTGGTCGGGCTCGCCGACCACGTGGTAATCGAGGCTGTCGAGGCCCCCGCGGCCGTACATGGCCGTCACGCGGCGCGCCACCGCCGCCGGGTCGAGCGGTTTGCCCACCATGTCCTGGAACAGGTCGGCGGTGGCGGACTGGTAGCGTTCGGAGCCCGGCTCGACCTGCACGTAGTCGATGCGGGGCGGGGCCTGCCGCTGCGCCTCGCGCCGGGCGAGATAGCCCTGCATGTCCTGCTCGCTCACCGCCAGCTGCGCCAGGCGCCCGCTCTGCACGCGGGCCGCGGCCTCGCCGACCCCGATCACGCGCGCCACCTTGCCGAAGTCGAACGACGAAGCATCGCCCAGCGCCGGCTCGATCAGGATGTCGCGCGGCGTCAGCGTCGCCAGCTGTGTCCGGGCGTTGCGGCGGATCAGGATCGCCAGCATCTGGTTGGAAATCACCCCGGCATTGCCCAGCTCGCGGCGCGGCAGCAGCGGGAAGCCCACGTCGACCACGATGACGATGTCGACGCCCATGGCACGCGCGATGTCCACGGGCACGTTGTCGGCGATGCCACCGTCGACCAGCAGCCGGCCCTCGCGCTCGACGGGCGCGAATACCCCGGGGGCGGACAGGCTGGCGCGCATGGCGCTCGTCAGATCGCCGGAGCCCATGACTACCGCCTCGCCCGTCTCCAGGTCGGTGGCGACGGCACGGAACGGCGTCGGCAGATCGTCGAAGTTGCTGAAGCGCGAGACCGGCAGCGTCAGGCGCCGCAGGGTCTCGGTCAGCCGCTGCCCCTGGATCAGTCCGCGCGGCAGTATGATCTGGCCGCCGCGCAGGCCGAGCGGGAAGTTCACGAGGAAGGTCTCGTCCTCCTGCTTGCGGCGCAGGGTCAGATCCTCGCGCGGTGGCTTGTCGCGGAACGCACCCTGCCAGTTGATGGAGGTCATGATGCGTTCGATGTCGCGCGAGGCCAGGCCGCTCGCGTACAGGCCGCCGACCACCGCACCCATGCTGGTGCCGGCGATCGCATCGACCGGCACGCGCATCTGTTCCAGCACCTTCAGCACGCCGATGTGTGCCGTGCCGCGTGCGCCGCCACCCGACAGCACCAGCCCGACGCGCGGCCGGTGGCCCGCGGGCTCTGCCGCAGGTGGTGCCGGGTCCTGGGTCGTGCTGATGGCGGGGGCCGCGAGCGACTGAGCTGCGAGAAGGATGAGACTCAGCGCCGCGAGGCGCGGCGCGACCGCCCGTGTTGAACTCACGCCGCGAAGAATACCAGCATGCGGGCGCCGGTGCGCCCGGGCCTCGCCGCCGGCGCGTCGCTTCGCGGATAATGCCGCGCATGATGCTGACCCCAGCCCCACGCGCGCCGCGGCGTGTCGACGCCGGCCGCAGCGCGGCCGTCGTGCTCCTGGCACTGCTGCTCGGCGCACTCGCGCCGGCCGCGCACGCCCAGGCGCCCGCGGTCAGCGACTGGGGCTACTACGGCGGCGATGCCTTCGGCCGGCGCTTCTCGAGCCTCGACCAGATCAACCGCGGCAACGTGGGCAAGCTGACGCTCGCCTGGAGCTATCGCACCGGCGAGCTGGGTGCGGGCTTCGCGCGCGCCAGCCGCCTCACCTTCGAGTCCACGCCGGTGCTGGCCTTCGGCCTGCTGTACGTCGAGACCGCCACCAACATCGTGATCGCTCTCGACCCGGAATCCGGGCGCGAGCGCTGGCGCTTCGATCCGCATGTCGACCGCGGCCGCCACTACAGCGAGGCCACCTCGCGCGGCGTCAGCGTCTGGGAGAGCAGCGACCCGGCGCGCACCGGCCCGTGCCGGCGCCGCGTGTTCACCGGCACGCTCGATGCGCGGCTGCTGGCACTGGACGCCGACAGCGGCCGACCGTGCGTCGATTTCGGCGCCGGGGGCGAGGTCGACCTGACGCGCGGCATCCACGTCCGCGATGCGGGTGCCTACCTCGTGACCTCGCCGCCGGCGATCTATCGCAACGTCGTGATCGTCGGCTCGGCGATCGGCGACAACCGTGCCGTCGACCTGGAGCGCGGCGTGATCCGCGCCTACGACGCGCTCAGCGGCCTGCAGCTGTGGTCGTTCGACCCGCTGCCGGATGCGGCCGAGCACCCGGCGGCGGCCGAGTGGGACCTCGCCCAGGCGCGTGGCACCGGGGCGGGCAACGCCTGGGGAGTCATGTCGGTCGATGCCGAGCACGCCCTGGTGCTGGTGCCGACCGGCTCGGCCAGTCCGGACTTCTACGGCGGCCTGCGCGCCGGCAGTAACCGCTTCGCCGACTCGCTGCTGGCGCTGGATGCACGCAACGGACGCCTGGTGTGGCAGCAGCAGCTGGTGCATCACGACCTGTGGGACTACGACCTCGCCGCGCAGCCGGTGCTCGGCGACCTCGACGTGCAGGGCGTGCCGGTGCCGGCGGTCATTCAGGCGACCAAGACCGGCATGCTGTACGCGTTCGAGCGCACCCGCGGCGCGACGCTGTTTCCGATCGTCGAGAAGCCCGTGCCTGCCAGCCGCGTGCCGGGTGAGCATGCGGCGCCGACCCAGCCCTTCTCCACGCTGCCGGCGCTCACGCCGCAGAGCCCGGTACGCCCGGAGGACGCCTGGGGTCTGACCTTCTGGGATCGTGCCAAGTGCAGCAGCCTGATCGCCTCACTGCGCAACGAGGGCCTCTTCACCCCGCCCGACACCGCCGGCACGCTGCTCTCGCCCAGCTACATCGGCGGCGTCAACTGGGGCGGCCTGGTGTTCGACGAGCAGCGCGGTCGCGTGATCGCCGCCGTCAATCGCCTGCCCATGGTCGCGACCCTGATGAGGCCGCAGACGCTCGACAGCGAGGCGCACTCGGGCAACTACCCCCATTCCGAGTTCGCGCGCCAGGCCGGCGCGCCCTACGCGGTGCGTCGCGAGCCGCTGCTGTCGCCGTTGGGCCTGCCGTGCACGGCCCCGCCGTGGGGCACGCTGGTGAGCGTCGACCTGCGCCACAACCGCATCGCCTGGCAGGTACCGCTCGGTTCCACCGCCGGCCTGACGCCGTGGTTCGTGCCAGTACGCGACTTCGGCATGCCGAACATGGGCGGCCCGATTGCCACGGCCGGCGATCTGGTGTTCGTCGGCGCCGCGATGGACAGCTACCTGCGCGCCTTCGACATCGAGACCGGCCGGGAGTTGTGGAAGTACCGCCTGCCCGCGGGCGGGCAGGCGACGCCCATGACCTACCGCGCCGGCAGCAGCCATCGCCAGTACCTGGTCATCAGCGCCGGTGGTCATGGACCGCTCGGCACGCCGCGCGGCGACTACGTGCTGGCGTTCGCGCTGCCGCCCGCGGTGACCGCGGCGCGCCAGTAGCATTGCGGAGAAGCGTTCAATGTTGTTTCTGATCCTGCCCTACGTCATCCAGGCGCTGCTCATCGTCCACGTCATCAAGACCGGCCGCAACCAGCTGTGGATCTGGGTGCTGCTGTTCGTGCCGGTGGGCGGCGGGCTCGCCTACCTGGCCGTGGAGATCATCCCGGAGCTGTTCCGCAGCCGCACCGCGCAGCGCGCCGCGCGGGGCCTCAAGAAGGCGATGGATCCCGGCGCCGCCCTGCGCCGCGCCGAGGGGGAGACCCGCGTGACCGGCAACGTGGCCAGTCGCCAGCGTTACGCCGAGGAGCTGGCGCGCCACGGGCGCTACGACGAGGCGATTGGGCAGTACCGCGAAGCGCTCACCGGACTTTACGAGCACGATCCCAATCTGATGCTGGGCCTGGCCCAGGCGCAGTTCGGCAAGGGTGACGCGCCGGGTGCGCGCGTGACGCTCGACGAGCTGATCCGGCGCAATCCGGACTTCCGCTCGCCGACCGGGCACCTGCTCTACGCGCGTGCCCTGGAGGCGGAGGGCGACATCGCCAGGGCGCTGGAGGAATACCGGGTGCTCGCCACCTCATATCCGGGGGCCGAGGCGGCGGTGCGCTACGCGCAGCTGCTGCAGGCCCAGGGCCGGCGCGCCGAGGCACAGAAGGTCGTCACTGAGCTGTTGGAGCAGGCGCGCATCGCGCCGGGGCACTACCGGCGCGCGCAGCGCACCTGGCTCGAGGCCGCGCAGCGGCTGCTGTAGGCAAGCACCAGCATCAGCAGCGTGAACAGGTCCATGCCGCCGCCACCGCCGCCTCCGCCGGTGGCGCCCCCGCCGGTGGCGCCGCCGCCGGCCGCGCCGCTCGGCGTGCTGCTACCGCCGCCGCTCGTCGGGACCGTGTAGGAGACGGGCGCAAGACAGGCGTGGTCGCCGGCGCTCGTGGCACCGAGCGGGCTGGTCTTGGTGGTGCTGACCACCACCTGCTCGGAGTCGGTGCGGCCGGCATCATCGGTCACGGTAACCTGCAGCAGGTAGGTGGTGCTGTTGGCGCTCGGAGCCGTGAGGCTCGCCTGCGCGCTGGTGGGGTTCTTGATGAGCGTCGTATTGTTCGCCGGCCGGAGCGAGGTCCACTGGTAGCTGACGATGCTGTCATGGCACGCGGCGGCGCTGCCGCCGGCATCGAGCGTCACCTGCGCGCCGGACGTGTGCGTGCCGGCGGAGACGGCGGCGATCGGGCGCAGCGCCTGCTGCACGGCACCGTTGGCGTTAGCCATGCCGGCGCCGCAGGCAGCGGTGGTGCAATTGCACTCGCTGGTCTGCAAGTCGGTGGCGCTCGCGGGCACGTGACACATGGGTACGCTCGGGTCGCTGGAGAGCGGGAAGGGCGTGGCGCCATGCCGCAGGCGCTTAATCAGCTGCGCGGGCGTCAGGTTGCCGTTGACCGCGAGCATCAGGCCGGCGGTCGCGGCGACGAGCGGCGCCGAGAAGCTGGTGCCGATGTTGAAGCTGATCTGATCGGTGTAGGTATTGGTGGACGGCACGGTCGTGCCGGTGTTGGTGGTCGTGGTGATCGAATACAGGCACGGCTCGCCGGCGCCGGTGTTGCCGCAATTGCCAGCCGGGGCGCTGAGCGCGATCTCGGGACCCAGACTGCTGAAGCCGACCTTGGTACCGATGTGGCGCAGGCCTGCGACGCCGACCGCGCCGGCGCAGTTGGCGGGCGCATCCACCGGTCCGCCCTCGTTGCCGGCCGACACCACCACCAGCACGCCGGCGGCTGCCAGCTCGGCGACCAGCTGCTGGTAGTCGCGCGGGCAGTCGCCGACCGCGCCCAGGCTCATGTTGAGGATCTGCGCCGGGTAGGGATTGTCCGGCACGCCGTCGACGTGCATGCCGGCCGCCCAGGCCATGCCGGCGAGGATGTCGGAGTCGTAGCCGCCGCACTTGCCGAGCACCCGCACCGGCAGGATCCAGCCGCTCCAGGTGGTGCCGGCGATGCCGGCGGCGTTGTTGGTAATGGCGCCGAGAATGCCGGCGGTGCGCGTGCCGTGCCAGCTGCTGTTGCCGACCGTGCAGTTGCTGAACAGGGAATTCTTGGTGTCCTCGCTCGATACCCAGTCGCCCGGGTCGGAAGCGTCGGGATCGCGGCCGTCACCGTCGTTGGCGGTGAGGAAGTTGCCCTGCGCGTCGGCGCCGATCATGTCGTAGCCGGGCAGCAGGCGGTTGGCGACGTCGTTGCGCAGGTCCGGATGGTCGAAGCGCACGCCGGTGTCGAGATCCGCGATCACCAGCCCGGTGCTGCCGGTGGTGACCTCCCAGGCATCCACCGCATCGAGCGCCGCGGGCTGCTCGCTCTGCAGATACCACTGCCCGGCGGCGAACAGCGTGTCATCCGGCACGGCCAGCGGGTAGCGCCGCTGGTCGGTCTCGGCGTATTCGACGTCGCGGTCGGCCCGCAGCCGCGCCAGCGTCTGCTCCGCGGAAGCCGGCCCGGGCGGCAGCTGCACGCGCAGCAGCTGGATGTCCGAGACGATGTGGCGCGAGTCGCGCACGCTCACCCCGGCGCGCCGCGCCACGGCGCCCAGGCGCGCCGGCATGTCGCCAGCGGGCGACGCCGACGGGCGCAACTTGACGATATAACGTCCGGTCGCGGCGTGCGGCGCGGGCGCGGCCGTGCGCACGCCCTGCGCCAGGAGCGCGGGCGCGGTCAATACCGTCACCAGCGTGCCGGCCAGCCACGGCGCGCGGAGCACAGACGAGCGCATGCCGGGACGATACCGCAAGCGGCACGCCCTGACCCCCACTCACGACGCAGACGGTGACCGGGTTCGCGTTCCGGCGGGGACCTGCTGCGTGATGCAGTGGATATTGCCGCCGCCGAGGAGAATTTCGCGCGCCGGCACGCCCACCACGCGGCGGCCGGGAAACAGGCGCTTGAGACGCTGCGCGGCCAGGCGGTCGGTGCGTGCATCGAGCAGCGGCATCACGATGCCGCGGTTGGCGATGTAGAAGTTGACGTAACTGGCGGCCAGGCGCTCGCCCGCCCGGCGCGCCCTGCTGCCCTCGAGCGGCACGATGCCGCGCGCCTCGCGCTCGCGCAGAAACAGCGGGCCCGGCATCGGCAGGCGGGTGACCTTGAGGCGCCGGCCACGCGCGTCGCGGGCGTCCCTGAGCCGCTCCCAGGCATCGCGCGACACCGCGTGCTGCGGATCGCGGCGGCGATCGGTCCAGGTGAGGCACACCTCGCCCGGCCGCACGAAGCAGGCGAGGTTGTCGATGTGACCGCCGGTCTCATCGTTCACCACCCCGCGCCCCAGCCAGATGACCTGCGTCACGCCGAGGTAGGCGCGCAGCTGTGCCTCGAGCGCCGCGCGTGTCAGGGTCGGATTGCGGTTGGGATTGAGCAGGCATTCCTCGGTGACCAGCGCCGTACCCGCGCCGTCCACGTGGATCGCGCCGCCCTCGTTGACGATCGGGGCCCGGTAGCGTGCGAGCCCCTCGCAGGCCAGCACCTTGCGCGCCACCAGCTCGTCCTGGTCCCAGGGAAAGTACAGTCCGCCGGCGAGGCCGCCCCAGGCATTGAAGTGCCAGTCGACCCCGCGCACCGTGCCGCGCCGGTTGACGACGCAGGTCGGCCCGACGTCGCGCATCCAGCAGTCGTCGTGTGCCATCTCCACCACGCGCACGTCCGCGGGCAGCAGCGCGCAGGCGGCGGCGTAGTGTGTGCTCGAGACCCCCATGGTGAGCGGCTCGAACCGGGCGATCGCCGCCGCCACCTGGGCGAACGCCGTCTGTGCCGGCCGCGCGGCCTCGCGCCAGTTGTCCGGCCGCTCCGGCCACAGCATCCAGCAGCCGGCGTGCGACTCGAATTCGCCCGGCATGCGGAAGCCGTCTGCCGCCGGCGTGCCCTGCAGGGTGCGGGTCATTGCCGCAGGCGGCTGTGCCTGAATCCGTAGAAGGCGTAGATGGACATGCCGAGCGCCGTCCAGATCACCAGCCGCATCCAGGTGGCGCCGGAGAGGAAGTAGGTCATGCCGAGACACACGACGGTGCCGAGCACGCACGTGACCGGCGCCCACGGCACGCGGAACGGCCGCGGTTCGTCGGGGCGCGTGTAGCGCAGCACGAGCACGCCGGCGCACACCACCGCGAACGCCAGCAGGATCCCCATCGAGATCAGGTCGGTCAGGAGATCGAGCGGGAAGACCGCGGCGATGAGTGCGGCGAACAGCCCGGTGATGACGGTGGAGACGTGCGGAGTCTTGAAGCGCGGGTGGCAGCGGCTCATGAACGGCGGCAGCAGGCCGTCATCCGCCATCGACAGCAGGATGCGGGGCTGGCCGAGGAGCGAAGTGAGGATGACGGAGGTCATGCCGGCGATCACACCGATCTTCAGCAGCGGCGACAGCCACGAGAGCTGCGGGTGCATGTCGAGCGCCACGGCCACCGGCGCGTCGGAGTCGAGTTTCGGGTACGGCACCATGCCGGTCAGGACCGAAGACATCGCGACGTACAGGACCGCCGAGATCAGCAGCGCGCCGATGATGCCGATCGGCAGGTCGCGCTGCGGATTGCGCGCCTCCAGCGCCGTGGTCGAGGCGGTGTCGAAGCCTACGTAGGAGAAGAAGATGATGGCCGCGCCCTGCATCACGCCGCTCCAGCCGAAGTGCCCGCGCACGCCGGTGTTCGGCGGCACGTACGGGTGCCAGTTGGCGACATCCACGTACGACAATCCGGCAATACAGATGATGACGATGATGCCGACCTTGAGGGCCACCATGAGGGAGTTGGCAGTGGTCGAGCCGCGCACCCCCACATAGAGCAGCGCCGTCATCGCCGCGACGATCAGCACCGCCGGGACGTTGATGATCGCACCGGTCTGCATGACGTGATCATGCGCATCGAGACCGAGCGGCGCGTTGATGAACTGCGCCGGCGGGTGGATGTGCGCATCGTGCAGCAGGCTCACGACGTAGGCCGACCAGCTCACGGCGACCGCGGACGCCGAGATCGCGTACTCGAGCAGCAGATTCCAGCCGATGAACCAGGCGAGTGCCTCGCCGAGGGTCGCGTAGGTGTAGCTGTAGGCACTGCCGGGCACGGGCAGGAAGGCGGCAAACTCGGAGTAACACAGGGCCGCCAGTCCGCCGCCGAACGCGGCGACCAGCAGCGAGAGGGTGATCGCAGGTCCGGAATGGTTCGCGGCTACCGTGCCGGTGAGCACGAATATCCCCGACCCGATGGTGGCGCCGAGGCCGATGGCGATGAGTGCCCGGGCGCTCAGCACCTGCTTGAGGCGGCCCTTGCCGGCGGGCGCCGGGTCGATGGGACGCACCGCGCACATCTGCCGCAGCACTGACGGACGCGCCACCCCCGCCGCACCACTCTTATTAATAGCCTCGGACATATGCGCTTTCGCTTCCCCTGCCCTGCTCGAGCGTGCGGCCAGTCTCTCATACGTGCCGGCGCTTAAGTTAGCGGCGGCTCGTGCCCGGAGCTGTGTGCTAGCATTTCGCGCCCGGCGGCCCGGCGCCGGCGCTTTTGCAGGAGAGTCCCCGCCATGTCCACCGCCCCGAGTCCGAAGGTCACGCCGCCCGCCCAGGGGGCCAAGATCACGATCAGCAACGGCAAGCTGAGCGTGCCTGCCAACCCCATCATCCCGTTCATCGAGGGCGACGGCACCGGCGCGGACATCTGGCGTGCCAGCGTGCGTGTCATGGATGCGGCCGTGGCCAAGGCCTACGGCGGCCAGCGCCGCATCCACTGGCTGGAGGTGTACGCCGGCGAGAAGTCCAACAAGCTGTTCAACACCTGGCTGCCGGACGAGACGGTGGCCGCGTGCCGCGAGTACCTGGTGTCGATCAAGGGGCCGCTCACCACTCCGGTCGGCGGCGGCATCCGCTCGCTGAACGTGGCGCTGCGCCAGATGCTCGACCTGTACGTGTGCCTGCGACCGGTACGCTGGTTCAAGGGCGTGCCCTCCCCGGTACGCCATCCGGAAAAGGTCGACATGGTGATCTTCCGCGAGAACACCGAGGACATCTATGCCGGCATCGAGTTCGAGTCGGGCACGCCCGAGAACCAGAAATTCCTGGAGCTCTTCAAGCAGGCCTTTCCCAAGGCTTACGCCAAGATCCGCTTTCCCGACAGCTCCGGCATCGGCATCAAGCCGGTCTCCAAGCAGGGCTCGGAGCGGCTGATCCGCTCGGCATTCGGCTACGCGATCAGCAACAAGCGCAAGAGCGTCACGCTGGTGCACAAGGGCAACATCCAGAAGTTCACCGAGGGCGCGTTCCGCAACTGGGGCTACCAGCTCGCGGAAGCCGAGTTCGCCGCGCAGACCTACACCTGGGAGCAGTGGGAGCGCACCAAGGCCGCCAAGGGCGAGAAGGAAGCGAACGCGGAGATGGATGCCGCCAAGAAGGCCGGCCGCGTGATCGTCAAGGATGCGATCGCCGACATCACGCTGCAGCAGGTGCTGACGCGCCCGGAGGAGTTCGACGTCATCGCGACCCTCAACCTCAACGGCGACTACCTCTCCGACGCGCTCGCCGCCCAGGTGGGCGGCATCGGCATCGCCCCGGGCGGCAACATCAACTACCTCACCGGGCACGCGGTGTTCGAGGCCACCCATGGCACGGCGCCCAAGTACGCCAACCTCGACAAGGTCAACCCCGGCTCGCTGATCCTGTCGGGCGAGATGATGTTCCGCTACCTGGGCTGGACGGAGGCCGCCGACGCCATCATCGGCGCCATGGACCGGACCATCGGCCAGAAGACGGTGACCTACGACTTTGCCCGGCTCATGGAGGGGGCGCAGGAAGTCTCGACCAGCGGGTTCGGCGATGCGCTGATCCGCAACCTCTGACAGCGCGATGCGCGGCCGCGGCGATTCATGAGCGGCTACTCGGGCACCCCGCTCGCCAAGAAGCTGGGCATCCGGGCCGGCGGCCGCGTGTTCGTGCACGCGCCGCCGCCCAACTATGCCGCGCTGGTGGCACCGCTGCCGCCCGGGGTGCTCATGCCGACGCCGGCCGCCGCCGACGCCGACCTGCTGCACCTATTCGCCACCGAACGCGCGCTGCTGGGGAAGCTGCTGAAGCAGCTGCGCACCCGCATGCGTCCCGATGCCGCGCTGTGGGTCAGCTGGCCGAAGCGGACCTCCGGGGTCAGCACCGACATCACCGAAGACACCATCCGGGCCCTGGCCCTGCCGCTCGGGCTGGTCGACATCAAGGTATGCGCGGTCGATGACACCTGGTCGGGGCTGAAGCTCATGGTGCGCCGGAGCGAGCGGCCGGCGCCGCCCGCGCGCCGCGCCGCACGGCGCGCATGAGCGGCAGTGACAACCTGCTCGGCTGGGCGCGGCGTGCACAGGCCATCGCCCAGACCGGCCTCGCCTACACCAAGGACCCGTTCGACCGCCAGCGCTACCTGCAGCTGCAGGAGCTGGTCACGGAACTACTCGCCGAGAAACTGCAATTGCCGCCGGATGCGGTGCGCTCGCTCTGGGCCGGCGAGACCGGCTACGCAACCCCGAAGGTCGACGTGCGCGGCGCGGTGTTCCGGGGCGACCAGGTGCTGCTGGTGCGCGAGCGCAGCGACGGCCGCTGGACGCTGCCCGGCGGCTGGGTGGATATCGACGAGGCGCCCTCGCAGGCGGTCGAGCGCGAGATCCGCGAGGAATCGGGCTACGAGGCGCGCGCGCTGAAGCTGGCGGCGCTGGTCGACAAGAACCGCCACCCCCATCCCCCCGGCATCCACCACATCTACAAGCTCATGTTCCTGTGCGAACTCACCGGCGGCAGCCCGGCGCCCAGCGAGGAGACCGACGCGGTGGACTTCTTCGCGGTGCAGGCGCTGCCGGAGCTTTCCACCGGGCGCACACTCCCACAGCAGATCCTGCGCCTCTACCAGCACCGGCTGCAGCCGGGGCTGCCGACGGACTTTGACTGACCGGCGGCATGGCGGCCAACACTGACACCGGTTCCGACAGCGCCGCGCAGTGCTCGCGCCACATCGTCGATGCCTTCGCGCATTACAACGCCGAATTCCGCGCCATTACCCGCCGGGCACCGCAGCGCTTCGACGCGCGTGACTGGAAGGGCAGCCAGCGCGACGCCGTCGAACGCATCGAGCTGTACGACCGGTTCGTGAACCAGACCATCGCCGAGCTGCGCGAGCGGCTCGGCGCTGCGGCCGGGGACCGCGCGCTGTGGCGCGAGGTGCACGGCCAGTTCAGCGCGCAGATCCAGGAGCTGCCGGATCCGGAATTCACCAAGACCTTTTTCAGCTCAATCAGCCGGCGCATGTTCGGCACCGTCGGGGTCGCGCCGGACATCGAGTTCGTGGCCACCGAGCTCGATCCGCTGGCGAACATACGCTCCCCGGTCGGCAGCAACAGCTACCTGAACCACGGCTCCCTGTCGCTGCTGTTCGAGGACCTGCTGGGCGACGTGCGCTTCCGCTCGCCGTGGCGTGACCTCGACAAGAGCATCGCCCACGTGACCAGCGAGGTGCACGCCTACCTCAGCGGGCGCGGCGAGCGGCGCGAAGTCTCGAAGGTGGAGGTGATCCGCCCGGTGTTCTACCAGATCTCGCGCGCCTACCTGGTCGGGCGCATCGTCGGGCGGGAGTTCGTGACGCCGCTGGTGATCGCGCTCAAGAACACCGACGGCGGCGTGCTGGTGGACGCGGTGATGCTGGCGGAGGACGACGTCAGCATTGTGTTCAGCTTCACCCGCTCCTACTTTCACGTCGACCTGGAGCGCGTCGCCGAGGCGGTCGTGTTCCTCAAGTCGATCATGCCGCGCAAGCCGGTGAGCGAGCTGTTCACCGTGCTGGGGCGGGCCCGGCAGGGCAAGACCGAGCGCTACCGCGAGCTGATGCGCAACCTCGACCGCACCAGCGACCAGTTCGTACACGCCGCCGGCGAGCGCGGCCTGGTGATGGTGTGCTTCACGCTGCCGTCATTCGACGTGGTGTTCAAGGTGATCCGCGACCGCTTCCCCTATCCCAAGACGGTACTGCGCGAAGAGGTAGTCGCGAAGTACCAGCTGGTGTTCATCCATGACCGCGCCGGGCGCCTGGTCGATGCACAGGAGTTCCGCCGGCTGCGCTTCCCGAGCGCGCGCTTCGCGCCTGAGCTGCTCGAGGAGCTGCGGCGCGAGACGGCGGACACTGTGCACGAGGACGGCGCCGACCTGGTGTTCGACCACGTGTACATCGAGCGGCGCATGACGCCGCTCAACCTTTACCTGCGCGCCGCCGCCGCCGCCGACGCCGAGCGCGCCGTGCTCGACTACGGCCAGTGCATCCGCGACCTCGCCTACACCAACATCTTTCCCGGCGACCTGCTGCTGAAGAACTTCGGCGTCACGCGCCACGGGCGCGTCATCTTCTACGACTACGACGAGCTGTGCCGGGTCACCGACTGCAACTTCCGCGACGTGCCGCCGGCGACCAACGCCGATGACGAGATGCGCGGCGAGGCCTGGTTCTACGTCGCCGACAACGACGTCTTTCCCGAGACCTTCATAAACTTCCTCGGCTTCAACGACGAGCAGCGCGCTGCGCTGCTGCACATGCACGGCGAGATACTCACCGCTGCCTTCTGGCGCAGCGTGCAGCAGCGCCTGCGCGAAGGCGAGGTCGTGGAGGTGCTGCCCTACCACCCGCATCGCGTGCGCGTGGCGAGCAGCCTGTAGCGCGGCGGCTGCGGCTCAGTGCCCCGCCGCCGCGGGCGCCGCCGCCGCCTCGGGCGCGGCCACTGCCGCCGCCACCGTGATCGCGAACGAGGGGGACGGGCTGCCGCAACGGAACGTGGCCGAGCTCACCCGCACCGGCACCGCAGCCAGCAGCAGGCCGCGCAGCTGATCCATCAAGGCGCAGTCATCGCGCTCGAGCGAGGCAGGCTCGCCGGGGGCCAGGTGGATCGTCTTGCTCAGGCTGGTGAACTCAGCGTAGCGGGTGTCTGCGCCCGCGAGCGGAAACTGCAGCTGAAACTTCAGATGCACGCGTGGCGAGAGGGTCGCCGGCTTGCCGGCCGCGGCGCAGGCGTACGGCTCGATGAGCATGTAGCGGCGCGCGCCGATGTCGAGCAACACGTCGCGCAGCTTGTACCACAGTTGCGTGCACGAGTAGCTGCGCGGCAGCTGCTGCAGGTCGATGAGCAGGTCATAGGTGCGCCACTGCGCGGGACTGCCGCTGCCGGGGGCCGGCGTCACCGCCGCGGCGCCGGAACTACTCGCGCTGAGCGCCAGCAGGGCGCCGGCCAGCGGCGCGCAGCCGCAGCGCGCTCGGTGCTTACAGAATGATCTGGCGTTCAGCTTCGATTGCCACGCGCGGCCGCACGACGCGCGGTTCGGGGCTGCTGCCGAGCTCCGCCAGCGTGCGGTTGGCGTGCTCCCAGTTGACCAGTTCGTCGAGAAAGGCGCTCACGTAGGCGCTGCGCCGGTTCTGGTGGTCGAGGTAGTAGGCGTGCTCCCACAGGTCGAGTCCGAGCAGCGCGGTGTCGCCGCGCACCAGCGGCGTGCCGGCGTTGCTGGTCGTGACGATCTCCAGGCCGCCGGCGCGCCACACCAGCCACAGCCAGCCGCTGCCGAAGTGGCTGCTGGCGGCCTCCTTGAATTCGCGCACGAAGCGTTCGTAGGTACCGAAACGCGTGCGGATGTGCTCGGCCACGAGGCCGCCGGGTGCACCGCCGCCCCGCGGGCGCATCGAGCGCCAGAACAGGTTGTGGTTCCACACCTCGGCGGCGTAGCGGTACAGCGTGTGCTGCGCCGGATTGCGCTCGGTCACGCGGATCACGTCCTCGAGTGAGAGCTCCTCGAGCTCACTGCCGCGCAGCATGGCGCTCATCCGATCGAAGCACACACGCTGGTGACGCAGCAGATGGAACACCAGCGTGTCACGCGACATCGCGGGCTCCAGGTCCGCGAAGTTATACGGCATGCCGGGAGACTCGATGTTCATACGACGTCCTTCCTGTACGTTCGGTGTGCGGCCATCCGGGCCCAGCTCATACGACATGATGATCCTGCCCCGGTTCCGTCGGCAACGGTCCTAGATGCAAATCGGCGCAGTCTGACTTAGCCTCGGCGCGGTGTCCGAGCCGGCGTCGCGAAGGCGCGAGCGGGGTGACGAATCGGTTACGTTTACTTGAGATTCTCGGCGAGGAAGGTTTCAAGTTTCCGATAGAGCGTGAGACGCATCTGCGGGCCACGCAGGCCGTGTTCGCCGTCCTTGATCAGCACCAGCTCGTAGGGCACGTGCTGCCGGGCGAGTGCGCGTGCCATGGCGCGGCTCTGTTCCGCGCGCACCGTGGTGTCATCCTCGCCGTGCACCAGCAGCACGGGCACGCCGATGCGGTCGGCGTGCCGCAGGGGAGACTCGGCCTTCAGCTCAGCCTCATCAGTTCCGGTCGACTCGTGCGCCGCCGCGGCGCCGCCGTAGAAGCGCGCGTCGTCGCGCGCCAACTGCCCCAGGTCCGTGACTCCCGCGATACTGGCGGCGCACCGATACAGCCCGGGGTTCCGGACCACGCCGATGAGCGCGGCATAGCCCCCGTAGCTCCAGCCGACGATGCACAGGCGCCGGGGGTCGGCGATACGCTGATCGATCAGCCAGCGGGCACCGGCGGTTATGTCATCGCTCATGAGGGTGCCCCACGCCTGGTGCCCGGCGTCCTGCCATTCCTCGCCGTAGCCGCTGGAGCCCCGGAAATTGAGCTGCAGCACGGCGTAGCCACGATTGGCCATGAGTTGCAGCAGCGGGTCGTAGCC